>OQVS01000703.1_pt1 | contig 23117 bp, 18 predicted proteins | sample 1691601 | NCBI WGS metagenome assembly OQVS01 (sample SAMN03418268, study PRJEB22391) | human gut metagenome | biome: human-gut; feature: organic feature; material: feces | host: Homo sapiens | place: Tanzania | collected 2013-01
GCCAGCAATATATACACGATAGCCTACTCCATTAACATCCAGCAGGCAGATATCAGACAGCAGATAGGCCACTGTACCACGCAAAAATCCAATCATCTTACTACCTCTAACAAACAAACTATATCATCTAATTGTATCATTACCAGACTTCTATTTCAATATAAAAGAACATAAAATTCATTTCATCCCGACGAATCCCCCTTCCCCAGTAAATTTAAGACAAAAAAAGAGACTGCCAGCTAATTCCTTAGACTTGCAGTCCCTGTTAATCATATTCTCAATTTAAGTAAGCCTTTAGCTCCGGATAATCGTAGGCCAGCTCTTTCAATACATATCTGCAAGCCGCAGCCTCATCCCCAAAATGCTTTTCCGCAATAGTCTGCATCCGCTCTATGGTTCGAACCCGATAGCCTTCATCAGCCTTATCCAGAGCAGTGTATACCTCCCCTACCATCGGCCTGTGCTCCATCAGACTGTAAAAAGAGGAATCCACATGATGCTTGCTTAATATCTTCCTTAACTCTTGAACGTACATCATATCACCTGCAAATACTCATCAAATTCAGCAAAAACCTCCTTGGAGATTTTGTACTGAACACCCCCTCCTGGCTGACCAAACCAAGGTGCAATAATTGCCTTTTCTGCCGGCATATCCTTTTTAAGACGGTATTTGTGATACTGGCTCATATCCGTGGTTCTAGGCAAGGACCGCTGAGCAAAGGTATCCTCCTCATTGCCGAAATAACTGCCCTTAACACGGCCATATCTGGTAAGAATAGTACCTGCCTTTAGCACTACCGGTTCCGGTGTACCTAGCGCACCATCATTAGGCGGATATATAGGCTCCCCATAGCGGGAATAATACCTATCCTCCCCCTGCAATCCCGGCACATACTCCAAGCCCAGCTCTTTGGCCCGCTGAGCCAGCATTTCATCTGTAGGGCCATTCTCCACAGCAGCACACTCTGCTGACTCCTCATTGGCGTGACACACTGTAGCAAATACAGCCGTAACCAGCAGCATAAAGGCCAACAACAATGTAGACACTCTTTTCATAAAACCGCTCCTTTCTTACATTAACATCTTACCATTAAATCTATTTTCAAACCATGTATTTTATTTTGCCTTATTTCGCACCAAAGACATAAATATAGCCGCAATGCTGATACAGCCAAATATTCTAAAGGCTATCTGTATAGCTCCCAGAAGCTGTACATTGTCCTCCCCGGTTAGGGAATGAACCTGGCACAGGGCTATAATCATGGTAACTACCGCCATAGAAGTAGACTGCCCCATTAACCGCATAGTGGCCAGCAGAGAGGAAGCAGTACCATAGTGTTTTTTCTCAACAGCTCCCATAATAGCATTATTATTAGGAGAGGAGAACAAGGCGAACCCCAAGCCTATCCACATCAGAAGCAGACCTACAATCCAAATAGGGGTATCTCCTGTCAAAAAGGACATTCCCCAAAGGCCCACAGCGGTTATAGTCATACCCACAGAGGCCACCAGCCCCGGCTGGATTCTATCTGACAGGGCCCCAGCCTTGGGGGACAGAACCGCCATAACCACTGGCTGTAGAAGAATAATCATGCCGGCCATAGAGGCTGTATAACCCACAATCACCTGCAAATACAAGGACATCAAAAAGCTTAAGGCAAAGGTGGAACTATAGTGAAGCATAGCCGCCAGATTGCTAAAGGTAAAAACCGGATTGCCATGAAACAGTCTTACATCCAGACAGGGATGCTCTGCTTTGGACTCAATCCACCAAAACAACAACAGCCCCAAGGCACCAGCCCCCAACAACAGCAAGCCGGTACTTCCCTCTGTGATTTTAGACAAACCACACAGCCACAAAGGAGCTGCCACCAGATAGCAGATACTGCCCTTTTTATCTATGGAGGCGCCCTTATCCCCGTACCATTCCTGCTTAATATCCTTTAGTAAATAAATGCTTATCAGTACCACCAAGCCAGTAACCAGAAAAATACTGCGCCAGCTAAGATATTCACACAAAAAGCCGCAGATAACCGGCCCCATAGACAAACCGCTATAGGTAGAAGCGGCGGAATAGCCTATTACCCTGCCCCGCTGACTAGCTTCATGGGAAGAAACCAACAGCGCCATACCAGGCCCAAATATCAGGGACATAACACAGCCTTGGAGAAACCTCAGCACATTCAGCATATCTACCGAGGTGGCACAGGCGCCCAGCAGAAAGGTACTGGCAAAAAGCCACAGACCTATGGTATATACCCGCCGTCTGCCATAAATATCTGCCAGCTTCCCTGTAGGCAGAATAAACATAGCCGAGCCAAGTAAAAAGCCAAAAACCACCCAGCTTAGCTCCCCGGCAGAAGCCCCAAATTCCTGGCCCAAAGCTGGTATGGCTACGTTGATACCAGAGCCAGCAAAAGGCCCAATAAAGGAAGTAATAATAACCGCCACAAACAACCTGCGGGCAGCCGCCTTATCCAATATCCCCTCTGTATCTATTTCCATTTTATCTTCCATAACCATCATTTCCTTTATCTGCACAAAAAAACATTCCCTGCTAATGTATTTATTGTACACTATCAGGGAATGTTTGTCATATTATTTAGTATTATTTGGACTGAGCAGTCAGTACCTCAACAGCCTTATCCAATGCAGCCTGTACGCCCTCTGGCTTTTTACCGCCAGCCTGAGCCATATCTGGACGGCCGCCGCCGCCACCGCCTACCAGCTGGGCAGCTTCCTTAATAACCTTGCCTGCATGAGCACCAGCAGCTACAGCAGCCTTGGATGCCTTTACAACCAGATTTACCTTGCCATCATTTACAGCAGCCAGAACTACCACGCCGGTATCCAGCTTATCACAGGACATATCTGCCATATCACGGAGATCATCCATGCTCTGAGCATTAACCTGAGCAGCAATTACCTGGAATGCACCGGCAGTCTTAACGCTGTCAGAGAGAGCTGCGGCATCAGCCTTAGCCTGCTCGGCATGAATTGCATTCAACTGCTGCTGCATTTCCTTGTTCTGAGCCAGTACGCCATCTACATGATGGAGAAGCTCGTCCTCACGGCACTTCAGCTTGTCAGCAGCTTCCTTAACTACTGCCATTTTGCCAAAGGCATAATCCAGAGCAGCCTTGCCGGTAATAGCCTCAATACGGCGTACACCAGCAGCAACGCCAGTCTCGCTGACAATCTTGAACAGACCAATCTGGCCAACATTCTGTACATGGGAACCACCGCACAGCTCCATAGAGAAGCCTGGTACGCTGACAACCCGAACTACATCGCCATATTTCTCACCAAAGAGAGCCATAGCACCCTTATTGGTAGCCTCATCCTTGGACATATGCTCAATAACTACATCAGTACCCTTGAGAATCTCCTGATTTACCAGCTCCTCTACATCAGCCAGCTGCTGAGCAGATACAGGCTCAAAGTTGGTAAAGTCAAAGCGGAGACGGTCTGCATTAACAGCAGAACCAGCCTGATTTACCTGATCGCCTACAACCTTCTTCAAGGCAGCCTGCAGAAGATGAGTTGCAGTATGATTGCGGGCAGAAGCCAGCTTGTTAGCCTCATCCAGCTGAATCTCAACCTGCTCACCCTTTTTCAGCTGGCCTTCCTCAACGTAGCATTCATGATAAATAGTGCCATCAGGCAGCTTCTTGGCATTAACAGCCTGCAAACGGCCGAACTCGCTGACGAATACACCCTTGTCGCCAACCTGTCCGCCACCCTCTGCATAGAATGGAGTATTGTCCAGAATAATGCCAGCCTCATCGCCGTCACTCAGCTCATCCACCAGCTGGCCATCCTTCCAGATAGCTACAACCTTGGCAGACTTAGCCTCTGGATCATGCTTCAAGGCAGCAGTGTCAATACCCTGCAAATCAGGAATAGCATAACGCTCATTCTCAGCACGGGCAGCACGGGCACGATCCCGCTGAGCCTGCATTTCCTTGTCAAAGCCTTCCTTATCCAGCTCCATATCCTGCTCGTGAAGGATTTCCTCAGTCAGCTCCCAAGGGAAGCCAAAGGTATCATAAAGCTTGAAGCTCAGCTCACCAGACAGAACCTTGCTGCCAGCAGCCTTGGTATCGGCAATATAGCCATCCAACAGCTCAATACCCTGCTCCAGAGTTGCAGAGAAGCGATCCTCCTCCAGAGCGATAACCTTCTTGATATAATCCTTCTTCTGGCCCAAAGCGCCAAAATCACTGGCATCCTTGTAGATTTCATAAACAGCATCTACAGCACCCTCCAGGAACTTGTCCTTGATGCCCAGCATACGGCCATGACGAATAGCACGGCGGAGAATACGGCGCAGTACATAGCCTCTGCCCTCATTGGAAGGAAGAATGCCATCCATAATCATAATGGTCATGGAACGGGCATGGTCCGCAATAACCTTCAAGGAAACATCAGTCTCCTCGCTGGCACCATAAGCCACACCAGAAACCTTGGAAGCGTACTCAATAATAGGGAACAGCAAATCAGTCTCAAAGTTGTTCCGCACACCCTGAACTACAGAAGCAATACGCTCCAAGCCCATACCGGTATCAATATTCTTGTGCTCCAGATCGTTGTACTTGCCATCCTCAGTTCTATCAAACTGGGTAAATACATTGTTCCAGATTTCCAGATAACGGTCGCAGTCACAGCCTACACCGCAGGTAGGGCTGCCGCAGCCTCTTTCCTCACCCAAATCAATGAAAATCTCAGTATCAGGACCGCATGGACCAGGGCCGATTTCCCAGAAGTTATCATCCAGCTTTACCAGATGATCTGGATTAAAGCCAGGCTGTGCCTTCCAAAGAGCCTCTGCCTCAGTATCCTTTGGATAAATAGAAGCCCACAACTTATCTTTTGGCAGTTCCAGCACCTCGGTCAAGAACTCCCAAGACCAAGGAATAGCTTCCTTCTTGAAGTAATCACCAAAGGAGAAATTACCCAGCATCTCAAAATAAGTCTGATGGCGGGCAGTACGGCCTACATTCTCAATATCACCGGTACGCACGCAGCGCTGGCTGGTGGTGATACGGCCACGAGGCGGCTTTACCTTGCCTGTAAAATATGCCTTAAATGGCGCCATACCGGCACCAATCATTAACAAAGTAGGATCGTTCTCTGGAATCAGAGAAGCACTTGGCAATCTAAGATGGCCCTTCTTTTCAGCAAAGAACTGAAGATAAGCCTCTCTCAATTCATTACCTGACATTTTCTTCAAAACACTCTACCCCCAAATATAAGGATTTTCTAAAAATACATTTTAACCATGTTATTATAGCATAGATTACCTATGTTGCACAAAGTTTTTAATCCCGCCTTAACAAAATTTTATCCACAGAAAAGGCAGGACACCTTCCTACAGCATCCTGCCTTTATTCCTGCCTATATTATTTCCGTTCTTTTTCTTTCAATTCCCCATAATCCCTATAATCCGAACATTTTTATATATAATTTAGCTTAGAACCAAAATGAGACTTATTTTTCATTAAGCCTGCTTCTGGAAACTTCCGTTGGAGATGTTGTAGGTGCCATTGCCAAACTGTACAGTATCAATACGGTCGGCAGCTGTATACCAGTCAGAAATGGTTACAGAGCTTTCAGTGGTCATACCAGTCTGCTGATAGGTAATAACCAGATCATCATGCTTCTGGCTGATGGAATACTCCTGAGCATTGAAATCATTAACGAACCGGATAACATCCTCACTGCTGCTGCCTGCAATAGTATCATGACCAAAGCTGTTGCCAAAGACAAAGGTATCCTTGCCTGCACCGCCAATCATCAAGTCATTACCCTTGCCGGAATACAGCACATCATCACCCTGAGAGCCTACCAGCACCGTACCATTATATTTCTCATCCTCATTAGCACGAATCTCCCCAGAGCCTGCCTGAACATTAAGCATAACATCATCTACATAGAGCCTGCCATTGGTAAACTGCATATCAATCTTGCCACTATTGGCGGCAAAGGCATCAAAGCCATCCTTAAAGGTAACACTGGCTGACTCATTGCCCAGATTATCAGTCATGATAATATCATTGCCCTGCACAGACCAACGCATATCCTGCATTCTGATTTCATCAGCAAAATTCAACAAAAGACTGCTATCTGCACCCATAGCACCTTCCATAACCACCTGATCATGGCCGAAATTGGTGTAGTTCCGCTCCCATTTAATCTGGGCCTGTCCCTGTACCCCATCGCGGACAATCAGAGTATCATTGCCCTCATTGCCGTTGAGAATATCATTGCCGGCAGACCATACAAGGATATCATCTCCCTCACCCCCAAAGAGCAAATCATCCCCTTCGCCACCATCCAGGTAGTCGTTGCCAGCACCGCCATAGATAATATCATTGCCAGCGCCTCCCAGCAAAGTATCATTGCCTTCACCGCCAGCCAGATAATCATCACCAGCACCGCCCATAATCAAATCATCACCAGCACCGCCATCCAGAATACTGCCTACATTACCGCCAATAATAACATCATTGCCAGCCCCAGCATAAACCTGAGTTGCCTTGTCCCCAACCGTAATATAATCATCCCCCTCAGAGCCAAAAACTGTTGTTTCTGGCAAGGTAAGAGAGGAACCAGACCACACCTGACGAGGATCCAGATAAGCGCGATACAGAGCACTGCCAGTACCTACAATACTAGGATCCTTAAAGCCTACAGCTGTACCAGACCAAAGAGCAATGGACTGGTCAGGCTCATGACGGTCAAAACGGGTAGCCCAGATACCCCCCAGGCCAACTTTGTCCAGACTATCAGGAGTTACCAAATGCTTGGAGTTAGCCCCATCCAGCGTAGTATATTCCAAATCCTGCAAATCCTCTCTAGCTGTCAGCAAATAAGGAACAATAACATTTACACCCACATGACCATCCTTGTTGGGATCTGCATTGTAGTTTACAGCACCAACAGGATCCCCAATAGTAATCATATTGGTAACAAAGCTGAAATCCTGAGCCTTGAAGGTATCCACAATAGCCTTAGCCTCAGCAGCCTGCTCCTTACGGCTCCCCTTGCTCAGTCCAACCACCTGTCCAGTAGGCAGATGAATCTCCTTGCCTGCCAAAAGCTGTTCCTGAGCGTAGAGCTTCAACTGAGCCAGCATACCAGGGCCAGCCTCTGCCAGAGTTGGCAAAGCAATACCGGTATCAATATAATACATACCTGCCATCATCTGAGCCAGACCGCCCCCCAGAGAATGACCAGCGACAGAAATGCTATAGCCCTGAGTGCCATAGGTATTTACTGCATCTGCCACCAGATTCTTAAACTCCTCGTAGCCCTCACGCATCTGAGGCGGAATTACCCCCAGACCAATCTCCAAATCTGCCAAGCCATCCTTGCTAATCCACAAAGGACTCAAATCACTATTAGGCTGAGTACCCTCCAAGGTAATTACCAGCTGCTGTTCCCCTTTATTTACATAGATACGGCTGTTAAATCCGTGGCTGGTTTCCACCTCTCTATACTGAGTCCATTTGTCCTGCATAGCCTGATTAGAAACCAAACGGCCCTTGTAAATCAGCCAGGACATATCTCCAATAGAAGCACCAGTAGTAAATTTGCTCTCAATAACAGCCCCATCAGCCTTGCTGACAGCGTTATCCAGACGCTCATACTCCTTAACAGTGCCATCCTTGGACAAAGCGTTGTACACCTTCAGAATATTATCCCTGGTAATACCAGTCAAGCCCTTAACAAAATTTGCCGCATCCTCTGCTGGATGTGGACCATTATGGCCCCAGATGGCTACCTTGGTATCCTCCACGATACTATCCAGTGTACCTTTAGGGTCATCAATAATTCTCCCGGTTACGGCGGCAATAGTATCTGCCACCTGGCTTACAGCCGCCTTTACCTTGGCTGCCTGCAAATCTGCCTGTGCATCGCTGGTTGCCCCTCCTGAAGCATCCTTCTCCAACAAACCCTCCAAATCATCCACAACAGTGCTTACCAATGCCATTTTTCTTTTCCCCCTCTAAAGAAATTTATGATACAACAGCAGTATTCTGCTGTTCCATCCACAGTGAATAATAGATACCTCTTTGCTCCATCAGTTGTCTATGGCTCCCCTTCTCTGCCACATTCCCCTGAGAAACAACATATATGTTATCGCAGGCCATTACTGTTGACAGCCTATGGGCTATCATAATAACCGTGCGTCCTTTTTTCAACTTAGCAATGCTATCCATAATTATTCGCTCTGAGGCCAAATCCAAAGCACTGGTAGCCTCATCCAGAATCAGCACCGGAGGCCTATTAATAATAGCTCTGGCAATAGCCACCCGCTGTCTTTGCCCTCCTGACAAACTGCCTCCCCGCTCTCCTACCAGAGTATCCAGCCCCTTTGGCATTTCTCTGGCAAATTCCATTACCCCGGCCAGCTCTGCTGCCTGCTGAATCTCCTGCAGAGAGGCTCCCGGCTTAGCCATAGCTATATTCTCTGCAATGGTGCCGTTAAACAAAAAGTTTTCCTGCAGCACCACCCCCAGCTGGCGCCTAAGCCAAGCCGGCTCCATCTGCTTCATATCCATGCCATCTACCAGCACCCGGCCCTTATCCGGCTTGTAGAGAAGCTGCAGCAATCTGGTAATGGTACTTTTCCCTGAACCAGAAGGCCCTACAATGCCTATACACCCTCCCGCCGGAAAATCCATATTCAGCTGTCTTAGCACTTGCTGTCCCTGGCCCCCATAGCCAAAGGAAACATTCTCCAGCCGCAGTTCTCCCCGCAGGCGAGGCATAACTGTACGATTGGGATTAAAAGCAGGCTCCACAGGACTGTTCAAAATATCCCCCAGCTTATCCCAGGAAACCTTGGCCTCCTGAAAATTCTGCCACAGAGAAAAAATCCGCATTACCGGCCCTATCAGCATACCGGCAAACATCTGAAAGGCTATCAGCTGGCCCAAGGTCAGCTCCCCTGCCATAACCAGATAGGCTCCATACCACAATATAGCCAGCATAAATATCTGCTGATACATATTGCCTACACTGCCTGCCAGATTAGCCAGATTGGCAATACCTCTGGCAGAACCGGTGGTACGCCCCAGAAGCTCCTGCCATCTCTGCTCCATAAGGCTCTCCACCCCATGCTGTTTCACAGTTTCCACACCAGTAACGGTTTCAATAATATAGGCCTGACTATCTGCATTGGCATGAAAATTCTCATTAAGCCGTCGGCGATAAATAGGCACTATAGCAAGATTTAAAAAGGTGTACAGAGGCACCCCTACCAGCACAATCAGCCCCAGCTGTATGCTGTAGTGGAACATTACCACCAGATAGATAATGGCAAATATGCCATCCAAAACCAGCGTTACCCCTGTTCCTGTAATAAACTGGCGAATCTTCTCCAGCTCCCTGACTCTGGCTACAATATCCCCAGCAGACATATGGCTGTAAAAGGAGCTAGGCAGATACATCATCCGCTTAAACAATTTACTGCTTAGCTCTGCATCCGCCCGATTGGCGCCGTGGGTAAAAATATAACTGCGAAATCCCCCGATAATCAGCTGAAATATCATTACCAGAGCCATGCCCCCAACCATAACATCCAAGGTGGATACACTATGGTGCACCAGAACATTATCTATAATCACCTGGGTAAAAAGAGGACTGCACAAGCCAAATAGCTGGAGCAGCAAGGACAAAAACATTACCTTTAACAGTTGTCCCTTGTATTTCAAAATAATTTTCCGGAACCAGCCAAGACCTGTCCCAGCCTCAGCTATCTTAGCCTCCTCCAAGGCAAAGATAACACAGTGGCCGGTCCACCGCCCCCGAAACTCCTCCAGAGGCATAGCCTCCCGGCTGTTTTGCCAAGGATTGTAAAAGATTACTTGGCCTTGACTACAACCCAGCACCACCATGTATTTATGCGGTTCCTCCTCCATAATAGCCAGCAAAGGATGAGGCAGCATAGCCAGATGGGATTTGTCCACCTCCATACAGCCAGCCTTCAGTCCCAGCTCACCGCTAATGCGTATCAGGGTATCCACATCAATGACTTGACCTGTATCATAGGCCCGCATCAACTGCTGTTCCTGTACCGGCCGGCCCTTGGCAGTAAGAACCACGGACAAGCATCTTATTAATACATTAACACTGTTCATGGTCTGCTACCTTTCTCGCAACGCTTCACTGGTGTACTGTCTAAATGGATCCAGGAAGAACTCTATAATTCTCTTCTGACGAATCTTTATCTCTGCACTGGCTGTCATACCTACAGCCACATCGGCAGTTCTATCCAACAGCTGGAACTCCGGCTTGTCCAGAGCAATTACCACTCTGTAACGGCGCCCCTTCTCCTTGTCCTCCATAGCATCAGGACTAATCTGCACCACATGGCCTGACAAGGTGCCATATTTCTGGAAGCTAAAGGCCTCAACCTTCACCTCTGCCTCCTGTCCCTCCTGCACAAAACCTATATCCTTATTCTGTACCCAGGCCTCCACCTCTGGTACAGCCTGATCCGGAACAATCTCCATAACCGCCTGAGCCGCTGTAACCACTCCTCCCACAGTATGAACAGAAAGGTGAGCCACCCGGCCATCAATAGGTGCCCGCAGCGTAGCCAGACGATTTTTTTCCTGAGCCTTTTTCAGCTCCTCCTGAGCCACAGCCAGCTGACGACGGCTTTCCACCAGCTGAGCCGTAATCTCATTGTGATGCTCCGCCTGAATCTGAGCTATTTCCTGCTGAGCCTGAGCCGTCCCCCAGATTGCCTGATCTATCTTATGCCTTTGGCCCTGAACATCCTCCTGCAGTTCCACTGTCTTGGCCTCATATTCCAGAACCGTAAAGGTGGAAATAGCGTTTTCATCAGCCAGACGAGCTACCCTCTGACTTTTTTCATAAGCAATATCATAGAGCTTGGACAGCTTTTCATAGCCAGCCTGCTCCGCTGCCAGATTGGCCTCCTGCTGTCGCAGACCATAGGCAGCAGCCACCAAACGGGTGCGATAAGCCTCCATACGGCTATGATACAGATTCAGCTGGAACTGCCTGTCCTGCTTATCCAGAGGACTATTCTCCGGAATAACAAAGGGGCTTCCATTTTCCTCTGCCAGCAATCTATCTATATCCGCCTGATAATAGCCAACCCTTTGCTTCAAGCTATCCAAATCCGCCTGAGTAACAGTGGTATCCAGCTCAATCAGCAAATCCCCCTGATGCACCAGTTGTCCCTCCTGAACACAGATGGACTTAATAACCCCCTTGTCCTCAGCCTGAACCACCTTGCTTTCACCATTGGGAATAACCTTTCCCTCAGCCACAGCCACCTCATCTACATGGCCAAGGCATACCCATAGCACCACTGCCGCCAACAATCCCGCCAGCACCCACAGAAGTCTGCGGGAACCAGGAGCCACAGGTCTTTCCATAGTTTCCAGTACCCCAGGCAAAAACTCCCTTTCCTGGGGCGAAAGCTCCTTTTTATTGTTTTCCCCCTGCTTACCTGCCTTGGCATCTATTCCTGTCAGTCTGTCTATATACCCCTGCAGACTTTTCCACATAGCTATACCCCCTGCTGCATCCACAGCCTATAATATTCGCCCTTTTGCTCTACCAGCTCCTGATGGGTTCCCTGCTCCACCAATCTTCCCTTATGCATAACCAGAATCCTGTCACAATGCTTCACCCAGGACAGACGATGAGCAATAATCACCATAGTTCTGCCACCGGCCATAGCTGCCATATTCTTCATCACAAGGCTTTCCGTATGATAGTCCAAGGCACTGGTGGCCTCGTCAAAAATCAAGATGCCAGGCTCCATCAGCAAGGCTCTGGCAATAGCTATGCGCTGTTTCTGTCCTCCAGACAGCCTTTCCCCCTGCTCTCCCACCTGAGTATCATAGCCCTCTGGCAAATCCACAATAAATTCATGGGCGCCGGCAATAACCGCTGCTCTGACTACTGCCTCAATAGAAGCATTAGGCCGGCCAAAGGCTATATTATCCCGGATAGTGCCACGAAAAAGTATATTTTCCTGCTGTACTACCCCCAGCCTGCTGCGATACCAATGTCTATCCAATCTGTTCAAATCAATGCCATCCACAAGGACTTCCCCCTGAGCTGGCAGATACAGCTGCTCTATCAGCTTGCTAATGGTACTTTTCCCAGAACCTGAACCACCTACAATGCCTATCTGCTGTCCCGGCTCTATACGGAAGCTTACATCATCTACTGCCGGAGGCTGGCCTGCATCATAGGCAAAGCTTACATGGCGAAACTCTATAGCACCGGACAGCTTAGAAAGCACAGCCCCAGAGGCTGTCTCCGGCCTAGTATTCATAATATCCCCCAGCCGCTTTACCGACAGCATAGCCTGCTGGGCCTTCTGCCACATGGAGGACAATCTCAGCAGTGGCTCGCTCCCCTGTCTAGCCAACATCTGAAAGGCAATCAACTGGCCTATAGTCAGCCTGCCATCCATAACCATATGACCTCCCACCAGAAGTATCAACAAGGTGGAAAAATTCTGCACTGCCGAGGTACCTGTATTCACCAGCATCCCCAGCTTGAAACTGCCAAAACTTCGGCTAAGGCTGGCCGCCAACAGCTCCTCCCATTGATTGATAAAACGATGCTCCAGAGCCAAAGCCTTTACGGTCTGTACCCCTGTAACAGTTTCTACCAGAAAGGCATTACTGCGGGCACCTGCCTGCCAATACTCCTCCAATCTCTTGCGATATATCGGCGTAACCAGTATATTCTGCACCAGATACAGAGGCAGTGCCAATAGGGCCAGCAAGGTAAGCTGCCAGCTGTAATAGGCCATCAGCCCAAAGAAAATAATGGAAAATACACCATCCAAAAGGGCTGTTATGGTAGAACCAGTAAGAAATTCCCGAATACTGTTCAGAGCCGAAACCCTGGTCAGAGTATCTCCCACCCGTCTTACCTGAAAATATCTTAGAGGCAAAGCCAGCAGATGATGCATCAGCTGACTGCCCAGAACAACATCTACCTTGGCTGCAATATCCGTTTCCAGCCTTTTGCGGGCTATGGACATCAAGCAGACAAATACCGCCGCAAATATTAAGCCGATTCCCAACACGGTCAAGGTTGCAATCCCCTGCTGACCTATAACCTTGTCAATAATCACCTGAGTAAATACCGGCGTCACAATCCCCAGAAGCTGCAGCAGAAAGGCTCCCAGCACCATTTCTCCCAAACAGCCTCTATAGCGGTTCAGCACTGGCAAAAACCAGCCCAAACCAAAATTCCGGGACACACTATGGAGAGACAATCTTTCTGTCAACCGCAGACACAGTCCCTGACTGCATTCCCTAAGAGCCTGCCAGGTCACAGGCCCGGCTTGACCAGTAATTGGATCCAGCACCATAACCTGCTGCTGATTGGCCTGCCCCAGCACCTGCCAGCGACCATCCTTGCCCAAAAGCAGTAATGGCTCCTTGGCCTCTGCCAGCTTTTCCATTTCCCCGTGATATTTATATTCCTGTATTTTGATACCCAAGGCCTTGCCACTGGCCACAAGAGAGCCAAAATCTCCCCAGGACTCTGCCTGCCATGCTGTCAGCCTCTCCTGGGTTACAGGTATATTCTTTAGCTGCAGCACACAAAGTATGCCTTGTTGCAAATACTTTTTATCCCCTATATTCATACTTAACCCCTAGAACATTAACAAACAATTTACATAGTAATGAATTGAGCACATTTTATCATCAATATTACTACAAATCAATAGATTTATGCAACATTGTAAAAATAATTTTGAACAATTCGTACAAATAAATTAATATTTTCAATCTGACAAAAAATTTATTTTGCCTCGGAGAAAACAATATTTCACTTTGTATTGTTAGATTTTTTATGAAATTGTTGTACATAATGACAAAGCTTAGGCAAATTTAGTATAATATTTCCTATAAGATTTTAAAAAATAAAAGGAGAATTCACCATGCATATTCCAGAAAATTATCTTAGTCCCAGCACCTGTGGCGTGCTGGCTGCCGCTATGGCACCTATTTGGTATCTATCCATTCAGAAGGTAAAGGAAAAAATGCCGGCAGAAAAACTGCCTCTTTTAGGCATTGCTGCAGCCTTTTCCTTTGTAGCCATGATGTTTAACATTCCTCTGCCAGGAGGCACCACCGGTCATGCCGTAGGGGGTACTCTAGCTGCAATTATGCTGGGGCCTTGGGGAGCTTGTCTAGCCATAAGCACAACTCTACTGGTACAGGCCCTTTTCTTTGGTGACGGAGGCATTCTAGCTCTGGGAGCCAACTGTTTCAACATGGCCTTCATCCTGCCAATGGCAGGCTATGGTCTGTACCAGATATTGCGCAAGTATCTGCCAGATTCTCTGGCCGCCGCTGTAGGAGGCTATATCGGCATTAATGCAGCCGCCCTTGTGGCCGCTGTGGAATTTGGCCTGCAGCCTCTCCTCTTTACCAATGAATTGGGACAGGCTCTTTATTGCCCATATCCTTTGTCCATTTCCATTCCAGCCATGATGGCAGGCCATCTAACAATTTTCGGCTTGGCAGAAGCCATTTTCACCGGGGGACTGGTACTCTATATGTCCAAGGCCAAGGCAGGCCAGCAGATTGGCACCAGCACTGCCCCAAGCCCTATTTCCTCCCTTTATGCCATCCTGATTGCCATGATTGTCCTGTGTCCTTTTGGCCTGCTGGCCGAAGGCACCGCCTGGGGAGAATGGGCACCAGAAGAAATAGCAGAGCTAACCGAAACCGGCACCGCCCTAGGCTATACCCCCCAGGGACTTTTAGAGGGCTTCAATCTGGAGGTATTCTTCCCAGACTATGCCATTAGCGGACTGCCAGATATTTTTGGCTATGTGCTGTCTGCCATTATGGGTACAGCTATGGTTATTCTGGCCTTCAAGCTAATGTCCGCTGCCGTTGCCAAATAAACAAAAATGAAATTACCAGAATGGATTGTCAAAGAGGAAAATTACCTTCCTGCCACAGATAGAGAATATTTTCTAGCCAAATCCCTGCTGAAAATAACCAGCGTACTAAGGCGCTATCAGCCCAGCCTCCAACCAAAACCTCACAGCAGGCTGAAGCCATCCCCTATGGGGGCTATGGTTTCCTGGCTGGTGGTACTGCTCGTTTGTGCTCTAAGCCATCACAGCATTTTACTCCACAGTATCTGCTGTATTTTACTGTGCCTCCTTTGCCTCTATCAAGGCAAAACCATTTGGCAGATTCTCAGACCAGCCCTGCTGATGGGAATTTTTACTATGGTGCTGATACTGCCATCCCTCTATCTCACCCCCAACCCTTTGCTGATGCTATTACCCTACAAAAGCTTTATTTCCTTGGTGGCTACGGGAATATTTATCCACAGCTACAGCTTTCAGCAAATAAGCTGTACCCTTAGCTGGCTGCACCTGCCCCATATGTTTATTTTTATTCTGGACACCACCCTTAGATATATTTATCTGTTGGGAGGTATTGCTCATGATTCCCTTACCGCTCTGAGCCTCCGCTCCATCGGCCGAAATCCCCACAAAACCAGCAGTACCTTGAATATTCTAGGTACTGTCTATCTCAAATCCCAGCAGATGTCCCTGGAAATGTATCAAGCCATGATTTGCCGAGGCTTCTCCGGCCAATATCCCCATCGGCATCAACAGCCCTTTTGGCTGGCAGATATATGTCCTGCCATCATATGCATTCTGCTTATATTATTATATATATACTTAGAGTATTAGCTCCCAAAGGAAAAATACGAAACAAAAGATTTAGTTGAGGTTTTTGACTATGCTGCCTATAATTACATTAAAAAATATTACCCTTGGCTACGAGGGAGCCAGCCCCATATTGCAGGATTTCAGCTGTACAATTCAGGTTGGCGAAACAGTGCACCTGGTGGGCGATAACGGCTGTGGCAAAACCACCCTGCTAAAACTCCTTAACGGCCTGTTACTGCCCCTGCAGGGACAGTACATCTTTCAGGGCACAGAGGTAAGCATGAAGCTGTTGCATCAGCAAAGCTGGTCTAAAGCCTTTCACCAAAAAATCGGCTATCTCTGGCAAAAGCCAGAATCCCAGCTGTTTTGCAGTACCGTAGAAGAAGAACTGGCCTTTGGCCCCCTGCAAATGGGACTCACCAAGGAGGAAATTCAACAGCGGGTGCAGGATACCTTGCAGCTTCTAGGCATAGGCCATCTCAGAGAACGCACCCCCTACACCCTAAGTGGCGGGGAACAAAAAAAGACCGCCATAGGCGCCATCCTAACCATGAATCCCACTATCTGGATTCTGGATGAACCTATGAACGATCTTGACCGCCAGTCCCAAAGCTGGCTCATAGACTTCCTCACCAGCCTAAAAACAGCTGGCAAAACCATTATCTTCACCTCCCACCACCAACAACTGAACCAAATCGCCGACAAAAGCATCATTTTGAAGTAGGGAAATGACGAAGAAATTTATGCTGATGAGGAGATTCCCCAGTATGAGGGTGTTCCTGCTGACGGAACGCAACACGGAACGCATTGCGGAACACATCACGGAACGCATCACGGAACACCTACAGCCTCTCAGCCCTTGTGCCCCAAGGCCTCCCAGGCGCCTAAGAATAAGATAGAAGAAAAAGATAAAAACCTTTCTGGTAGTATACCTCAGTACGAAGGTATACAGAGTCCTCAGACAAACCAGCAGGAAGAAGCTCAACCTATAATACCCAGATCTCCTACAGAACAAGTAAAGGACTGGGAAAATTTCCATCCTGCCTAATATGATAACTTGAAAAGATTAATATATTTCGCTATTTTACATTAGTTATTTCTGTATTCACCCCTTGCCTGTGGTATGTTATAGAAGTATCATAAGGTTGTAGCCCAAAGCAAGGCTAACAACAACAGAGAAAGAAGATGTTATTATGTCAGCAAATCATCATTTGGTATTTTCCCGTAACAAGTCCAGCCAAACTCTCACCATTACCGACCAAAATTCAAACCTAGTCAAAACCAAAGTATTGAGAGCCATGAGAAATATGGTAGCCCGCAAGGCTATTCTTACTAACAAGCAAGATTGCGGAACTGCGAAAGGGAAACTATACGCCCATAATCCAACCACAAATTCAATTGCCTAGCATCTTTTCCTATGTTATAATTAAATTAGAAACATGTTTTCTTATGCGAAAGTAGGATTATATGACAAACAGAAAAATTCGCGATACTGTTTTTTGCCATTTCATGAGTAATGAATCACATCTTTTGTCACTTTGTAATGCACTAAATGACACAGCTTATGACGAATCATCAGATATTACGATAAACACTTTAGAGGGCAGTTTTTTCAGCAACATTAAGAACGACATTTCTTTTCTTTTGAATAATCTAATGGTTGTGCTTATTGAACATCAAACCACTATTAATCCCAATATGCCCTTGCGTTTTCTCAGTTATGTTGATGAACTGTACAAACGTTATACCAGCACCTCTCACAAAGAGATTTATGGCTGCAAATTAATCAAGATACCTGCGCCAGAGTTTTATGTATTCTACGATGGAAACGACACATCTTTTGAGAAGCAAACCCTGAAGCTAAGCAATGCCTTTGAAACTCAGTCAGATAAATTGGAACTTACTGTCCATGTATATAATTTAGCTGATGGCATGAATGAGGAGCTGAAAAGAAAATGCCTGCCTATAGGAGAATACAGCATATTCTCCAACGCATATAAGCATTTCCGTCAACAAAAATTGGAAATTGACCATGCTGTCGACGCAGCCGTTAAATATTGTCTTGAGAATAATGTTATGGTTGACTATCTAAAAAACAACCAAAAGGAGGTTATTGATATGTTCGGATTTGAGTGGAATGAAAAAGAAGAACGGGAAACGCTCCTCGAGATTGGCGAGGAACGGGGTAAAATCAAATCAATAAAGGAATTGATGCGTAATTTAAACTTATCTCCAGAGAAGGCTATGACCGCTCTGGGCATTGCTCCTTCGGAATTTAGCCGTTATCTTACTATGCTCTAATAAAACAATACTAAAAATCCCCCTAAGTTAAACCTATACCGACCTCAAAAAATAAACCTAAAATCTAATTTTTGGAGGTCGGTTTTCTTTTGGCGAAATATAGTAACTATTTTATTGAGATTCTCACCGTTGCCACTCCTGAAACCCACCGTTTTTAGCATATCCCCACAGATTAACCATCATGTTATCAGTATAATTTTGAAAATCCTCCGCTACACATTGCAATGAACTACCATAAGTGCGGATAATATCATTCCGCTCAATGACGAAACGTATCACAGGCTTTGTTGGAATACGATTATTTTTGCTTGCATTACAAGAAGGACAAGCCAGAACAAAATTCCATAGCTTATCCTCCCGCACCATCTGCCAAGGAATCACATGATCCACCTGAGACTTATCTGTTAATTTTTTTCCACAATAAAAACAGCTTGCCACACCAAATTCATTTTTCAAAATATCTCTATAGAGCGAAAGATTATGCCGTTTCGGCGTTGCAGCCTCCAATTTATTTAACAAGCGGTTAGTCACATTTCCGCCATTGTACTTCTCCAAAAGCTTTGCCCATGCATAATAATTATTTTGTTCTATAGTTAATTTAAACTTTTGCAAAAAAGCATAAAACGGTATATTAAGCCATATTCTTCCTTCTTTTTTGCTAAAACCATACATCTTTCCAGCAAAATCTGCATATACAGCCCCTACAACATTTTCTTGACAGACAAACATTACCTGCTGGACAATCTCCTTACGCAGTGACGCATCTAAAGAACTATATTCTACAAATTCAGATAATCTATATTGATTGACAGCTTCTCGAATAATACGCTCTATACCAGAATATTTAACTCTGCTAGTTACTTTTGCCTGCTTTAAATTGTACTTTAGAATTAAATTCCAGTAATTCTCTGTAAATTTATCGAAAAGCTGCTGAAAACTCAGTTCCAATCCTCTACTCGTTGGTTCGACAGAAAATAGATTATCCAGGATGGCTTTCAAAAAACCATATTTATAAGTTGTTTGCTTACGGCAATTATTTGAAAAGAAATTATTAAAAGCTCTCCATATTTCTTCTTCAAAAACAACTCCATCTGAAATATCCCCACTAGAAAGATTCCACCCTGCCATAATTCTCACCACCCTGCTATAAATCATACCAGCATTTGTTTGATATGAATATTATAGCATTATTGGTCGCAAAAAACAGCAGATTATCAAATTTAAGCAACAATATCAATCATTAACTGCTTTTCTACATAAATCCAATATCTCCTGTGTTATGTTTTCCTCACTATAGGTCTCATTATACGATACGACAAACTCTAATATATGACGAATATCTTCCTGAACATTATCAGATCTTTCGTACAAATTTTCATATAAATATTCTATACCACCACGTACATATGCCCAAAATATATCCTCACCGGCTTTACTTTTTTCAGGATCAGCATCATATTTGAAAGCTTTATCTATACGATTATCTATTGACAATTTATCATTATCATCCAACAACATTATAATTCTATAAATCAATTCCAATTCATCCTTATGATTTATTAAAGCCTCAACCATAATATTATTAGGTGCTACTTCTTTACTGCCTTCTGAAATCGCCTTCCTATGCTTAATGAAACCTATTACTGCTGCTGCCAAAACGACCTCAATATTACTTTGGAAGAAAGTGGCGCTCTTATCAGATTTTTCGAGATATTGTCTTGATGGTGCTAGACTGCGCAGATATGTAGCATGTTTACCATAAAAGCTTATATTTTTATCAAACATATTATTAATTCCTTTCTACAATTTTTGAACTTGTTTGACTATCAGCTTGGATTAACCATTTTTTACCAATAACATCTTTCATATATTCCTCTGCAATATCACCATCTGTATCTTTAATGAATATAATTACCTGTTTGGCAATCTGTGGCAATTCTTCGCATATACGTTTAATGCGATCCTTATCAAATGCCGATAAAGGCGCATCCATAACTAGTGGCAGCCCATCATCTTTATTTAACTGTCCATTATTTTTCTTTTTCTTATCTTCAAAATGCATTTTTATAATGCTGGTAATAAATGCAAAAATTACAGCATAACTCTGAGCTGTATTTTTTTCCAAATCATCATCTGATTCGTCTCCATATAAATATGTCTTTACTGAATAATCATCATTAATGGATATACCTATTTTACCATTGTAAATATTGCTAAAAATTTCATTAATGATAAATTCCAATGTTTCTCGTGTATGTTCCTCTTTTTTTCTATAGTCATTTTCCAGCTCATCATATACAGCAATGGCATATCTATAATATAGATTATTAATTATGTTACGTTTATTTGTACTGATAATACCTTCACGCTTACGCTTTAAACGATCTATTTGATTAGATTTACTACCTATTTCATTAACCGTGTAAGCATATTTTTCTTTGAGATCAATTTTTAGATTTTCTGCCTCTTTCCTGTTTTTGTTCAAAGAAGAAAGTTTTTCCGTATCCGGAAGTTGCTTCTCTAAAAGCTTCAACTCATTGGCATACTCTCTTATTTTTTCATCGTGTCCCAATGCATCCTCAGCTAATTTTATTAATGTTTTCGACTTATCCCCTGCTTCACGAGCATTAAATTTTATGTCTTTAGTAAAATCTGCCAACATCGTATTTAAACTATATGGTGGTAATTCATGCATTAAATTTTCCAAGGTCTTTATACAATCAACATTGCCATGTAAATCAGTACCACATATACATTTTTCATTTTTCAATAAATACTCTATGGTCTTAGCATGTATATGAGGTACCCCTAAATTCAACTTGTTCTTTTGAGGTATTTCCTGAATTGCCTTTAAAAGCAATGGCTGCAATAAAATTTGATAAATGTTTTTAGAAAAATACTTCAGCGTTGTTGCTTCATTTTCTTCCTTCTTTTGTTCTTCAGCATTAATCTTACTCTGAAACCGTTTATATTTTGTTCCATTATTAATACTGTCCTGCATTGTTCTCATTTCTACTTCATATCCGGTTAGCTTTTCTTGAATACTGTCTAATTGTTCATTATAGTATTTCTCGTCCTTTTCCAAATTTTTGATATCTTGCTGTAAAGTGTTTATTTGGTCTAATATTTCAGATAATTTATCAACATCTTCCCCTTTTATCTCTGACACTAAACTGCCTGTAACCGTTTTCTTTAATGTATCTGGACCAAATCTATCCTTAGTAGCTTGCAGAACATCCAAACCTACCAATGCTCTAACAGCATTTTCAAAATCTCCACTACGGTGCCTATATAACAAATCCTTACTCATGCTGTCAATTCTTTCTCCATCGAAAAAGAAAAAACTAGATAATTTCTGGGGCAGCATTTCTTCGACTGTAGCTCTTGCCTGTACGGACTTTGGCACTTCTTCCCAATCTCCATTTTCATTCTGCAACATTACCTTGAAATCTTCACCACTAGGACGACATTTATTAGTATTTTTCTTGGTCACAATTTGCCGTCTTCTTATCCTATATCTTCGCATTTGAGATTGTACTATCAGTTCTACTTCTACCTTGACACTATCACCAATAGACATAGCATTACGTATTTCTCTATTTACTAGCTCCTTGTCTTGAAATGTATTTTCACCATACAAACACCAAGTAAAAGATTGCTCCAAGGTAGTTTTACCTGCACCATTTTCACCCATAACTACAGTAACATTAACTACATCGTCTGTTGAAAATGTTATTTGATGTTTATCCTTGAATTGCCGAAAATTTTCAAGAGTTACCGATTCAATAATCATGACATTTTCTCCTTTTCCACTTTTAACTCATTCTTTATTCTTTCGATATGTCTTCTTATCATTTCCATATGCGTTGCACGCCTATCTTGTGACTGTTGAAGATTCATTCCTTCTAAAGTCATTGCTCCAATTTTTATAGATTTAACTATTTCTGGTTTAATCTCAATATCATTCATATAATAATTCTCCTTCATCCTTTTCTAATATTTTTTCTTCAGTCACATTATAAATGTCACGCAAATCCATAATTAACATTTGTGTTTCATATGGATTAAGAGAGATATGACAAAATTCGCGCATCCGCCTAATTTCTTTTACAACTAATGCTCTTTCACTTTTCGCTAGCTCTGACGATGTATTCTCTACTGTCGTTAATTCACGTGGCAATGTAATAAAATCATAAATATAAGCTGCCTCCTTGCCAGGATATAACCTAAGTACTCTACCTCGTCTTTGTATATACTCCTTAGGATTTGTGGTACTAGCCAGAATATAAGCAGTTTTGATAGCTGGCACATTCACACCCTCATCAAGACATTTATAGCAATCAGCGCCTGTATCTCACCATCCTGAAACTCTTCTAATCTTCGCTTACGCTCATTGGAATCCTCCCGTGATGTAAATTGCGCAGTATGCATTCCGAAATCAAAATTAAGCATTCTGGAAATATAATCGATTTGCCGTATATCTTCATCTGAACAATTATCGTTCCCTTGAACATTAGTTGCCCCACAGTAAATCAACATATTTTTCTCATTTTTAAAATCATTAGCCATTTCGCGTAATTTCTCTATCTTTTCGCTAGCACCTGCAACTAATCTTGCCCGCTTTAACATGAATTCCTTAGCCAGATTTGTAACTATAGTTTTATCTTTTCTTCTTACAATATTTTGGATGATTTTACTTGTATATAGTTGGTATTTTTCCAATTCTTCATCTGTTAAATACACGATAACTGGGTAATAATAGTATGGTGTTAGCTTTTTTTCAGCTATAGCTCTTTCTAGTCCATATTCTATACACTTATCTCCAAAAAATTTTTTCAATACAGTTGTACCGTCTTCATCTCCTTGGCGCTCTAAAGTAGCAGACAATGCTAAGCGATAGGTGAAATCCTGCTGCAAGGTATTTTGCAGATTCTTAGCTCCAAAATTATGAGCCTCATCCACCACTAAAATTGTATCCTGAGTTAATTTCCTTATCTCCTCATTAATTGCTTTACTCATAAATGAAGCATTCGTGGTAATGAAACAAAAAAAATCAGTAATTGTTAATTTAGAATATGTTAATAAAGATGTTGCG
>OQVS01000706.1_pt1 | contig 23045 bp, 14 predicted proteins | sample 1691601 | NCBI WGS metagenome assembly OQVS01 (sample SAMN03418268, study PRJEB22391) | human gut metagenome | biome: human-gut; feature: organic feature; material: feces | host: Homo sapiens | place: Tanzania | collected 2013-01
TACACCGCGCTACTTCTTCGCACAGGACAGGCGCAGGTTCTGGATACTTACAGTGACACTGGTTGTGACGGTGGGTGTGCTGCTACATCTGTGGATGAACTTCGCCCACGGACTGTTCCCCAAAACTGCAGAAATGATGCACCACATACCGCCGGAGCACCATATCCGCATGGACGTGTGGATGATTCTGCGCAACATATCCAGCATGGCGGTAGCGGCTGCCATAGCAACGATGTCTATAATAACAATGCGCTGGCAGGAAGCCGAAACGGCACGACAGGAGGCAGAGCTGGCACGGCAGAAAGCCGAAACCGCACGTGCCGATGCCGAGCTGAAGAATCTACGCAACCAGATAAACCCACACTTCCTGCTGAACACACTGAACAACATCTATGCACTGACGGCATTCGACCCCACAAGGGCACAGGAGGCAATCATGCAGCTGAGCGGAATGCTGCGCCACATACTCTACGACAACCAGCAGGACTATGTGCCGCTCAACAACGAAGTGAAGTTCATACTAAGCTACGTGAACCTGATGAAGATGCGGCTGACGAAGAGCTGCGACGTGAAGGTGGACGTGGACGTGGCGGAGCAGAACAACATAAAGGTGGCACCGCTGATATTCATCTCGTTAATCGAGAACGCCTTCAAACACGGCATTGCCGCCGAAGGCAAGAGCTTCATACATATCAATATAAAGGCAGACAACGAAAAGATTGCCTGCTGCATTGAGAACTCCAATCACCCCAAGAAACAGACAGACCGCAGCGGACACGGCATCGGACTGGAACAAGTGGGCAGAAGGCTGGAACTGGCCTATCCCGGCAAATACCTGTGGGAGAAGGGAGTGAAAGAAAACGAAAGTATTTACTATTCTAAAATTATTATTTATGACACTGAACTGCGTGATTATTGACGATGAGCCTCTGGCTGCCGAACTCCTGGCAAGCTACGCCGCAAAAGTGCCGTTCCTTGAGCTGCAGGGAACATACAACAGTGCCGCAGAGGCGATAAAGACCATACGTGAAAGGAAAATAGACCTCTTGTTCCTCGACATACAGATGCCGGAACTGAGCGGACTGGAATTCGCACGCATCATAGGAGGCGACACGCGCATCGTGTTCACCACGGCTTTCAACCAGTATGCCATCGAGGGATACAAGGTGGACGCTCTCGACTATCTGCTCAAGCCCATCAGCTTCGAGAGATTCCTGGAGGTGGCACAAAAGGCTCTCGCCTATTTCGAAAACCAGAACAAGCAGCGCGCCATGAAGCAGGACCGCTTCATCTTCATAAAAAGTGAATACAAGCTGCAGAAAATAAGTCTGGACGACATCCTATACGTGGAGGGCGTGAAAGACTACGTGAAGTTCTACATAAAAGGAAACACCAAAGGCATAATGTCGTTGATGAACATGAAAAAGGTTGAGGAGTTTCTGCCATCGCCCGAATTCATGCGCATCCACCGCTCATATATCGTACACATGAGCGAAGTGCAGCTCATCGACCGCTTCCGCGTGGTGATGGGCGAACAGTATCTGCCCGTTTCCGACAGCTACAAGGACTCTGTGCAGAAGTTCATCGACGACCACACGCTTGTATAGCAAGCGAAAACAAGAACTAAGAAAGCAGAAACGCTGCTAAATAGGGAAATTATTAAAAGAGGGAAAGAGTCAAGGGTTTGGAGTCAGGAGGTTTTCTTGATTCCAACCCCTTGAATGCTTTATCTGACAGCCTCTACAACTGTCTTCACGCCCTTTATCTTCTCGCCGGCGGCAAGGCGCAACACTGTCTTGAGCTTGCCGCGCTGCACGGCGGCATAGCAGAAACGGTCGGTTACGTCAATCCTGCCAATCTCACCGCCCTGCAAACCACACTTCTTGCACAGGAAACCGAGCACGTCGCTCTTGGAAATCTTGTCTTTCTTTCCCTTTCCTATATAGATAGTGGACATGCGCGGCAGAGCCACTGGCGGCAGGTCTGCCGGAATCTCGTAAACGGGCATATCCTGATTGGCATATTCGGGCAAGTGCTCCTGCGGACCAAGCAGCACGAAGGTGCGCCCCTCTGCATCCCATCGCGCCGTACGACCCACACGGTGGGTATATTCAGCCTCGCCCTGCGGCAGATGGTAGTGGATGATGTTGTCCACGTCGGGGATGTCGAGTCCGCGCGAAGCGAGGTCAGTGGAAACGAGCACCGACGACGAACCGTTGCTGAACTTATACAGGTTGTCCTCGCGCTGGCGTTGGTCCATTCCACCGTGGTAGGCACTGCACACGAACCCATGCTCCTGCAGGAAAGCGACGGTGCGCTCCACGCTGTCGCGATAGTTCAGGAACACGATGCTGCTCTTCTCGCCGAAGCTCTGCAACAGACGCGCAAGAGCATCAAGTTTGTCTTTCTGTTCCGAACGCACCACAAAGCTCTTTATTCTCTCCTCCACCGATATTCCGGAATCGGGAGCTGTGAAATCGATGCGCTGCGTATGCTGCATATTCACGAACTGCGGAATCTCGTCGCTGTCGGTAGCCGAAAGCAGTATGCGGCGGCGAACGCTCGGCAGCGCCCCCAACACCTTCTGCATCTCTTCGGCAAAACCCATCTCCAGACATTTGTCAAACTCGTCGATCACGAGCAGGCGCACTCCCTTGGGATTGATGTTCTGCTTAGCCACGTGGTCGTTCATTCTACCCGGCGTGGCAAACACAATCTGCGGCTTCACCTTCATTATCTCGCGGTGCTCCTCCATTGCGGGGCGACCGCCGTAGAGGGCAAGCCCACGCAGGGGCACTCCCATAGACTTGAGCACTTCTGCCGACTGCTTGGCGAGTTCACGGCTCGGCACAAGCACAACCATCTGCACTACATCAAGCACAGGATTGAGCTGAAACACAGCAGGGAGAAGATAGGCAAGGGTCTTGCCGCTTCCCGTCGGCGAAAGGATTGTTATGTCGCCGTCGGATGTGGAAACAGCACGAGCTACGCTGAGCTGCATGTCATTCAATTTTTCTATATGCAGTTTCTGTAAGATATTGTCAATGTTCACTTTGGTTTTGTCTTTTAAATGTTTTATATAAGTAATATTCTATCAAGCAGCACTCATTATGCGAATTGGATCCGTTCTATCAGAAAGGGGCACCTCCTAGTGGTGGCGGCGGCATAGAGGGATCCATGAATGGCGGCGGCACATCGTCGCCCCCGTTCAGCCGACTTCCGATAATCTCTCCTCCCATCTCTTCGTTGGAGAAGCGATTGGCGTCGGGATTCTGGAATCTCGTGAAGGATCCCTTGAAGGTGAGCAGCACATCGCCCGTGCTTCCCTTACGGTGCTTGGCAATGATAATCTGCGCCATACCGCGAAGGTCGCGTCCGTGGTCATCGGTTAGAATATGGTAGTATTCTGGACGATGAACGAAGAGCACCATATCGGCATCCTGCTCAATGGCTCCCGATTCACGGAGGTCGCTGAGTTGGGGGCGCTTTCCTTCAAGACCCTCGCGGTTCTCCACGGTTCGGTTCAGCTGCGAAAGTGCCAGCACGGGGATGTTCAGTTCCTTGGCAAGTCCCTTGAGCGAGCGGCTGATGGTAGAGACCTCCTCCTGGCGGCTGCCGAATTTTGCACCGTTGGCATTCATCAGCTGCAGATAGTCGATCATTATCATCTTCACTCCCTTCTCGCGAACGAGGCGCCGCGCCTTGGTACGCAGTTCGAAGATTGACATTCCCGCCGTGTCGTCCACGTATAAAGGTGCAGCCTGTAGTCTGCCGATGTTTGCGTCGAGCCGCTTCCATTCCTCATCGTCGAGCTGTCCGTTCAGGATTTTCTTTCCTTCAATCTCGCACACGTTTGAGATAAGACGGTTAACGAGCTGCACATTGTTCATCTCAAGCGAGAAAAAAGCCACGGGTGTATTGTAGTCTACGGCGATGTTCTTGGCAAGCGACAGTGCGAATGCCGTCTTTCCCATCGCCGGTCGCCCGGCAAGAATTATCAGGTCGGACGACTGCCATCCTGCCGTCATATCGTCGAGCTTGTTGTAGCCGGTGGGGATTCCCGTCAGTTCTCCCTTGTTTGCAGCCGCCTTCTGCAGAATCTGTATCGCTTCCTTCACCACCGGTGCCACCTGCGTGTAGTCCTGTCTGAGGTTTTTCTGCGACAGTTCGAAGAGGCTCGACTCCGTTTCCTGCATCAGCTCGTCCACGTCTACCGTCTCATCGAACGCCTTTGTCTCCACCACGCTTGCGAACGAGATGAGTTGGCGCGCCATATACTTCTGCTGCAAGATATGGGCGTGGTATTCGATGTGAGCGGAGGAGGCAACGTGCGAACTCAGTTCGATGATGTATCCTTTTCCACCGCATTCCTCGAGTGTACCTTCCTTCCTCAGTTCGTCAATCACGGTCAGGATATCCACCGGGCGCTCGTCGATGTTCAGTTTCTGTACCGCCTTGTAGATTTTCTGGTGGCGCGGTTCGTAGAACGTTTCGGGATGAAGCAGCTCGCCAACGATGGTGAACGCATCCTTGTCTATCATCAGAGCTCCGAGCACAATTCTCTCTATATCAAGTTCCTGCGGCTGTAGATGCCCGTAGCTGCTGTCGATAGGTCTCTTATCTGTTTTCCTTGTATCTGCCATTGTCTTTTTCTTTAGTGCAAAGGTAATGCAAACCGTATACAATACAAAATTTGAGAAGATAAGAATTGCAAAATTCGGTTTTTATTCACTATGCTGAGATGCAGCTTATTCTGTAAAGAGGCAGTACAAAGCAGATTCAAAGCCACAATAGTTTTGCAGGGATAAAAAAAGAATGTACCTTTGCATTATATATAATATAAACACAAGGATAATGTATACGACAACACCCTGCGCCAAAATAAACCTCGGACTGAACATAACGGAAAAACGTACCGACGGTTACCACAATCTGGAGACGGTATTCTACCCGGTTCCCGTGTTTGACAAGATAATGATTACCCCAAACGGCACACCGCCATGCACCTGCACACTCAGCATCGAAGGAACACCTGTCGACGGCGACACGCAAAACAATCTCGTGGCGAAAGCATACAGAAAGCTTTGCGAGCGCAAACCACTGCCCGGAGTGGATATCCGGCTGAACAAGAATATACCAATGCAAGCAGGCATGGGCGGAGGATCGGCCGACTGTGCATTCACGCTGGTCGCACTGAACAGAATGTTCCATATGGGCATCAGCGAAGCGGAACTTCAACGGATGGCAGCATCGTTAGGTGCCGACTGTGCATTTTTCGTGAAGAGCCAGCCCTGCTTCGCCACAGGAATAGGCGACATAATGCAAAGCGTAAACCTAAACCTCGACAGCTACTGGATGCTTATGGTCAAGCCGCCAGTGAGCGTAAGCACAAAGGAAGCATTCTCCGGGATAACACCACGAAAGCCACAACGCCAATGCCGGGACATCGTGGAGAACGAACCGGTAGAAAAATGGAAAGAACTGCTCGTAAATGATTTCGAGGAAAGCATATTCGCGATCCATCCCGAACTCGCTGCCATCAAGCAGCATATATACAATCTGGGAGCCGAATATGCAGCAATGAGCGGAAGCGGAAGTGCGCTATTCGGTTTATTCAGTCACAAACCAGAAATCCCTGATACTGAAACATTTAAGACCAACAAATGCAGAATAGAATTATTCAGTATGGCAGGAATACGCGAGATGTTTCCGATAGTAAACGAAGAGGGCGAGACAATAGGATGCACCACTCGGGCCTATGCCCACTGCGGAGCCAAGCCACTGCACCCTGTGGTGCATCTGCACGTGTTTAACGAACGCGGAGAACTATACCTGCAGAAACGACCCGAATGGAAGGACATACAGCCGGGAAAATGGGACACGGCCGTAGGAGGGCACATCGATATGGACGAGACCGTGGAAGAAGCATTGCTGCGCGAAACGCGCGAGGAACTGGGCATAAGCGGATTCTGCCCGGAGGCGTTGGGCAACTATGTATTCGAGAGCAAGGTAGAAAAAGAACTCGTGAATGTGTTCCGCACATACTTCAACGCTCCACTCCACCCATCGAAGACAGAACTCGACGGCGGCAGATTTTTCTCGCCCGAAGAGATTGCACAGCGGATGGGAAAGGGATTCTTCACGCCAAACTTCGAGAATGAATACACAAAAGTGCTGCAAAGGCTATGACACCGCCTGCAGCTCACTGCCTAACACGCAAAAAGAGGTAAAAACACCAGATTCAGACATTCGGGGCCGGAATAAGGCAATATTTAGCGGACAAATAGCACCGGAATAAAAAAAATTACTTATTTTTGCACTGAAATTCATAATATTAGAATAGGAAACAACAAAACAGAATACACTAAGATGAATATTTTAGAGCTTAGCGAGCAGGAGATTGTTCGCAGACAAAGTCTTCAGACACTGCGCGATATGGGCATCAATCCGTATCCGGCAGCAGAGTTCCCCACAAACGCGTTCAGCACCGACATAAGGGCTGAATTCAAGGACGAGGACGAGCCACGCCAGGTTGTCATCGCCGGACGACTGATGGGACGCCGCGTCATGGGAAAGGCTTCGTTCGCAGAGATTCAGGATTCAAAAGGAAGAATTCAGGTTTACGTTTCACGCGACGAGATTTGTCCGGAAGAGAACAAGGACCTGTATAATACTGTATTTAAAAAGCTGATGGACATCGGCGACTTCATCGGAGTGAAGGGATTCGTGTTCCGCACGCAGACTGGCGAAATATCCGTACACGCTAAGGAACTCACCCTGCTCTCGAAGAGCCTCAAGCCGCTGCCAATCGTGAAATACAAGGACGGTGTAGCATACGACAAGTTTGACGACCCGGAACTGCGCTACCGCCAGCGCTACGTTGACCTCGTGGTAAACGAAGGAGTGAAGGACACATTCCTGCAGCGCGCCACAGTACTGCGCACACTGCGCCACGTGCTCGACGAGGCAGGATACACCGAAGTGGAGACCCCTACGCTGCAGAGCATCGCAGGAGGTGCATCGGCACGCCCGTTCATCACACACTTCAATGCCCTGAACCAGGACATGTATATGAGAATTGCTACCGAGCTATACCTGAAGAGACTCATCGTGGGCGGATTCGAGGGAGTGTATGAAATAGGAAAGAACTTCCGCAACGAGGGTATGGACCGCAACCACAACCCGGAGTTCACTTGCATGGAGCTTTACGTGCAGTATAAGGATTACAACTGGATGATGGCTTTCACCGAGAAGCTGCTCGAGACTATCTGCATCGCCGTGAATGGAAAACCGGAACGGGAAATAAACGGAAACATCGTGAGCTTCAAGGCTCCGTACCGCCGACTGCCTATCCTCGACGCTATAAAGGAGAAGACAGGATTCGACTGCAACGGAAAGACGGAAGAGGAAATACGCGCATTCTGCAAGGAGAAGGGCATGGAAGTGGACGAGACGATGGGCAAGGGAAAACTCATCGACGAACTCTTCGGAGAGTTCTGCGAAGGCACATTCATACAGCCTACATTCATCACCGACTACCCCGTGGAGATGTCGCCACTGACAAAGATGCACCGTTCAAAACCAGGACTCACAGAACGCTTCGAGCTGATGGTGAACGGAAAGGAGCTTGCCAACGCATACTCTGAGCTCAACGACCCTATCGACCAAGAGGAGCGCTTCGTGGAGCAGATGAAACTCGCCGACAAGGGCGACGACGAAGCAATGGTAATCGACAAGGACTTCCTGCGCGCCCTGCAATACGGCATGCCACCGACAAGCGGTATCGGTATAGGTATCGACCGTCTGGTGATGCTCATGACAGGCAAGACGTACATCCAGGAGGTGCTCTTCTTCCCACAGATGAAACCGGAAAAGAAAATGCCGCAGAGCACCATCAAGGAATGGGAGGAAATCGGCGTGAGCGAAAACTGGGCTTACGTGATGCGCAAAGCTGGCTTCAACCTCATCTCCGACATCAGGGAAGAGAAAGCACAGGGACTTCAGCAGAAAATAGGCGAAATAAACAAGAAGTTCAAGCTCGGCTACGAGAAGCCTTCACTCGATGAGGTGCAGAGCTGGATCGACCGAAGTAAAGAATAATCTCTTATTATGCCAAGTGCCGGATGCCACCGATATATGCAAAAAAAGGAACAGGCATCCTGCACTTGACACTAAAATATAAGGCATACGCCAAAAAAGGCATACGTCCCAAATTAACATTATAAATTTAATACTTAACATATAAACAAGGTGTTTGACTGCGGTAAAATTGCGATTATAGGCGGCGGCAGCTGGGCTACCGCAATAGCCAAGATAGTTGTAGGGAAAACCCACCACATAGGCTGGTACATCCGAAGGGACGACCGCATAGAGGATTTTATGCGGCTCGGACATAATCCGTCGTACCTGACAAGCGTGAGGTTTGACGTCAACGAGATTTTCTTCTCGTCGGACATCAACAAAATCGTACAGAACTACGACACTCTCGTGTTCGTAACACCATCGCCCTACCTGAAAAACCACTTGAAAAAGCTGAAGACAAACATCAGCAGCAAATTCATTGTAACAGCAATAAAAGGAATCGTGCCAGACGAGAACCTCGCCTGCTCCGAATATTTTGCACAGGTATACGACGTGCCTGAAGCAAACATCGCCTGCCTGGGTGGTCCATCGCATGCCGAGGAAGTGGCACTCGAACGACTGTCCTACCTCACCGTAGGATGCTCCGACACGGAGAAAGCCCAAGCATTTGCCGACGTGTTAGTGAACGACTTCATCAAAACAAAGACAAGCAGCGACGTAATCGGAATAGAATACGCATCGGTACTCAAGAATGTATACGCCATAGCATCGGGAATATGCAGCGGACTGAAGTTCGGCGACAATTTCCAGGCCGTACTTATATCGAACGCCGTGCAGGAAATGGCACGCTTCATTACAGCCGTGCATCCAATAGAACGCTGCGTGTACGATTCGGTGTATCTGGGCGACCTGCTCGTAACGGGCTACAGCAATTTCTCGCGCAACCGCACCTTTGGAACCATGATAGGTAAGGGATACAGTGTGAAAAGTGCACAGATAGAGATGGAGATGATTGCCGAAGGATACTTCGGCACAAAGTGTATGAAGGAAATCAACCGCCACATGCACGTGAACATGCCTATCCTCGATGCTGTGTACAATATCCTGTACGAAAGAATCAGCCCGCAAATAGAAATTAAACTACTCACCGACTCTTTCAGATAAACAGGGAAACGACAACAAACAACATATAGTTATGAACAACATCAAACTCAACATTTCAAAAGCTGCACAGTTCCTGAAGGAAGGCGCAGTGAAAGAATTCGAACCGAAAGTAGCAGAGGCACAGAAGGCTCTTGAAGAGGGCACTTGCCTGGGAAATGATTTTCTCGGATGGCTCCATCTGCCATCATCAATCACCGGCGAGTTCCTCGACGAACTGCAGGATTGCGCAAACACACTGAGAGAGAACTGCGAGGCTATAGTGGTAGCCGGAATAGGCGGCAGCTATCTCGGAGCAAGAGCCGTTATCGAAGCACTGAGCAACTCCTTCGAATGGCTCGTTAACGACAAGAACAACCCAACAATACTCTTTGCCGGAAACAATATCGGCGAAGACTATCTTGCCGAACTGACAACTTATCTCGCCGACAAGAAATTCGGAGTGATAAACATCTCCAAATCAGGCACTACAACCGAAACCGCCCTCACATTCCGTCTGCTCAAGAAGCAGTGTGAAAAGCAGCGCGGCAAGGAAGAAGCAAAGAAGGTTATCGTAGCTATAACCGATGCCAAAAAGGGCGCGGCACGCGCTGCCGCCAATAAGGAAGGCTACAAGACTTTCGTAATCCCCGATAACGTTGGCGGACGCTTCTCCGTGCTCACTCCTGTTGGACTGCTGCCTATCGCCTGCGCCGGCTTCGACATAAGGAAGATCGTGGAGGGTGCAACAGATATGGAGAAGGCATGCGCCATCGACGTTCCGTTCGAAGAGAACCCGGCTGCCATATACGCTGCCGTGCGCAACGGACTCTATGCCGAAGGAGGAAAGAAAATAGAAATAATGGTGAACTACCAGCCTAAGCTCCACTTCTTTGCCGAGTGGTGGAAACAGCTCTACGGCGAGAGCGAGGGCAAGGACGGAAAGGGAATCTTCCCGGCATCATGCGACTTTACAACCGACCTGCACTCTATGGGACAGTGGATTCAAGACGGCGAGCGCACTATCTACGAGACGGTGCTCAGCATAGAAAAGCCAAACAGAGAAATGCTCTTCCCACACGACGAGGACAATCTGGACGGGCTGAACTTCCTTGCCGGCAAGCGCGTTGACGAAGTGAACAAGATGGCAGAACTCGGAACAAGACTGGCTCACGTGGACGGCGGAGTGCCTAACATACACATCAGTGTGCCACAGCTCAACGAATACTACATTGGACAGCTCATATACTTCTTCGAGAAGGCGTGCGGCATCAGCGGACTCGTACTCGGCGTGAACCCATTCAACCAGCCGGGTGTAGAGGCTTACAAGAAGAATATGTTCGCTCTGCTCGACAAACCCGGATATGAAGAGGACAGCAAGACAATTAAGCAGCGTATAGCTGAAGAGGCTTAATACCTGTGCATAAAAGAAACAAATGGGGACAGCCGTGGAAGCTGTCCCCTTTTTTGTTCCTTATAGCAAAAACAGTACATATTCAACGAAGCACGTAAGCCAAAGTCGGGGATATAAGATTGGGAATCAACGATATATACAACTTTTTACTCATATCTATCGACATAAACTAATTCCGCCAACGAGTTAGTATTATATTCAGACCCTATTTGCGCTTACGACGGAAATAAAGCAAATAGCCCGTAACAGGCAGTGAGGCTCCAATTAAGCTTACGACAAAAGTTATGATCTTTGTCAGCATTCCTCCCCACGAACCGATGTGAAGCTCATGAAAAAGCTGCATCATTTCCGTGCCCTTAGGCACAAGCTTCAAACCGAAGCCCAAGCCTGTGACGGCAAGAAGCAACAGCCAAAGGAGTGTCCACCAGCCAAGACTGACATGAAGGTCAAAGAGACGGCGCTTAGCTCCCTTACCCCACTCCACCATGAACCGCTGCCTCAGTTGCTTTCCGTTGCTTGGCAGAAAAATGAATATTCCGCTCAACAGGATTAAGACAAAGAACAAAGTGGTGTATGTGACTATCAGCTTGCCCACGGAACCAATCAGGAGTCCGGTATGGAACTTGGTAACGTAGGAGAAGAAGTCCCTCTTTGTCGTTGTCCCATAAGGAGCATCCTTAGTGGAGGACTTGCCAACGACAGAAGCCTTTTCCTTTACAGCTTCATTGCTCTTTGCCGAAGCATCATCCTTTGCCGAAGCTGAAGGATGGCAGACTTCCTTTGAAGGACATTGGCTACAGCCATTGGGAGAGCACTGATGCGAAGCTGTAGACTTTTCCTGCTGTAAAGAAGCGGTCTTGCCATCTTTTCCACCCTTGCCGCTCTTGCCATGCGGAGCAACAACTTTTGGCATTCCGAGTGCATTTCGTATTTCATTCTTGAACACAAGGGTTGCTCCCGACAGACAGATAAGCATGATGATGATGCCCAACGGCAAGGAGAGCCACAGATGCAGTTTTAAAAGAAATTTCCTATTCATAGTATATTCTATATTTATTAAACCAACATAAGGAGAGCAGAGAACCAAACAACATGATTCTACCACTCTCCTTACTATAACGTGAAAAAGTTTGTTTTATTTTGCAAAGTTCACTTTAAGTCCCACAACAAGCATTCTGCCCGGTGAGTAAAGGGCAACTTTCTGTGAAGGAGTGTCTATACGATGGTCTGTCTTGTCGAAGATATTATCAACACCGATACTTGGAACAAGCTTGAACATTCTGCCTACAGTGAATGTGTGGGTCGTGTTCAGGTTTATTACACCATAGCCAGGAGCATCGTCATAGGCAGGATAATAGGTGGCAGACTGGAAACGACCGTTGAGGTTCACACCAAGAGTATAGTTGCGCCAGGTGTGATTGTAGTTGGCACCAGCCGTAAAACTGTTCTTGAAGGTACGCTCAAGCACAGTCCATGTGCCGGCGGTCTTCGAGCGTCCGTTGGTATAGGCATAGTTCAACATAAGGGAGAGGTCGTTTGTAATGCTCACCGTAGCGTTTGCCTGCAGTCCTCTTACCACACCCTTGTTGCTGTTGATGTAGTGACCGTAGGTCTTCAGCTGTGCCAACTGCTCTGTTGTTGCCTCAGGGAACTGCTGTGCGAGTTCTGCACGTATGGCATCGTCTACAGTGATATTCTCCTTTACGATCATGTTGTCAACAAAGTTCATGTAGCCCATAACGGAGAGCGTAAGGAACTTGTTGCTGTATTCTGCACTCAATGAGACGTAGTTGCTGCGCTCTGCCTTAAGACTTGTATTTCCGAAAGTTATGACAGGACGCTTGCCCATAATCTTGAAGTAGTGGTAGTAAAGCTCGTCGAGACCAGGTGCGCGGAAGCCTCGTGAGTAGGCAGCACGGAATCGGAAGTTGCCTGGAGCATACATCAGAGCCACTTTAGGAGTGAAGTTATTTCCGAAGGTGCCATGCTTGGTGTAGCGCATACCGAGGGTTGCACTAACGTTCTTTATAATCTCCATGTCGTGCTGCACGTAGCCGGCAAGGGTATATACATTGTTGTTAACATCGCCGCTCGTTGCCGTAAGGAAGTCATTACGCCAGTCAGCACCGACAATCGTCGTAGCCTTGTCATAGAAATGGAACACGCCCTTCAGCTCTGCCTCATAGTATTTCTGGAACTTATTGCGCACGAAGTCACCAACGTCGTAAGTCTTCGTTGCCACCTGATAGAGATTTCCGTAATGGTAGTTGTCGTTTACGAAGTCGAGGAGCAGAGAGTGTTTGCCCAACTTATATTTAGCTCCAGCCTCCCAACGCCATCCTTCGCTACGCATGTCGTAGTCGGAACCTCCGGTAATGTCTTCACGAGAGTTCGGACGATCGGTAAGCTTATAGCTGTATGAACCACCAGCGTACATAGAGAAATTCTTTGCAGGTTTTATGTCGAAGCGCTGGTTAATGACGTTTGAGTTGAAGCCGATAAATTGCGGAGCTATCGTCTCATACTCCTTTCCGTCAGCATCAACAGCCTTATTGTTGTTCTGATAGCTGTCAGCCTCCTGATGGAAATACGATGTATGGGAGTCAAGATATTTTGAAGTAACGTCGAGGTTCACTCCCTCAGAAAACTGTCCTTCGCCCGACACACGGGTGTCTGAAGAAATAACAACGTTGTCCATTGTCTTCTCGTCAGTAATGATGTTTATCACTCCACCGATGGCATCGGAACCGTAAAGGGCAGAGGCAGCACCGTCGAGCACCTCAATACGCTTTACCTTCGACATATTGATACGGCTAAGGTCCACATTGCCAGCAATGTCGCCAATCATCTTCTTGCCGTTGACAAGAACGAGCACATATTTGTTTCCCAGTCCGTTGACACGGATATAGGAGCCCATGGCATTAGGAGAGAACGACACCTGTGGCATAAGCTTAGTCAGCACATCCTGAAAGTCCGTCGCTCCAGTCTCCTTTATCGCTTTCTGTGAAAGCACATGAACTGGTGTCGTAGTAGACTTAAGCAACTGGTGGTGTCCGTTTCCGGTCACTACTACTGGGTTAAGTTCTATCGACTTGTGAATGTCTTTGTCGCCGTTGGTTTCATCATAAAGATTACCTGCCACGGCATTTACGCAGCCAAGAGATGCGGCTACGGCAAAAAGTAGAATTCTGTTGTTCATATAATTATGTTTGTTGATTTCTTTGTTGTATCTATATAAGACTAAAAACCTATTTCCTTATTACAAATACCCTTTCCGTAAATTTGAAATATAACGTTGATTTCTTTTCCGAAAATTACTGCAAGTTATTTTGCCTTTCCTGAATTTACGCTTTTTATCTGAGCTGCTATTTTACCTAATATCATATCCTGTATCTCAGGCATTTCTCCGAGTCCTTTTCCAATCACGTCCACATGATAGTCTTTCACTTGCAGCTGTTTTTTCCATACTCCATCAATGTCATCCTTCTGATGGTTGCCAGCTATGTAGAGCAGAGGCACGAGGAGCACATTCTTGTTCTTGATGCTCTTCAACTGCTTCTCCACATTATCTATCGTAGGGAAGCCCTCTATCGTTCCGACGTGCCATGATGGCTTTCCTTCAGCCTTCAACAGATAGTCTATCTGACTGTACATTGCATTTGCCGGACTGTCACTACCGTGACCAACAAGCACCACTTGCGAGTTCTTTGCATCCACTGATTTATCTGCAATAAGACTCTTGCCAATCATCTCTATCATCGTCCGACAGTCGTCTACAGAGTAAAGCAACGGACGTACAACGGACACTGCCTTGAAGTCTTTCTTCACCTTGCCGACTTCTTTCTTCAGCATCTCAGTCATCACTCCGTCAAGAAGCATCGTGCTCTGCACGACAAGTTTACTGCATCCGATAGTCTTCAGAGAATCAAGAGCCTGCGAAATGGATAGTTTCATGACGCCACGCTTTGCAAGCATCCTTATAACCGACGGAGCGGAATAAGCCTCAACAACGGCACAGTCAGGAAAAGTCTCCGCCACACGGGTGTTTAGCTTGTCAATTGTCTGCACCCTGCTGTTATCGTTTGATGTACCATAATGCACAAGAAGGATTCCTGTCTTTCCGTTTTCTACGTTCTGCGCCATGCCTATTGCCACACAGAACAGGGAAATTACTATCGTCAGTATGTTTCTTTTCTTCATATTTTATATACAATCTAATCTTCTGTTTAAAATTCTTTGCCCATTCAGAACAAAGGTTCTTGAAGTCTGTTCTGCCAGACTTCTTAATCCGGGTGCAAAGTTAAAGAGAAATACAAATTCCGGCAATACCTAAAATTTATGATATTGCTTGCAACAGACATAAAACAAAACCTGACAACACACATTACTGCGCATTGCCAGGCAAATTATAAAAACAAAAATATAAGTACCTTACTCTGTAGGCTCAAGCTTTATTCCAAAAACATTTCTTGAATCCGCTTTGGTCAGCTTATGTGCACCAGCAGCAAGGGTCTCGGTATAAGAACTTTCGCTTCCCTTTTTCTTTGTTCCGTCAATCTTGATAGAAGCAGTCTCTGTGTCAGCGAAGTAGATTGTCACCTTCTTGCTCTCAGAGAGTGTGAAGTCGATGGAAGTGGAAGACTCCATCTTTACACAAGTGTCATATATGTTGCCATCGATAGTGGCAGTACCCTTGCTTGTAGAATAGTTACCGGTAACTGTGAAGATGCTGCTTGACGGTGTCTTGCCTGTAAAGGTGCAAAGTACTGTACCCTCTGGTGTCTCGGTACTACCACCACCAGTCTCTGTTCCACCGGTCTCGCCACCGGTCTCGCCGCTACCCGAACCGCTACCAGTCTCAGTAGAGCTACCGCCCTCACCATAAACCTTTACGAGGGTAGTCTTGTAGTTGTCGAGAGCAGAACCAAGTTTCGCATCGTAAGCATAAGAAGCCGAGTTATGTCCGTCAATATCCTCGAATGTCCAAGTGAAGTCACCGTGGTTGATACGGCCGGCTCCATAGAAGCCTGTCACTATAGCCGGAACGTCTTCTGCCGCATCTGCAGCATAGCTGTACATAAGAGAAGAGTTAGTGTCGAAGTTATCGTATGATGTACCACCGACAAGAGTCTTTACAGATGCCGGAATCTGTTCGTCACGTGAAGAAGCCTCATAAGCGTCGAAGCTTGTATTGTTCTTCTGATAAGTGATAAAGCTGAAGTATTTTGAATTCTCTGCAAAGACATTTCCAAACGACTTTATGATTCCGCCTTTCTCTCCTGAGAAGGTACCATCACCTGTTGCATCAGTACCTTGCTGAGAACTCATCATCGGACGGTTCGTACCACGGAAATAGTTGTTCTCTACAAATACGCTTGAACCGGTTGTAGAACCGACACCATACTTGGCAACATAATCGAAGTAGTTGTTCCATACGTGTACGCTCATTGTGCGGACACGTGGACAACGGGAGTCACAGTGGTCAAACCAGTTGTGGTGGTAAGAGATGTAGTTAGGCTGTGTCTCGCTCTTCATTCCGCAGAGAGAGCTTTTACCTGTGTCCCAGAAGCGGTTATAAGAGAATGTAAGATACTGTGAATCGTCCTTCAAGTCTACAGTACCGTCGCCCTTTGCATGGTCGCCGCCACCGTTAGGTCCATAGAAGAAGTCCATGTTGTGGATCCATATCTCCGCATTCCTTGTGTCAAGGGAAATGCAGTCGTCCATACAGCGCATGATAGCGAAGTTACGGAACTCTACACCTTTTGCATAGCGGCAGAGGAAGCCGAAGCCATGAACAGTAGCATCGTCACCAACGCCCTCAAATGTCATGTTCATTTCACTATACTCACTCTTACCCTTAATCTGAAGTCCTTCAGAAGAACTTGACACATTGTCAAGATTGTCTTTCTTTACGAGACCGATGAAACGGAAAGCGATAGGAGTCTTGTCCTGTCCCTTCTGGTATCCGTCGATGATAGCCTGTATACCGGTACATGTTCCAGCTCCCTTTACCTCTGTAGAGATTGTCTTGGCTGTCTTGGCTGTGACATAGAACACCTTTGCACCCTCCTTCAGCGTACCGTCATTGTTGTAAGCTCCTACTCCGATGCCCTTGCTGTGGAAATGTGCAAAGCCCTCGCGACTGTAGTTCTTTACCTGAAGGTTTGACACCGTGCTTGCAGAACCTGCAATCTCATTGCCGTCCTTGTCTACAGCCACCACTTTCAGGTTATATGTGCCTGCAGCAAGTCCGAGCACGTCAGCACGTACGAATGAAGGATAAAGACGTATGAGCTGCTCGTCAATCTTCTTGTCGTTGCAGTATACATTATATGACTCTGCTCCTGAGAAAGGAGCCCATTTAGCATAAACGCTCTCTAACCAGCCTTTTGACTCAGAAATCTGTACAGCACCTGCCGGACTGTCAATATCACCGCTCTGTCCACCGTCCTTAGCCTTAGCGAAAGCAAGGTTCTTCACGTTGCCTTCATAGACGTCAGCGGCATTGCCGTTGGCTGGGTTTACCGTGATGTTTCCACCATTGATGTTCACAGAAGAAACGCTCTCTGTGTTATAGTATTTCACATCATTGGTGTTCAATGTCACACGCATCTGGTTCTTGTTCAGGTTCATTGCCACATTGTTTCCTGTTGACGGGTTTACAGGCTCTGTGCCTCCGCCCTTTCCTACTTCGATGGAATAGACATACATTCCGGCAGATGTGCTGAGCTGCACGTCACCGTCGGCTGTAACGGTTCCTACGTTTGTCTGCTTCTCGGTAGAGGTTGAGTTGAACGAGCCAGACACCGGAGTCAGATTGGTGACGTTAAGTCCGCGTGCCACACCGTTCTTTCCTGTCATGCAGCTTACGGTAACGGTCTGTCCTGCTGTCAGTCCGGGAATGATGATTGTCACGTTCGTACCATTCAGCTCCATACGGCTGCTGCCATAGTTCAGGCGAATCTTTGCCTTACCCTCTGTATTGTCGCTTGGTGCGCTGGCAGTAAACTTCAGTCCCTTTGCATAAGACAGCTCTACGCAATTTGCTACAAGGGCAGCCTCTGTCAGTTCCTTGGTATAGCAGTAGCGGTCTGTACCGAGCACCCATTTTGCATCAGCGGCACAAAGGTCTTTGTCTGCCTGCGACATGGATGCGAAATTCCAGTTCTGCTGTGCGTCAGCCGAAGCAAATACCATACACAGCAATAAAGTAAGCAATAATTGTATCTTTTTCATTTCTGCGTTCAAGATTTATCGTTTAACAAATTTCACAATCTGATTTCCAGCTTTAAGAATATAAACGCCACTGTTCAGATTGTCCACATTGACCAGTGTTGACTCTCCTTCGGTCTGTGCCTGTGCGAGTTTCTTTCCCGAAACGTCATACACTGCAACCTGTGTGCCTGCGGCAAGACCTGCTATATTCAGCTGTCCGTCAACGAAAGTATTGAGTTTGAAAGTACTGATGTTACCTATTCCTGCACCTGACGTAAAATCAATCTGTACGTCATCCATAGGATAGATTTCCTCAGTGCCGTCGAAATGAAGAACAACATTGTCTCCACTGAAAGTAATCTGAGAAACCACCTTCTCTACTTTCTGGCCGTTTACAGTTAAAGTCTGCACCACATCTGCATGTGCCATTCCGCACATCGACAAGACGAAGAATGCAGCCATGATAACTCTTTTTCTCATTTTGTTTTTTTTAGATTAGTTATTCAATATGCTTTTATTCAATTAGTTCTCTTTCATCCAAGCATTTTCTGTTAGTAGATTTCATCCGTCAAATATAAAATGTCCCATTTAACCGGTGCATTTTTCATACAGAAGCATAACAATTATGCCAATAGATACTGCAAAAGTAGAGTATTTCAAGCAATTATAAGCTGCTATTAGAAGTTTTCTTCCGTAAACGTTTGCAAAGGTGTTGCGTTATACCGGCTTGAGAACAACAACACAAACGGTAAATACCATAATACCGATATTCTATATAAAAAAACGGAGAGCTTAGAGCAAAAAACAAAAGTTACCCTAAGCCCTCATCACAATCAACATAACGTTTTGAATTCCTATCATCTTGATGTCATGAATCCCTCAAGATTTCTGTATTTACGTTTCATCATCCGACGATAGACATTGTTTATCCAAATCTTGTGGGTGGCGATGAACAGCAAGCCGACTACAAGCATCACTACGTACGTCATCGTTTCGCCCAGTACGACGCCCAGCATCGACATCAGTACAATGGGCATAAAGAGAGCGACCATCTCCACAACTATCTGTATGTAGTTTGTCTCCATACCGTTCTTGCGTGTAAGTTTTGTGTTGAGCGGCATTGTTACTTTATTCGTTACGGCAAGCTGCATAAGCAGACAGAACATCGGCCCTGCCGTGAAGAACATCATCGCCACAAGCATCAGCATCGTGTACTTGCCCGAGAATACCGTTGGCAGCATCAGCATAAGCGGCAGCAAGAGCATTGCCGAATAGAAATAGTATTTTGCCTCAAGCAGACTGCGTATGTTCTCCTTCCGCACGAGCAGACTCTCTATGAAATTGCCCTCAGGACACATTATCCTCACAAGGTGTATGCTCATCAGCGTGAAAGGATAAACAGCCCAGAAGCGCGACGAGAAACTGTCGTCGTAAACATCGGTAAAGGAATTCAGCAGACTGAGAAGCGTGACAAATACGATGGAGTATATAAATGTCTGCCGCATATTCTTGTTGCGCAGCATGCCTTTCAGTTCAAGCTTCAGATATTCGCCTTGCTCATTGAAGCGGTCGAAGAATGCAAACGAGGAGATTGTCTTTATCTTCATATCCTTCTCGCGCATTGTCTCTGAACTTATCCTGCCATACTGCACATAGCGGTTCAGCACAAACAGAAACGCGACGAGCAGCAACAGCGCCACATAAAGCAATGGCGATTTCCCGGAAGCCCAATCTCCTACACTTGCATAAGTGAAGAGGAAACCTGTGAAATTGCCCCACAATAACGGCATGAAAAACAGGACATAGCCTACAAACGGCAGCGCCGCCCACAACATATTGCCTGTCACCAGTGTGCGACAAAGCATATAGAAAAGGCTGTTGAGCACTATTATCACCTGGAAAACAAGCACGAACGAAAGGGCTGAAAAGAAGCCTACATTGAACACCACCGACATTATTGTATATGGTACGGTGAAAAACATCCAGAGGAAATTACCCCGAGACATAATGCTCGACATGATGAAAGAATCAACACAGTCGTATTTCCGCAACGGCAGCAGCAAATACGGCTTGACCATCTGTGCCGGAGTGCGCTGGGCAATGAACCTGACAACAAAGTCGATGATAAGCACGATAGGCATGAAGCCGAAAAGAAACTGGCTGCCTGTGTATATGGTCGAGCTGTTCACCATCAGGGAGAGCAGTACGGAGAAAAGCATGAGATAAATGATGATGAATCCCACACCAATCATCGTAACCACCTGTGCCACTTTGTTCGCCTCATACATAACGCTGCGCCTTTCAGCAAGTTCCACGTGGCGGCGCAACAGTCTGTATACTTGGAATTTATTCATAGTATAAAAACGTTTGATTCAAGGTATCCATTACAACTCACGCTATCGCAGGTCTATAACTTCCGCATCGGGAAAATCCTTGCTGTTGAAGCGGAAATGCGAGTCGGAGAGCTTTGCCTTCTTGAAATTTGTCACACTCAGTGTTGTCCAGCCATTAGCTTGGCGCATCTTCACCTGCTTGAGCTGGTAGTTCTTACCCACCGTCACATACATCTCCTTTATCGTGCGTGCCTTGTTCTGCGCCACAAGATGCACCTGCCATCCGCCTGCAACGGGTGTGGCACTCAACTTATAGCCCTGCTTGTAGATATTGATGAACTTGTATGGGTTCAGCGCCTGCTGCTGCGCCTCGGTGGGACGGCTCACGTTCACCTCCTGACTCTTCTTCATATACGTCCACTGTGTATTGCCGTCATACCATACTATGGAAGCAGGAGTGCTGGCAGTGAACTTGTTTCCCTTTATGGCAATACTGCCGCTGGCGTTTCCATACTTGCCCGACATCTTGAAATTTGCCTTTGCACCTCCAGCCACATTCATTGTGGCTGCCGTCTTGTCGAGAATCTGGCGCGCCGTCTGTGCCGAAACCGCCACGCCTATACTGAGCACCAATGCGAACAACACGAAAAATCTCTTCATAACCATATTGCTTCTATGTTTTTTAAAACGTACATTTTTTTCACTCACAATTATGCTGATACCCCCGTCTACAACAGAGATATGCGCAGCTCTCTCTACCTGCGCAATGCCACGAGTAGATTCTCCAGACTGTTCTCGTCCTGAATCATCACTTCGCGCGGCTTGCTTCCCTGTGCCGCTCCCACGATTCCAGCCTTTTCCAGCTGGTCCATAAGTCTGCCAGCACGGTTGTAGCCGATCGAGAAGCGCCGCTGAATCATCGAGGTAGAGCCAGACTGCGTTACCACGATGGCGTGTGCCGCCTCCTCGAACAGAGGGTCGAGCGAACGGCTGTCTATGCCGCTGCCGGAGATTTCCAAGCCTTCGTCGGATGCCGGCTCCGGCAGTTCCAGCGGTTCTATCGGTCCTGGCTGTGCCGATATGTATTCGTTTATGCGCACCACTTCGGGTGTATCTACGAAGGCACACTGCACACGCACCGGCTCGTTGCCGCTGAGGAAGAGCATATCGCCTCGTCCGATGAGCTGGTTTGCACCGGGACGGTCGAGGATGGTTCGCGAGTCAATCATCTGACTCACCTTGAATGCCATTCTTCCCGGGAAGTTCGCCTTGATGTTACCGGTAATGATCGACGTCGTAGGTCGCTGCGTTGCTATTACCATATGTATGCCCACTGCACGTGCCAACTGTGCGATACGCGCTATTGGCAGTTCCACTTCCTTGCCCACCTGCATTATAAGGTCGCCAAACTCGTCGATTACCACCACGATGTATGGCATATACTCATGCCCGTCGGTCAACCGCAACTGATGGTTCAGGTATTTTGTGTTATACTCTTTTATGTTTCTTGCCCCTGCCATCTTCAGCATGTCGTAGCGTGTATCCATCAGCTTGCACAGGCTGTTCAGCGTGCGCACCACCTTGTTCACGTCGGTAATGATTGATTCCTCGTCGCTGTCGGGCACTTTCGCCATAAAATGGTTGGCTATGCTTCCGTATATGCTAAATTCCACCTTCTTCGGGTCGATGAGCACGAGCTTCAGTTCGTTCGGATGCTTCTTATATAGTAAAGAGGTGATGATGGCGTTAAGTCCCACCGATTTTCCCTGTCCGGTTGCACCGGCTACGAGCAGATGCGGAATTTTTGCCAAGTCCACCATGAATACCTCGTTGGTGATGGTTTTTCCGAGAGCTATCGGCAGGTCGAACTTTGTCTTTTGGAACTTCTCCGAGTTCAGTATGCTCTCCATCGACACGATGTTCGGCTTGGCGTTCGGCACCTCTATTCCGATAGTGCCCTTGCCAGGAATCGGCGCAATGATACGCACTCCCACAGCCTTGAGGCTCAATGCTATATCGTCGTTCAGACCTCTTATCTTCGATATCTTCACTCCTTCAGCAGGCGTAATCTCATACAGGGTTATCGTTGGTCCTACAGTAGCCGATATTGTCTTTATCTGCACGCCGAAGCTGTTGAGCACCTCCACGATGCGGTTCTTGTTTGCCGTCTGTTCCTTCATGTCGATATACGGCTCATCCTCATCGTCGTATTTCTTGAGCAGGCTGAGCGTCGGGAACTTATAGTTCACCCACGGTTCGCGCGGGTTTATCGGCGTGTTTGGCGAGTCTTCCGCTGCAACGGTCTCACCGTTTGCCGCGTCTTCCTTTCCTCCCTTTGTTATCACGAGTCCTGGGTCGGCAGTCTGCGACACCTTCATGTCTTCCTTTACGTGCACCTCTGCTTCTTGCTGCGGCTCATCCTCTACGTTCGGCGTCATCTCTATCACGGGCGAACTGTCCTCCGGAAAATCCACAGTCTGCCGCGAAGGGTTTTCAAATATCTCCGGATCAGCCTCCGGCTCCGGGCTTACAACCTCGCTCCCGGCTTCTGTCCTTTCCGCAGCCTTGGCTTCATTCTTTGCATTGGTTACGTAGAATCCCACCTTGTTTGTTATCATACTCACGGGATTGAGCATCTTGCGCACCACGGTGACGGTTTCCGATGTGAGATACGTCAGGAACACCAATGCCACTACTATCAGAATCGCCACGAGTCCGGGAGTACCTATCACATTCTCCAGCCACATGCTGCAATACTCTCCGTGGCCGCCGCCGGGGTTGAACACCGCACTGCCGACGAAGGGCGTGAGGAACTTGGCGAGCACCACCGAACTCCACACCATAACCACGCCAAGACA
>OQVS01000707.1_pt1 | contig 23031 bp, 18 predicted proteins | sample 1691601 | NCBI WGS metagenome assembly OQVS01 (sample SAMN03418268, study PRJEB22391) | human gut metagenome | biome: human-gut; feature: organic feature; material: feces | host: Homo sapiens | place: Tanzania | collected 2013-01
TTTGGTAACGATTTCTATCGCCATTTTGTTTGTTCGGAGTATGGCAAAAATACTCCATAGGGACAATGAATTTAGCGGAGAGTTTTTTATTTGCCCGAGTGGTGAGTTTGGATTTTAGTTTATTTGTGCCAAATTGCGTTTGATTTATCACACTTTTATTTTCATCATCTAAAATTCCAAGTCGCCGCCAATTTTGCCTAGTCGCATTAGATATAAAAGCGTTAAAATTTAATGCTTTTTGTTGCGACAAGATTTCCATATTCATCACCCTTCGCAAATTCACAAACAAGCCTAAAATTTTACCACATTATAATTTTTCAGCACTTCTTCAATCTTTTTCATCGACTCCTTGCTTGGTGCGACTAAGGGCAAGCGGTATTCAAGGCTTGGCAAAAGCCCGCTCATAAACATTGCTGCCTTTATGGGTATGGGGTTGCTCTCGCAAAAAAGCACCTTGTTGATAGCATAAAGCTCATCATTTATGGCTTTTGCTTCTTTGTAATGCTCGTTTAGTGCTAAATGCGTGAGCTTTGCTATCATATCGGGCAGCAAATTCGCGCTCACAGAGATGACGCCCTTGCCTCCGTTTGATAAAATGGGATAATTTATCGCATCATCGCCGCTAATAACCGCCATTTTGGGTTCGTTGGCGAGCAAATCCACGCATTTGTCGATATTTCCGCTTGCTTCTTTCACGCCATAAATGTTCGCACAATCCTTAAAAAGCCTTATCGCCGTGCAAGTGCTTATATCACAGCCCGTGCGAGCTGGGACATTGTATAAAAGCACGGGGATTTCAACGCTTGCGGCTATTGCCTTGTAGTGCTGATACAAACCCTCTTGCGTGGGCTTGTTGTAGTAAGGCGTTACGACTAAAATGCCGTTTGCTCCATACTTTTGCGCAAATTTTGCCAGCTCAATCGCCTCGTGAGTGGCGTTGCTGCCAGCTCCTGCAAGCACCTTTGTGTTCGTGCCTTTGCACGCATCAACGGCGATTTCTATGCAGCGGCGGTGTTCTTCGTGAGTGAGTGTGGCGCTTTCGCCTGTCGTTCCCACAGGGCTTACGGTGTCTATGCCGTTTGCTATTTGCCTTTTGATGAGCTTTTGATAAGTTTGCTCATCAAGTTTGCCCGATTTAAAGGGCGTTACAAGGGCGCACATCGCACCGATAATCGCATTTTTGTTCATTGTTTGTCCTTTCTCAAAATGATAGTCGTTGAATTTTTGGGCGTAAAATACTTCTTTGCAACCCTTGTTAAATGCTGAATTTCAAGGGCTTCAACCTTGCTTTCATACTCTAAAAGTGGCTTTAAATCGCCTTTTGCGATATAGTCTCCATAAATGCTAGAAACGCTACTTGCGGTATTTAGCGAAAAGATAAAGTCGCTTTTTACGCGGTTTTTTATCTTTTGCAAGTCTCTTTGGCTGATTTTACCGCTCTTTACTTGCTCTAAAATCTTTAAAAGTTCCTTTTCTACGCTCTCAGCCTTGACATTAACATTACAAACACAAATAAAAATAAATAAATTCTCATCAATGCTTTCGTTGCAAAAGGCGTAGTATTCGTTGATAAGCCCTAGTTTGTCGATGAGAATTTCGTTGATTAAAGAGCTTTTGCCCGTGCCTAAAAGCTCGCTTAATGCGCTTAAAATGGGCATATCCTTGTGCTTGAAATTTGGGATTTTAAAGGCAAGGGCTAAAAGCTCAGTGTCTGAATTTTTGTGAATTTCAACCCTTTTTGCGCCGTCTTGTTTTGGCTCTTTGGTGTGAATGGGCGGAATTTTTTTGCCGTTTTTAATGCCCTCAAAATGCCCCTTTGCTAGCCTAAAAACCTCATTTGGCTCTATGTCGCCGCTTACCATCAAAAAGGCGTTTTTGGGCTGATAAAAGGTAGAGTGAAATTCACGCAAATCGTTTATCTTCCAGCTTTCAATGTCCTTAAAAAAGCCTATGGGCGTCCAGTGGTAAGGGTGATACAAAAAAGCATTGTTAAAAAGCCTAAAATACAAATACCCAAGCGGGTTGTTGTCCGTGCGCCAACGCCTTTCTTCAAGCACCACAGCGCGTTCGGGCTGAAATTCCTCATCTTTTAGGCTTAAATTCGCCATCAGCTCGGCAAAAAGCCCCAAAGCCTTGTCCAAATTAGCGCGCGAACATTTGATGAAATAATGCGTATAATCAAAGCCCGTGCTTGCATTATCCACGCCTCCAAAGCCCTTGACTATCTCATCAAACTCGCCAGCCTTTAAATTTTTGGTGCTTTTGAAATTTAAGTGTTCGAGCATATGCGCTAGCCCACTTTTGCCCATTTGCTCGTTGCGCGAACCAACCTTGTAAAAAATATCCACGCTTATCACTTCGCTTCCTAAATTCACAGGACAAGCATAAACTTCAAATTTGTTTTTAAGCACCATTTTTTCGTAAGCTATCATTAAATTTTTCTCCATTTTTACCTCAATTTTAGCTTAAAAGCGTTTTTAAATTTTAAGCTAAAATTCATAAATTTAACGCAAATTTAGCCTTTTTAAATGTGGCTAAACCCTAAATCAACGCAAAATTTTAGCATTATTTGACTAAATTTTTTCTTAAAATTTATAAAAAAATTTACCAACTTAAAACAAAAATGGGTTATAATTTCAGCCGAGTTGGGACTTTGAGTGGCTCGGCGGGGTTAAGGATTGTCCCAAAAATCCCCGCAATCCTTTCTTTCTAAAATTGTGTTGGTTTGATGAAAAGGGCGACTGCCAGCGGTTTGTCAGTAAAACTATGCACGACATTATTTTGCATAGTTTCCAACCTTTTGTTAAATTCAAGCAAAATTCAAGCAAAAGTGCTGAATGCGCTTTTGGTTTAATTACACCAGCGTATATCCTAGCACTTCGCTTATGTCGCTTACGGCGATGATATTTAAATTTTCGCGCACTTCAAGCGGAATGTCCTTTAAGTCCCTCTCATAGTTTTTTGCGGGTATTAAAGCCGTTTTTATGTCGGCTTTATAAGCGGCGATGAGCTTTTCTTTAAGCCCGCCGATAGGCAACACCTTGCCCACCAAATCAACCTCGCCCGTCATCGCCACATCGCTACGCACCTTTTTTTCGCTAAACACACTCGCAAGTGCCACGCACATAGTGATACCAGCACTTGGTCCGTCCTTTGGTGTAGCCCCATCAGGTATATGCAAATGTATGTTGTAAATGTCGTAAATGTTCGCTTTGAGCTTGCGCGTAAGGTGCTTTGGCAGGCGCACCTTGCCACTATCGATGAGCGTTTTTACCACGCTAAATGCGATTTGAGCGGACTCTTTCATCACATCGCCCATAGAGCCTGTGAGCGTGAGTTGCCCCTTGCCTTTGATTTTAATGGCTTCGATTTTAAGCACCTCGCCGCCAACAGCCGTCCAAGCTAGCCCATTGACTTGTCCCACAGCATTTTGCCCGCTTTGCTTTTCGATTTCATAAACTTTTTTATCCAAAAATTCGCTCAAATTTTTTGGGCTTATGCTTATTTTTTTTATGTCGCTTAAAAGCAGTTTTTTCACGCTTTTGCGGCAAATTTCAGCGATTTTACGGCGTAAATTTCGCACTCCGCTTTCGCGTGTGTATTCGCTGATGATGAGTTCGCAAGCATCTTTGCTGATACTAAGCTCGCTTGCTTTTAAGCCGTGTTTGGTGCGTTCATCTGGGATTAAATAATTTTGCGCGATAGCAAATTTTTCATTTGGCGTGTAAGAGCTTAACTCGATAAATTCCATTCTGTCGCGCAAGGGGCTGGGTATGGCGCTTATGTCGTTGGCTGTGGCGATGAAAATGATTTTGCTTAAATCAATGTTAAAATTTAAATAATAATCCCTAAATTTAGCATTTTGCTCGGGGTCTAAAATCTCCAAAAGCACAGCACTTGGGTCGCCACGAAAGGAGCGGTTGAGCTTGTCTATCTCATCTAACACGACAACGGGGTTGATTTGTTTAGCTTCGATGAGTCCTTGGACTATGCGTCCGGGCATTGCGCCTATGTAGGTGCGGCGGTGTCCGCGTAGCTCATTGACATCTTCAAGTCCGCCCAAAGCTATGCGGACAAGCTCTCGTTTAAGCGCCTTTGCAACCGAATTTGCAAGAGAGGTTTTGCCAACTCCGGGCGGTCCATAAAGGCACATTATCACCTTTGCGCCGTCCTTGTCCTCAATGCCCCTTTTTTCCAAAAGCTCACGCACCGCAAAATACTCTTCAATGCGTTCTTTGGGCTTTTGCAAGGCGTAATGGTCTTTATCAAGCTGTTTTGCCACTTCTTTTATGTCAAGCTTTTTTTTAGCAAGCTTTTCAAAAGGCACATCAAGGGCGGTTTCAATGTAGGTTTGTATGAGCGAAGCTTCTGAGTTGTCTTGGTGAATGCGCTCGAATTTTTCGATTTGCTTTTTGATTTCTTTGTAAGCGTCCTCATACATAAATTTCTTTTTGTTTTCAAGGCGGGCGTAGTAGTCTTTGGTTTCATCTTCTTTTTGAGTATCGCTACCAAGTTCTTTTTGAATTTGTTTGATTTGCTCTTTTAAAAAATACTCTTTGTTTGTTTGGTCTATCTTTGAATGCACCTTGTTTTTAATCTCTTTTTGCAAGCGACTTGTTTCGATTTCCTCAGCAAGCAAATCGATAAGTTTTGTCATTTTTATCTCTACATTTGTCTGCATAAAAAATTCATAAGCCGTTTGCTTTTTCACGCGAATGGTGTTTAAAATCAAATCACAAATCCTAGCACTATCCGTGCCTTCTTCAATGGTTCGCAGCAAATCTGGCGAAAAATAATGGCTTATGTTCGCCAAAGCCTTAACCTTTTCTTTAAGCACGGCTAAAAGGGCGTCATTTTTCGCCCCGCTGGCGTTTTCTTGTGAGATAATGTCTATCATCGCTCGCAAGGGCTTTGCGGCTATGCGTTTGATGATTTTACCCTTTGCATAGCCTTGAAACAAAATCTTTATGCGCCCGTCTGGCAAAGGCACTTTGCGCATCACCGTGCCGATAACCCCACAATCATAAATTTCATCAAAGCCCCGCGCGCCTTCAAATTTAGACGGGGCGACAAAAATCATCGTTTCGTTTTTCAAAGCCGCATCAAGTGCCTTTATGTTGGCAAGGTCGTTTAAAAAAATCGGCGTTATCATAAAGGGGTATAAAAACAGCTCGTCCTCCACTAAAATAGGCAGTTCGGCTGGGTAAGTGCTGTGTTGTAACTCCATAATTTATCCTTTTTTGAATTTTTACCAAAATTTCGTGCGAAATTTGCGCGAAAATTTAAAATTTTTGAATTTTTGCGCGAATTTTAGCTCAATTTCACGCAAAATTCAGCCCAAATTTCACTTGTCGCCAAAAATCCATCGATACCAAGGCACTTTGGGCTTTATCATCGGCGCACCTGCAAAGTCTGACTCATCAAGCCTTTGCTTATACACTTCATAGCTTTCATCTCGCCCCGTGCGCTTGTAAAGGGCGGCTATGTTTTCATCAAGGGCATAAATGGCAAGGTTGAATTTAGCAAGCATAGTCTTTACAAGCGGGTCGTATTTGGTGTCTGGGTAGTTCTCCCCAAACTCATCAATCTCTTCCTTGCCCTTTAAAAGTAGCCCTTGGTCGCGGTTTGGCTGCGCAAAAGTCTTAAATTTAGCCTTAATTTGCAAAAAGCGAATGAAGTCCATATTTTTAGAAGTGCCGAATTTTTTAGCGTTTTCTTCTAAATAAAAGTCCGCTAGTTCATACTCTTCTTCATCTATGTGCGCTTGGGCTAAGATGAGCTGGGCGTTTTCAAGCAAAGGGTCGGCGATATGTTCGCTAGCCATCGAAGTATAATGCGAGTCGGCTATCTCCAAATCCTTACTCTGCAAGTCTTTGATGATGATGTCATACCACTGCTTTGCGCTGAGATTGTAAAATTCATCATCTTTTGCGCTGCACCCGATGAGAAACAAGGCAGCAAAAGCGATAAAAAGAAAATTTTTCTTCATTTGTTTTAGCCTATTGTAAAATTTTTCGTGTATAATTATAATGCAAAAAGATAAATAGCCGATATTTAAGGCAACAATTTTAAAAAACAAGGACAAAAATGAGTGCAAAAACGAAGAAATTAGCCGTCAAATGCCCCATCTTAGGCTTTGAAAAAACCAAAAATATGGAGTTTATCCCCATTGATGAGATTTTTGTAAAGCTCAAAAGCTTGGACGGAAGCGATTTTAGTTTCATTCTCATCGATGCAAACCTTATCAGACCGAACTACAACTTTGACATACCGCTTTATTATCAGGATTTGCTAGGGCTTGAAAAGAATTCAAAACGCCAAGCCTTTGTGATAATGGCGATACACGAAAACATAAGCGACTCAACGCTGAATTTCCTTGCGCCCATACTCATCAACTGGGACAACAACTCCTTAGCGCAGGTGATTTTAGACTCAGCAGCTTATCCGCAGTTTTCGCAAATGGATAAAATTTCAAACTATTTGCGAAAAGACAACGAAGCTCAATGAAAGAACTTTTCATACTCGGCTCAGGCGTTATGGCTAGGGCTTTGGCGTGGGGACTAAAAGACAACTATGCCCTTTGTATCGTGGGGCGAAGTGCTCAAAAACTTGATGAGTTTCAAAAAGATGGCTTTCAAACCCTACTCTATGATGAATTTAAGGCTGAAAACAAGGCTTTAATCCTTGCCTTTAAGCCTTATGCGCTTGATGAGTTAGCTCGCAAGCTCACGGGCAAGGCGAAATTCATCATCAGCATTTTAGCAAATAAAGATTTTAAGGACTTACAAGCGATAAAATCTTGCAACTATGCCCTTGCTATGCCAAACATAGCGGCTTTTCACAAGGCTTCAACCACGCCTTTTGTGTGCGAAAATGCTGAATTCAAAGACGAGATAAAGGCTATTTTAAGCACCTTTGGCAAGGCTTATGAGCTAGAAAACCCCGCGCAAATGAGCGCAGCGATGGCGATAAGTGGCTGTGCGCCCGCATTTTTAGCCGTTGTGGCTGAGAGTATCGCAAATGGTGGAGTTTATGGGGGCTTGAAAAAAGATTTGAGCTTAAAGCTCACGCAGGGCTTGTTTGAGAGTTTTACAGCCCTTTTAAAGCACGAACACCCAGCACTTATCAAAGAGCAAGTTTGCTCGCCCGCTGGCGTTACCATAAAAGGCGTAAAAATTTTAGAAGAAAAAGCCGTTCGGGGTGCATTTTTTGAAGCCATAAATGCAAGTGCAAAGCGATGAAAAGGGCTTTTTCGCTCATCGAAACCCTTTTTGCCCTTGTGATTTTAGGCATAGTCTTTGCCTTTTTTTACGCTAGCTTTGAAAGAGTGGCGCAAAATGGCTCTTTTGCGAGATTTAACCAAGCCCTTTACAACGAGCAAAGAGCCTTGCAAAGTGCGCCCACGCAAAAAATTCAGCTTTCAACCCAAAATTTAGGCGTTTTGCCCTTTTCGCAAGCCTTTGATGAAGGCTCTACCTTTAAGCTCAAAGCCTTAAAGCCCGAAAATGATGAATTTAAGGCGTTTTTCAAAGATGAAAAAAGCTTTTAGCCTTTTTGAAATGCTGCTTGTTTTGGGGCTTGTGAGCGTTTGCTTTGTGCTTTTTGCCAAAGTAACGATGAATTTATCGCACTTTTATGGCAGGCAAATGAGCTTTGAGCTTGCCAACACGAACGCTAGTTTGATGACAGCTGAAAAAATCCTGCAAAATTGCCTTGAATTTACGCCCTTAAATCAAGGCTTTGAGTGCTTGCTAAAAGACACACAAAATCTCATCTTACAACGCCAAAACGCCCTTTTTATAGGAAGTGCGGGCGTTGTTTTAAAAGATGAAAATTCCACTTTTTACGCCCCAAAAAGCCATTTTCGCTACACCTTGCAAAATGGGCTTAAAGCCTTTAACGCTGGCGTTTTGACAAACCAAAACGACTTGCAAGGCGCAAAAAACAACGAATTCCTACACATTTACGACAAAAAAGAGCGCAAAATTCACAAAATCAAGCCTTTAAATAAAGATAAATTTACCTTTACAAACGATGAATTTACAGGCTTTTACGAGCTTGTAGAAGCCAAAGTGAGCCTTATTTTGCAAGATGACGCGCTTGTTTATCATTACACGCCCTATATCACGGGCATTTCGCGCAAGGGCATTTTGCTTGAAAATGTCAAAAAATTCAGCATTAGCGAAAATGCGGGCGAATTCGCGCTCAAACTTTGCCTAAACGCTCAAAACTCTTGCCTTGAAAAGTGGATTGTGCGATGAAAAGGGGCTTTGTTTTGCTGATGAGCTTGATTTTGCTTGTCTTTGTGAGCTTTGTGGCGGTTTTGTCCTTGCAAATATCAAGCTACTCGCCAAGACAGATTAAGGATTTGCGCCTTTACACGCAGGGGCAAATCCTAGCGCACAACAGCGTGGATTTAGCCAAGTATTTGCTCGTAAAAGCCAAAGCGCAGGGGCAAGAGTGCCTAAATTTCACGCAGTTTCACTACCCAAGCGCAAAGGATAGCGTGCGTATTGATTATTTTTACCCCTTGCAAGAGTGCGAAAATGGGCGTTTGACGCATACAAACACGGACGCAAATTTAAGCAAGGATAATGTCATCATTTTAAACATTAGTATCTTGCTAAACGCTGGCAAAGCGGTAAATGATGAGATTTTCATCAACAAAAAAGCCTACATTTATCCAAACGAAAATTTTTAGCCCATTAAACCGCCTTGTCAAGCATTTTGTCTTGCAAATTCATTAAACAAAATTTGCGCCAAGGGGCAAAAATATGCTAAAATTCACATAAAAAAGGCTGATTATGTTTGAATTTAGCGACAACGAGCTTGTAAATTTACTCAACGATGATGCGCCCTACCTTGACAACACGAGCTTTGGCTTGGGAATTTGTGGCAAAGCAAATTTGTGCTTTTTTCCAAAAAATGATGAAATCATACTTTGCGGTGTCGATGAGTGCGTAAAACTTGCTAAAATGCTTGACATTGAGTGTGAATTTGCCCTTGAAAATGGGGCGAAAATTCAGCCAAAAGAGCGTTTTTTGTCCCTAAAAGGCAAGGCGCAGGATTTGCTTCGCGTGGCAAAAACTATGCAAAATTTGCTCGAACACGCAAGTTCTGTGGCAAGCTACACAAGAACTATGCTTGAAAACGCCCGCAAGCACAACCCCAACATAGCCTTGCTTGGCACGCGTAAAACTATGCCCTTTGCTAAAAAACTCTTGCTCAAAGCCCTTGTAAGTGGCGGTGGCTTGCCGCACAGATATGGGCTAAGCGATAGTATTTTGGTGTTTAAAGAGCATAGAGTGCTTTGAGATGACTTTGAAAAGGGCTTTTCGCGGCTTAAAAATGCCTTTAAAGAGCATAAAATCATCGTTGAAGTGGAAAATGCAAGCGAAGCAAGGCATTTTGCGGCTTTGGGTGCTGACATTTTGCAGTGCGAACGCTTTGATTGTGAGGCTTTAAGCACTCTTGTGAGCGAGATAAGGGCTAAATTTTCGCACATTTTGCTTTCAGCCACAGGCGGCATAAACAAAGAAAACTCCGCAGATTACGCTAAAACGGGCGTTGATATGCTTGTTTCAACCGCTATGTATAGGGCAAAAATTTGCGACATAAAAGTAGAATTCACAAGGCTTTAAGCGGGGCAAATGGTGCTTAAAATTTAAATTCGCTGTGATGATTCAGCACAAGTGAAAATTTTGCAATAATTTGCTATACTTTTGCTTAAATTTAAGGCAAGGCATAATTTATGTTTATCGATAGTGTGGAGATTGTTTTAAGCTCTGGCGATGGTGGCAAGGGCGCTGTGAGCTTTCGCCGTGAAAAGTATGTGCCATTAGGCGGACCTGATGGCGGAGATGGGGGCAAGGGCGGCGATGTCATCATTATTTGCGACAATAACGCTCACACTTTGGCGAATTTTAAGGGCAAAAAAAAATTAGCCGCGCAAAATGGTGCTGATGGCGAGAAAAAAAACAAAAGCGGCAAAAGTGGCGCAAACCTTGAAATACCCGTTCCACAAGGCACGCAAATCATCGACACACAAAGCAAAGAAGTGCTTGCTGATATGACAAAAGAAGGGCAAAGGGAGCTTTTGCTCAAAGGGGGCAAGGGCGGACTTGGCAACACGCACTTTAAGAGTGCTAAAAATCAACGCCCAGATTATGCGCAAAAGGGCATTAAGGGGCAAAGCGTGCGAGTGCGTTTGGAGCTAAAACTCATCGCTGATGTGGGGCTTGTGGGCTTTCCAAATGTTGGCAAATCCACGCTTATTTCAGTGCTATCAAACGCAAAGCCAGAAATAGCTGACTATGAATTTACCACGCTCACGCCAAAACTTGGACTTGTCGAAGTTGATGAAAATCATTCCTTTGTAATGGCTGACATACCGGGGATTATCGAGGGCGCAAGCGGAGGCAAGGGCTTGGGACTAGCCTTTTTAAAGCACATAGAACGCACGAGCTTTTTGCTTTTCGTGCTTGATAGTGAGCGTAAAATGAGCCTGAAAGAGCAGTTTTGCATTTTGCAAGATGAGCTTAAAAAATTTTCGCCCCTACTTTCGCAAAGAGCCTTTGGCATAGTGCTTTCAAAAAGCGACACTCAAAATTTTGGCGATGAATTTAAGCAAAAATTTCAAACCCAAAAGGCGAATTTAGCTGAATTTTTAAGTCAAATTCAAAACCCGCAAAAATTCATACTTGAAATTTCAAGCCTTGAAAAAAGCGGCTTAAACGAGCTTAAATTTGTGCTACAAAGGGAGTTAGAAAGGTGAAAGGCTTTTTAGAATTTTAACTGAATTTAAGGCTAAATTCACTCAAAGATAAAATCACATTTGCAAAGCAAACCGCAATAACAAGAATTTAAACCAACCCTTTTTTAAATTTCTATACAAAAATGCCACAAAAGTGTGAAATTTATGTTATAATAAAGCCTAGTTTCAAAAAAGGACAGACAATGAAAAAAATCATCATCGCAGCACTCGCAGTGGGGCTTGTTTTGGTAGCGTATCTGGCGCAAGTGGCTTATATGGGCAAGCTCAATCAGCAGTTTTTCGAGCAAAATATCAAGCCAAACGACTTCGTAGCCTTTGAAAATGTGAAGTTTGAGAGAGGCTTTTTTACTTCAAAGGCGAGTTTTGAGGGGCGCATAAAGGCTGAGTCTTATCAGCTAGCAAGCAGTGCTGAGTTTGGCGAGTGGCTTACTTTTAGCGTGGATATGGAGCTTAAAAACAACGCTCTTGCCAAAGACAATGTCATCATTAAGGTGCAAAGCCCTGTTTTTGCGGCGTTGCAAGAGGTTTTTGTAGGCTCAAAGGTAGAATTTAACGAAAATTTACTTGACATAAGAGCTGGCGTTTCGCTCTTTGGCAAGGTAAGCGTGCGCACAAAAGTCGCTGACATAGACTTTAAAGAAGGCGAAAACTCGTTCAAGCTCGCGGGTGTAGGCTCACAAACTGAGCTTGATTTGTCGGGCAAAATGTTCAAATCAAGTGCTGAGATTAAGGACTTTTCTTTCGTTGATGCGTCTGGGTATGCGCCTATAAGCTTTACGATGAGCGATTTAGCTTACGAAGAGGACTATGGCAAGGGCGTTAGCATAACGGAGTATTTCGCTGGTGCTGCCGTAGCTGATGGTAAAGGCTCTATCAAAAGCATAAAAATCGATGACATAAGCCTTTCGGAGCTTGCCTTTACTTCACAAAGTGCTAAAAGTAAAAACCAAAGCCTGCCTGAGGCTGGTGAAATGCTTGCAAGCAAGGTAAATATAAGCATAAAAAGCGTGGAATCGCCGATGATGCAAATCAAACTTGATGACATAAAAGGCGAATTCGAGGTAGAAAATGTGTCTATGGAATTCGTCCAAGCCTTTTATGCGGGCGAATTCGGCGCGATTTTGCCCGATGATATGCTCCAAATCTTTTTCGCCACGCAACCTGTGGTGAAATTTAGCAACACTTTCAACTCAAAGGGCAAAAAATTCAGCTCAAACGGCGATTTGCAAGGCACAAGCTCAAACTACGCCTTTCGCTACAACGCGCAAAGCGAGGCGAAGCTGAGCGAGATTTTCCCGCCTTTTATGTTTATCGGCATTGACAACTTTTTCGTGCAAAATGGCGACAATTACAGCTTGGATTTTAAATTTGAAAGCGATTTTAATGTCAGCAAAATGAGCGTCAATGGCGAAGAAATCAACTTCAACAGCGACAAAATCATCTTTGATGATGAGGGCGAGAAAAAAAACAGCCCCAAAAACCCTATGTTACCATAATTATGCAAAATTTAGCCCTAAAATTTCGCCCCAAAACGCTGAAAGAAATTTTAGGGCAAAACGAGCTTGTTAGGCTTTTTGAAACCTTTATCGCTAAACAAAAACTCCCGCACAGCATATTTTTCGGTCCAGCAGGTTGTGGTAAAACGAGCTTTGCAAGGGCTGTGGCAAATGATTTTGGGCTTGATTTTTATGAGTTTGACGGGGCAAATTTCAAGCTTGATGATTTGCGAAAAATCATCGCAAAGTATGATGAGAGCTTATATAAGCCGCTTATTTTCATCGATGAAATTCACCGCCTTTCAAAAACTCAGCAAGAAATGCTGCTTTTGCCGCTTGAAAACGCTAAGTGCATTTTAATCGGCGCAAGCACGGAAAATCCTTTCTTTGTGCTAAGTTCAGGCATAAGAAGTCGCGTGATGCTTTTTGAATTTAAGGCTTTGAGCGAAAGCGATTTAAAGCCCTTGATAGAGCGCGTAAAAAGCGAGCTTGGCGTGGTTTGCGATGAAAAAGCGTGTGCTTATATCCTTAAAATGTGCAGCGGGGACGCGCGTGCGGTGCTGAATTTAATCGAATTCGCCCTGCTTGTCGATGAAAAAACACTTTCCTTGCAAACGCTTAAAACGCTCAAAGCAAACGCCCTAAATGACGGCGTTAGCTCAAAGGACACGCATTACCGCCTTGCCAGCTCGCTCATCAAAAGCCTGCGAGGTAGTGATATAGACGCGGCGCTTTATTACTTGGCACGGCTTATTGAGGGCGGAGAGAGTGCGGATTTCATCGCCCGAAGGCTTGTCATCTTTGCGAGCGAGGACATAGGAAATGCCGACACAAACGCCCTAAATTTAGCTATCAACACGCTCATAGCGGTGAAAAACATAGGCTACCCCGAAGCGCGAATCCCCCTAGCACAGTGCGTAGTCTATCTAGCAAGTGCTGTGAAGTCAAATTCAAGCTATGAGGCTATCAACAAGGCGTTAAATTTCGTGCAAAACAACCCGCCACTTCCCATTTTGCCACACCTTGACAACAACAACCCAGCCATTAAAACCTACCTTTATCCGCACGATTTTGGCGGCTATGTCAAGCAACAATACCTTGCAAAGCCCCTAAAATTCTATGAAAGCAAGGGTTTGGGAGCTGAAAAAAAGCTCCACGAGTGGCTGCAAATGATGAAAAAACAAAGCGAGAATGGGGAGTAAAATTTAAAGCTCTTTTACTGAAAAATAAATTTGCGCTTTGAATGCTTTTGACGGACGGTAAATTTCACAAGCTCATTTAAACTCACGCTTTGCCTTTTTCTCACTCAAAATTTATCTTTAAATGAAATTTACTCTCATTTTGTAAATTATCGAGCTTTTGGGCAAGAAAAATCCTTGCCGAGATTAAAGACCTTGCAATACTCGCTATACACGCAACTAACGCTTCTTTTGGCGCATACAAGGGGTATAGAGCGTTTTTTAGCTTCGCCCTTAATCTTTTTCATCGTGTTGTGGTTGAGAAAACTCGTAAGCATCACCACGCAGTTGGTATCTTGCGGTATGGGCTTACGGTTCACGCGGTTTTCGTTGCGTGCGTCCCAATGCTCCACTTTTTTCGCCCCCAAATCATAAAGCACAGCCTTTATCGGCGTAATCTCATCAGCACCTATAACTAAAACTGACATTTTTCGTCCTTTCGTATAAATTTATTTTGACATTGTAGCAAAAAATTCTTAATTTATTTTGAAATTTGTTATTAAAATAAAAAATTTTATATTTTTTTTAAATTTTTGTCAAAATTTACGCAAATTTTGCCTTTTTATTGACTTATAAGATTTTTTTTTGTATAATCGGCGTTTTATTTTGTCGTGTCGGGGCGTGGCGCAGTCTGGTTAGCGTATCTGGTTTGGGACCAGAGGGTCGAAAGTTCGAATCTTTTCGCCCCGACCATTTTATGGTGGGCGTAGCTCAGTTGGTTAGAGCACCAGTTTGTGGCACTGGGGGTCGTGGGTTCGAGACCCATCGCCCACCCCACTATCTTTATGTTCTTTTCTTATTTTACAGCATTTCCCTCAATGCTATGTCAAGGATTTTTGTTGCGAGTATATCTACAACCATCCTTAAAACCAGAGCAACCGTAGAATTCGCCAAATTTTCCTTTTCGTGGCACTAATTTCTTTCCACATTGAGGGCATATATCATCTGTTGATTCTTCACTGTCGATTATGTTGTTTATTATTTCTCTAGCTGTTTTGATGGGCTTGCAGGTCCAAACATCTTTATCGCCTACCATATAAAACCTAAATTTTGCCCTAGTTGCCGCTACATTTACTATGTTTTTATTAACCCAATTTGCAGCAGTAGTTGATTTTTTATCGCAGCCTAGCAAGAAGATTACCTCATCTGTGCCTTTTCCTTGAAAGGTATGCACAGTGCCGATATTGTCATCTTTCAACCAATTCTTAACATTTTCGCTATATATGGGCGATTTTTCTATCATATCTTTGATACCATTTTTTACAGAAGTAAATGGTGTTATAATAAATAAATTCTTCATCTCTCCATTATTTTTTATTAGCTTTTCTTTCAGTAAATCAAGCACAATCTCGCCTTGCGCCTTTACAAAATGGTCTTTGTTGCCCGAATTTTCTTGTCCCCTTACATTTATCCAACAACTTTGTTCTAGTATAAATTTTTCTACTTGTTCTTTGCCTGGCTCACTTGTTTGTTGTTTCATCGTGCCATCATAAGAAAGGATATTTGAAATGCTATACATAGGTTCTATACACCTTCTATGCACTACTAGCGGACAACCAACCCACTCTTTTTCTTCATCTTCTCCTAAAAAGGTCCCATAAGGGTTGATATAATCCGCAAAACCTTGCACAGAAAGTCTCTTATCTTTATAGCTTGATAAAAACTCTGAATTCATAAGGTGTTTTATCATATCAGTTTCTGCCGTTACCACAGGTTCTATTTGCTTTGGGTCGCCTACTATTATAGCTTTTTTACATCTAAACATTGTTCCAATAGCCTCTTGCGGCTGAGCCTGTCCCGCTTCATCGACTATGAGCGTGCCTATAATTCCACTTCTAACTACATCTCCTAAAAGCTTTTGTGCAGACGCGAAAGTAGTAGAGATGACAGGGGTGAGCAAAAACACACTCTGCAATAAATAAGGCATAGCTAATTCTTTATCGCTTTGTTGCATTCTTTCACTACATTCATCGTGTAAATTCCACGCTATAAGAAGATTGATGATATTTTGTTTCATACATTTAGATGAAATAATAAATTCTTTGTGCAATTTACACGCGTATAAAAACAACTTTTCTCTAGCCCTATTGTATTGAGGCGTAAAATAAGGATTTGTCGTTTGTGCCTTTGTAACCATTTTTTCATCTTCTGAGTAATAATTTTTCATAAAATTATCATCAATAAGGGTAAATTTTTTCTCATCGGCTAAATATATTTGTGAATTTGGATTTGCACTTTTATAATTTTTTTCTAACTCTTCACGCAACTTTTCAACATATCTATATTGTTTGATAAATTTTTCTTTGATTTTTTTGTATTTTTCTTTATGTTCATCTTTAATGGCATTAGATTTATAATCATTCAAATACGACTTTAACACTTTATCCGCATAATGTTTGATATTTTTACGCTTTCCAAATGGTGCTGAAATCAACCCCCAGCACTCTTTTGACTCTAAAAGTTTTTCAGCATAGCGAGTAAAATAAATATCCTTTATTTCTTTTTCTTCTTTATTATATTCTTTTATCGTTTCAGTATATTCTGTTTTATCTATGTCAAACAAGACACACATTTCATCTGTTTTATCTATATCAAACAAAGCGTGAATCTCATCTAAACCGCGTTTTATTTCGCCTATTTCATCATCAGTTTTTAAGCTATTTAGAATATCGTTCGCCTTTGGCAAATCCTTTGTGATATTTTCAACTGCTGTATTATTGCAAGATGCCACAAGCATTCCATAATTATTTATGGTATCATTTTTAAGTGAATAATATGCGGGTGCAAATTTATAATACGCATTATTTTGTGCTTCAAGCGGTCCTTTTTTGAAAAAATGTTTTTCGAACAAATCGTCTGGCTCATCACTACTAGCCAGCAAAAACGCCCTATCTACAATGTTGCTTGCAACTATCTCTTTTAACAATGTGGTTTTGCCCGTTCCAGGTGGTCCATTTACAGAAAATATAGCCGTTTTATCATCATTTGTTATCGCAAGATTAACAGCTACTTGTTGCATAAGCGCAGGCATAAATTTAGCAGGCCATTTGCCCATAGGCGCGTTTTTGACATCTAATGTTTTTTCAAAAAAAGCCTTCATTTGTTCGCAAGATTGTTTTGTTGAAATATCTATTCTATCAGTAAGGATAATATCTTTTGATTTGTTGTAATTAGAAAGAATATACTCAACGAGCATTTTTTCATAGGCATTTTTATCGCCAAATTGATTTGTTTCAACAAGCTTAATCAACAAAGAAATATCATTCAAATAAAAGCTCTTTCCAAGGTCTGTATAATCAGTTGGATTCTCATCATAGCTTAATTCCTCTTCATTTTTATAAAGACTATATACAGCAAAGCCTTTTGGAATAGATTTTACTTGTAAAATTGCTGTGTTAGTTTGTGGATTCAAAAATGCTTGATTTACAAAGTTGCACCTTATTTCACCGTATAAATCATCAAAAAAATCGGCGACATTCTCGTCTTGTAGTTTATTATCAATCGCTTTGATTAGCTCATCATACTCACTTATATTTAAATAAAAATTACCACCACTTTTTGATTTTTCCCACACCGATATAGCCCAAAGTATAGGCGATAAACTAAAACTATTTTGCAGATATTGCCCCTTTAAATCACTCTTAAAGCTAAACCAAGCAATAGCACTTTGTTTAAGATAGTTAAGTTCTGGGTTTTCATCTTTATAAAAACGCTGCAAATACTCTACCACTGCATTTCTTTCTATCTTACCAATGCAAAATTGCACTTCTTCTGCGTTTTCAGTGTAATCAGGGTGCTTTGCAATGCCACTAGATACCAATTTTTCAATGTCTATTATATATTTTTCATCATCAAAAGATGACAAATTAAAAAATACCTCTATTTTGCCGTCTTTTTCCTTACCACCAAACTTTTTGACAATCAAATTCTCTTCATTTTCTTTATTAAAACTTTCAATAGCATCCAACCCATTTTTATGAATATCGCTTTGCCCTAAAAATTCAACGATTTTCCAATAATTCAATACCTGCAATACTTGATTCTTTTTGATATTATTCATACATAACCTCCGTGAGTTAAAATTGTAACAAAATTGCGTAAATTTATACGGATTTTGTTAAAGAATTTAGTAAATTTTTCGCAAAATGTTGCAAATGAGTAAAAAATCATGATTTTATTTTCTAGTTGAGCAAGCTTATTTTCTACTTTCAGTTCAAGACACTACTTCAAAATTAGTAAATCTAGGATTTTTCATTATATTTATTGTTATATATTGTTTTAATATGTGTGTATTTGGCAATTTAAGAGCTAAAATTTAATTTTTTATTAAAATTTTTCCAAATTTTAATAAAAAATTAAGGCTAACAATGATATAATTTCGCTTTTGATAAAGCTTTTATTGTTTGATAAAGGCTTAGTAGGGCATTGTTTAGGGCATTTGCTAGAAAGATATTTGAAAAATGTTTAAAAATGCAGATTTATGCAAAGATTTTTGCCCTCATAATGCGTTCGTAGCTCAACTGGATAGAGCGACAGACTTCGGATCTGTAGGCTGTGGGTTCGATTCCTACCGGGCGCACCATACTTTGTCAAGGTTTTTTGCGCACAAGGTGCTTAAATTTGGGCTTTTCAGCCTTAGGTGCTTTGAATTTAGCGTGAAATTCGCACAAAAAGGCTGAATTTTGAGAGCCGATTTTATTTTGGCTTTGAATTTAAATAGCGAAAGAGATTTTTCGCCGTGAAATTTAGGCTTTTGATTGTGAATTTAGCCTTTGAAGTATGGTATTTATGCGCTCATAGCTCAGCTGGATAGAGCAACGGCCTTCTAAGCCGTAGGTCAGAGGTTCGAGTCCTCTTGGGCGCACCATTTTATGAGCTTTTAAATGCTTTAAAGTTTGCGTTGTGCCGATTTTGGCACTAGCAAGCCTTTTGCGGATGTGGTGAAATTGGCAGACACGCCAGACTTAGGATCTGGTGCAGCAATGCGTGAAGGTTCAAGTCCTTTCATCCGCACCATTTTGAATTCACTTGCGTTTTTCCGTGAATTTTACCCCTTTTATGCGCTTGCGGCAAAAGCTCAATTCAGCTTAAATTTAAGCTCTCAACCCATTTTTGTATGCTTGCGCGGTTTGCCCCAAAGTCAAAGCGCCGTCCTTGCCTAAAAATCGCCTTTGGAGCGCATTTTTGCATATCTTTTGGGGCTGCTTCAAGCCCACTGCCACCACTCGTGCAAAATGGCACTATGATTTTGCCGCTAAAATCGGCACTTTCTAAAAAACTGAAAATGATATGCGGGGCGTTATACCACCACATGGGAAAGCCGATGAAAATCGCATCAAAGCTCGATATATCAGCTATTTTCGATAGCTCGGGGCGTGAGTTTTTGTCTTTGCACTCTATCGTGGTGCGGCTTTGCTCGTTCGTCCAGTCCAAGTCCGCCTTGCTGTAAGGCACTTTGGGTGTGATTTCAAAAGTCTGCACTGCATTTTGCATACTTTGCGCCACGCTTGCAATGTTTCGTGCCACTTCTTTGGTAATCCCGCTTGCGCTAAAATACGCCACTAAAATTCTCATTTTTGCTCCTTTGTGTGTAAATTCAGCACCTTGCGTTTTTTACAAATGTTTTTACAAATGCTTTTTTCGCAAAGGCAATGAATTTTTATCCAAAATCAAATTTGGTTTTGACATTATAAAGCATTACACCAAGTGTTTGTCAAGGGCTAAATTCAAAAAATTTGCAAAAAATTTACAATTTTTTGAATTTTTTTAAAAAATTCAATACAAATTGAGCGGGGTGCGTTAGCGCAAAGTAAGCAAGCAGCTTGCAAAGTGTAGTTGTGGTAAAAATCCACTTTTTTGTCATTTTGAGCGTAGCGAAAAATCCAAGCCCTAAAAACGCAAACTCACACTTTAAATTTATGGATACTTCACTTTGCTACACAAAATTCAGTATGACAAAATTTATCAGCATAACAAGACAAGTCAGTATGACAAAAATTTATCGGTATGACAATAAACAAGTCAGCATAACAAAAATTTAAGATTTTTAGGTTGCCAAGCAAATTTTTGCAAAATTTACGAATTAAGTTCGCTTAAAGGTTTTGAAATTTAGCCTTTTTAGCTTGCCGCGCCGTCTTTAAGAAAACGGCTCACAAGAACAATTTGTTTTGTTTTTGACAAATCAGCACTTTTTATCACAAATTTATGAGTTATCCCGCAACACCAAAATAAAAGATAAAATTCAGTCTATTTTAAGCACGCTCAAAAAGGCTTCTTGGGGCAAATTCACCTTGCCTATGGCTTTCATTCGTTTTTTGCCTTCTTTTTGCTTTTCAAGCAATTTTCGTTTGCGCGTGATGTCGCCGCCATAGCACTTTGCCGTTACATTTTTTCCCATTGATTTTATGGTTTCGCGGGCGATGATTTTGTTGCCTATGCTTGCTTGTATGGCGACTTCAAAAAGCTGTCTTGGCACGATTTCTTTCATCGCTTTTACTAGCTCGCGCCCCTTGCTCATCGCCTTTTCGTTTGGCACGATGATGCTGAGCGCATCGACATTTTCGCCCGCTACTTTTATATCAAGTTTGATTAAATCGCCCTCCACAAAGCCACTTGGCTCATAATCAAAGCTCGCATAGCCCTTTGTAAGGCTTTTGAGCTTGTCATAAAAGTCCATTATGATTTCATTTAAGGGCAAGTCGTATTCAAGCAAGACGCGTTGGGGCGTGATATAGTCCATTTTGGTTTGAATGCCGCGTTTGCGGTTTAAAAGCGTAATGAGATTGCCCAAAAATTCACTCGGCGTGATGATGGTAGCCTTGACAAAAGGCTCTTTGATAAGGGCGATTTTGTTTGTGGCGGGCAGTTCGTTTGGATTTTGAATTTGCACCATTTGCCCGTCTGTTAAATACACTTCATAAGTAACCGTAGGCGCTGTGGCGATTAAATCCAAGTGAAATTCACGCTCTAAGCGCTCTTTAATCACCTCCATATGCAAAAGTCCCAAAAAGCCCACGCGAAAGCCAAAGCCAAGTGCCAGCGAGGTTTCAGGCTCGTAGGTAATGGAGCTGTCGTTGAGTTTGAGCTTTTCAAGCGCGTCTCGCAAGTCCTCGAATTTGTCCGTGTCTATGGGGTAAAGTCCCGCAAAAACAAAGGCTTTTGCCTTTTCAAAGCCAGCAATCGCCGCTTGTGCTTTGTTTTTTGTGAGCGTTATGGTATCGCCCACTTGCACATCGCCCAAAGTTTTAAGCCCAAGCACTACTATGCCAACTTCACCAGCCCTTAAAATAGGCGTTTTGATAGGGCTTAATGGGTGCGGATACAGCAAATCCTGCACGAAATGCCGCTTTTGCGTGCTCATCACCAGCACTTCATCGTTTTTAGCCACGCTGCCCTCATACACGCGCACAAGTGCCAGCGCGCCAAGGTAGTTGTCAAACCAGCTATCATAAATGAGAGCCTTTAAGGGCGCGTTTTCATCGCTTTGCGGGGCGGGAATTCTTGTGATAATCGCTTCTATCAGCTCTTTTATGCCCTGCCCTGTTTTTGCGCTCACGCAAATGGCATCAGCACAGTCAATGCCGATGATATGCTCTATCTCGTGCTTTACCTTGTCTATGTCAGCCTGTGGTAAATCGATTTTGTTGATGACGGGGATTATTTCAAGGTTGTGTTCTAGGGCGATATAAACATTTGCTATGGTTTGAGCCTGCACGCCTTGACTTGCATCAACTACCAGCAAAGCCCCTTCACAGCTTGCTAGGCTTCGGCTTACTTCATAGCTAAAATCCGCGTGTCCGGGCGTGTCGATGAGATTGAGCGTGTATTTTTGCCCGCTAAATTCGTATTCAAGGCGCACGGATTGTGCTTTTATCGTTATGCCACGCTCTTTTTCTATGTCCATAGTGTCCATAACCTGTGCGGACATTTGCCGCTCGTTTATGGCGTTGCACTCGCTGATGATACAATCAGCCAGCGTGCTTTTGCCGTGGTCTATGTGCGCGATGATAGAGAAATTTCTAATGTTTGTCATCATTTTGCCTTGAATTTAAAGGGGTATTGTAGCAAAATTTGCTTAAATTTAAACTCATTTGTTTGATTTTGTTGCAACTTTAAGCTCGCAAAACGCTTTTTTGCTTGCTTTGGGCTGAATTTTAAAAATTTTTCATAAATTTTTTGCAAAATTTAGCATTTTTTAAGAATTTTTGTCTATAATCTCACAAAGATTTTCACAAATTATCACCATCACACTAAATTCTACTCAAAACGAGGTTTTATGGAAAACAAAAAACAACGAACGCACATTCCTGTCGAGGGATACAAGATTGAGGACTTGAAGTTGCTCGATTTACAGAGCCTAACCAAAATCGCCAACGAGCTAGGCGTGGAAAATCCAAGCGAATTCCGCCGCCAAGAGCTGATATTTGAGATTTTGCGCGCACAGACAAAGGCTGGTGGATTTATACTTTTCACGGGCATTTTAGAAATCTCAAACGAAGGCTACGGCTTTTTGCGGGCAATGGACTCGAATTTAAGCGACAGCGCAAACGATGCTTATGTTTCAAGCTCGCAAATCCGCAAATTCGCCTTGCGCGTGGGCGACATCGTTACGGGGCAAGTAAGAGAGCCAAAAGAGCAAGAGAAGTATTATGCGCTGCTTAAAATCGAAGCCATAAATTATGTGCCTTTGCAAGAAGCCAACGCCCGCCCGCTTTTTGACAACCTTACGCCCATTTTTCCTACCGATAAAATCAAGCTTGAATACGAGTCAAACAAGCTCACAGGGCGCGTGCTAGACCTTTTCACGCCTATCGGCAAGGGACAAAGGGGCTTGATAGTAGCCCCACCGCGCACGGGCAAAACCGAGCTGATGAAAGAACTTGCAACCGCCATAGCCAAAAATCACCCCGAAATGCACCTTATCGTGCTGCTTGTCGATGAACGACCAGAAGAAGTAACGGATATGCAGCGTTGCGTTAAGGGCGAGGTGTTTAGCTCAACCTTTGATTTGCCCGCCTACAACCATGTGCGCGTGGCTGAACTTGTCATCGAAAAGGCAAAACGGATGGTAGAAATGGGCAATGATGTCATCATTTTGCTTGATAGTATCACAAGGCTTGCAAGGGCTTACAACGCCGTCATACCAAGCTCTGGCAAGGTTTTAAGCGGAGGCGTTGATGCAAACGCCTTGCACAAGCCAAAGCGATTTTTTGGGGCTGCGCGCAACATAGAAGGCGGCGGTTCGCTCACTATCGTGGCGACTGCACTTATCGACACAGGCTCGCGAATGGACGATGTCATCTTTGAGGAATTCAAAGGCACGGGCAACAGCGAAATCGTGCTTGATAGAAACATATCAGACCGCCGCGTTTATCCAGCCATCAATATCATCAAATCAGGCACGCGCAAGGAAGAGTTGCTGCAAAAAGACGGGGATTTGCCAAAAATTTGGGCGATTCGCTCGGCTATATCGCAAATGGACGATGTGGAGGCGTTGAAATTTTTATACGCCAAAATGCTTAAA
>OQVS01000709.1_pt1 | contig 23019 bp, 13 predicted proteins | sample 1691601 | NCBI WGS metagenome assembly OQVS01 (sample SAMN03418268, study PRJEB22391) | human gut metagenome | biome: human-gut; feature: organic feature; material: feces | host: Homo sapiens | place: Tanzania | collected 2013-01
CGTATTTGACGATTCAGAGCTTCTATGTTACGGTTAAGTTTGGCAATTTCAGCATGCTGCTGATTGATGGTCTCACGCATCAACCGCATCTCCGCTGTCATATCTTGCAGCACTTTCGATATGTCCGTAACTTGCTCATTCATAGGTGTAAAGGTACGAAAAATATCTCATATATGCAAGAAATATGAACATTATATTTCGATTTTTGTAAGTTATTTTTGAACATTTCAAGACAGATTCAAAGGTGCTTTGCTATCGCTGAATAGTTACGACGTTATGCGCGTTGGCGGCATGCTTTGCACGGCTATGTCTCTCTATATATAAGGTATAGAATTGGTGCTTGCTGATGTTGCTTGGCATTATGTTGGGGGATAATGAAAAAAGTTATGTAAAAGTTTGTTTTGTAATTAAAAAGCTATATCTTTGCAGAAAATAATATTAAAGTGATAGTATTAATTTAGTAAAACGAACGATTATGGTAAAAGGAAGGATTACTGTTGCGATGCTGTTTCTGCTGTCTGCGTTGTCTGCGAGCGCCGATGACAATGTTACGGTCGTGACTGCTTCAGGAGAAACTCCCTATGCGATGGAAAGCATATCCAGGATTGACTTCTCTGAAACAGGCATCACGGTTGTGGCGCAGGACAAGGAAGGAGTCACGTATGCGTTTGACGAAATCAGGAAGATTGTGTTTACAACCACGCCGGCCGGCATCGAGCCGATGACGGCAGTGCAGAAGTCGAAGCTCACGCTGACCGTGGCTGACGGCGGAAGAAGCATCACCGTGAACGGATGGGGCGACAGAGGTGCCGCACCGCTTGAGATTTACAGCATTGGTGGCGGTCGCGAGGTGAGGATAGGCGAATGGAACGGTACTGCCGTTGACGTTTCCTCTTTGCCGCATGGCATATATGTGCTGAAGGCAGGCAGCGAGACCGCAAAGTTCAGAAAGTAGGCCATGCGTATCCGGAGCGTAAGCCCACCGGATAGAGACGGCAAGACCGCCCGAACTGTGGGGCGGCAAAGAAAACAGAAACATTAATTTAACAAAACTCGAAGATTATGAAGAAATATATACTCTCGGTTGCCTTGCTGGCAATGACGGCTTTTGCAACGGCACAGACAAGTAAATCCACATTCATCCATATGAAGAGCGGTGAGGTGAAGGAGATTCCTTGCACCGACATCGACAGTATTACCTTCGGCAACCACGTGACCTACGACAAGGACTTCAAGGCAGAATACGTGATGGCTACGTATTACGGAGGTGGACAGTATATGATGCATCTCAGCGATGCACCGATCAGTTCCAGCGGACTGCCCACGCAGAAAGGACAGATTGTGGTGCGCTTTGATGCCTTCAATGTGAAGGATCCGGATGGACGCAATGCCGTGCTCCCGGAGGGAACATATACCGCAGACAACTCGTTCAAGCCCGGCACACTGTATCTGTACGACGATTACCTCTGCGCGATGGTCTGCACCGGTATGACGGACGAAGGACCGGAGGGTTATGCCGTGCCGTTCTCTTCAGCCACACTGAAGGTGAAGCACAGCGGTACGGGCTACGTGCTCGAGTTCACTGGCGATACGGGCGAAAAGTATGATGGTGTGGATTTCCAGACACTGCGCGTGACATACGCCGGCGAGATGAAGTTCGACAATCAGGACTCGTCGTCATACACCCAGCTGGAAGAGGATGTGACTATGGTGCCGACGATGTTGTCGGGACGCTATTCTGTGATGAGTACCTACGGAAATTACTCTATCGCCCTGCTCAACTGTCCGCTTGACGACGAAGGCTTCGTGGTAGGTGCCGGCGAACTCTTCAATTTGGAGCTTCTCACCAATCCTTCGCCCACGATGGACATCAACGATATTGCAGGCGAATACACCGTGACATCTGTGCTCGAAGGCCCGTACAATCCAGGTTCCTTCCTCTCCGGCACGATGTATGAGGTGATGACAGACTACTACCTTCCGATGGGCACATACTATACCACATTCGGTTCCAAGGGAGAAACCACGAATATGAATGCTTTCATCACAGGTGGCAGCGTGAAGGTGCTTACCGACGGCACGAATGTTACGTTCATGTGCAACCTGATTACGGAAAACGACAAGCACGTGAACGTGAACTTCACTGCTCCGGCAAGCGGAATCATAGACCAGTCGCAGTCGTCTTACGGCGCACTGGCAAGACGCTCCGGCACAATGTCGTTCAAGCCTGCAAATGCCAAGAGCATTTACAGCCATACACCAGCACTCAGACTGATCAGAAAGTAAGGCTTAAAGCGTGTGCCGTGTGGGCACACCTGGAAATAAGGTTTTAACAAGGCCAAAGGTTTACAACACGAAAGGCGCAGATGATTTGTTTCATCTGCGCCTTTCCACTCATTACTCTTCTTTATTTATGCCTATGTATATTTCCTGAAAAATAATCTGTAGGTGTTGTTATGAATGATTGGTTATAATGGTATCCTTGTTTGTTCCCGTGCGCCTTATGCCATGTTTGCGTTGATGGCAAGCATTATGCGCATCTTCAGTTCCGCCTTTTCCTCGGCGGTCAGCGGCTGTATGTCGCAGGCGTTGTCTGCCTGCTGAGCCATCATGTTGTTATATTCAGAATGCTTGTTCGTCATTTTGGTCGAATCTTAATATATGAGCAGTATTATCGTATTTTCATATATATGACGCGGCATCCTGTGCTATGTACTCAATTAATTTCCTTATTATTTGCAGCCATTTCCTTCAGTCGGCTCATGCTGCGGTGCATCAGGTTGCGCACCGACTGATAGTTGATGCCCATGATGCGGCATATCTCGTCGTATTTGCGCTCCTCTATATAATATAGATGGATTATCTGCTGCTGGCGTGGCGACAGGTTGCTGATGTATTGCGTCATTGCCAGGCTGCGGTTCTTTTCCTCCTCAATGTGCTCCAGGTCGTATTCATCGCATCCGTCAGCGAGCGGACGCATGTTTGCGTCGGTGATTTCGTCGTCGCTGAGATGTGTCTGGCGGCGGAACTCATCGTTGATTCGGTTGCGCAGCGATACGTAGAGATACGACTCGATGTTGTCCACGTTGTCCAGCTTGTCGCGCTTGTTGTATAGTTTCACGAACACGTCTTGTATGCAATCCTTTATCATCTCGCGGTCGGTGGAGAATCTGGTGCCGAATGCGAAAAGGTTGTCAATGTGTTTGTCGTAGAGTTGTGAGAAATTGATCATAGATTTGTTTGATAATACAGCTTGCTTTCATTCGCTCGGCTTGCGCCGTTTGAAACGATATTATTTGATTTTCTTCGTTGCAAAGTTAACAAATAAATTGAAAGCGGACTATTGGAAAATGAGAAAAAAGATAGTAAATTCTGATATTTCTATAAAAAAAACAGGTATCGCAAGCTTATTACGATACCTGTTGTCAAATATTTGGGGTTTCTTTGTCAAAAAACAACATCCTTGTCTTATATCAAGAAAGAGAGCTGTAAAATAATTTTCCCTCTTCCGCTGAGTACGCGCCGTGCGCTCTGCTGGCTTCCGTTCTGCCTACAGACGTCGCAGCCAATACACCTGTTCGCTCTTTGTCGAGGGCAGGGTGTAGCTGTCCGTGATGTTCACTTTGTGTGCTGCCGCTGTCATGCTGCCGCTGTTCTTGTCGATGATGTATACATCGTATTTTCCCGGTGCAGCCGCGATGCGCTGCTGGTGGCTGTTGTGGGTGTAGACGATGTAGCCCACGGTGGGGTTGCCAAGCAGGTCGAACGAGTCGTTGCCGCCGTCGTTTGACATCACGCGCATCTTTGCCGCATCGGCAAGGAACGCTTCGTCGCTCACGGGGATGTTGGGCAGCGAACCGCCTGCCATCAGCACCGCCCATCCGTAGGTGGGGTATTGCTGCGCGAAGAATGTCACGGCCTTCTGCGGATACGCGTCCTTGTATTCCCTCACAGCCTTGTATGCCTCTCTGTAGCCCGTCTTCCCCACTTTCATTTTGCGCATGAACTGTCGCGGAGCCATATTCTTGCCGGCTGGCGGAGCCCAGAGCCCGTCGGTGTTGTAGTGCCAGTAGCGTATGTCGATGATGTCCACGAGTTTGGCAAGTTGTGGGTCGGCGAGTATGGAGTCTTGTGCGTCCTTCGTGCAGCTCAGTGCAATCATGGGGTGGCGTCCTGTTTCCGCCTCCCATTCGGCAATGGTCTGCAGCCAGAAGCGCGTGAAGTGGAGCGGTCCGGTGTATTCCTCGCTGATGAGCTGCACCACGTTCTCGTTCTCCTTCAGCTGGTCGAGACACATGCGTATGTAGCCCTTGTGGAGTGGGCGCAGTGCAGGGTCGTTCTCGTTGTAGAACTGTTCTGCCATGAACACGCGCTTGTCTCCGGCAAATGGTACGGGTTCGGGGAAGCTCGTGCCGTTCACGTTGTTCACCGGTCGCCACGGCGAATCCACCCAGTGTGCTCCTGCCTCAATGATATTGTGCTGGAAGTAGTTCTGGTGGAAGAGCAGCATTCCCTCTTGTGCTCCGCGCGTTGCGAATTCGCGTTCGCGCTGCCAGTACCATTCGTTTGGTTTCGTCAGGTCGTACAGGCTCAGTCCGTCCCACGCCTTGCCCTTGCCGCAGCGGGCGAAGGGTTGCTCGTAGAAGGGTGCGCTCACTTCGCCGTCGGCACGTTTCACTCTCTCGTGGTCGATGCGGCGCAGGTCGTACCACAGTCCGTAGTGCTGGTCGAGCATGCAGAATCCGTTGCGTTTGAGATAGTTTGCCACGGAGTCGATGCGGTCGGTCCATCCCGTGCCTTCCCTTCCGGGCACGAACCGCGTGATGGCGGGCTTTGCGCTGCCGTGGGCGAAGTTGTCCTTCGTGCGTCCGTTCCACCATGGTATGGCGTAGCGGTTGCCGGCGATGAGTTTCCCGTCGCAGGTGATATGTCCGTCGGTAATGCCGAATCTGCCCTTCGTGCAGTCAGTGTCGGCGTTGGCTGTTGTGGGGTTGGCGGCTTTCAGCCTGATGTTGTCAATGTCTTTCAGGCCGTTTGCCGCAAGGCTGGCTGTGTATGGTATGGAGTCCATCCACATCTCGATGGTCACTCGCGGCGTGGTGGCTGACTCGCGTGCGAGTCTTTGTGCAGCCTCGATTGTCGGACTGCTCGATGCCGTTATGTTCCTGTTGTATACGTATCCGTTGTTTGCCTTGCTGCCGGCGCGCTTCTGCAGCTGGTCGTAGAAAAGGCTGCGCGGTGTCACGGCATCGTTGCTTCCCGTCCATTCGCCGTTTCCGGTCATTGTGCCCCAGCATGCGTTGGCGCTGCATCGGTTGTCTTCGTCGGGCGAATAGCAGTAGATGGTGGATGCCGTACACTGCCAGAACATGCTGTTTGCCGTGTTCCATCCCGTTCCCATCTGCCAGTTCTCCATATTGCGGAATGCGAGGTCGTTGCCCTCGATGTTCACCACGTCGAATAGCAGTCCCGGTGCCCAGGAGCCCACGCTGCCGCTGAATCCGAGCGCTCCCTCGGCATCGCACTGCACGAAGGCGTTCGGTCCCGGCGCACAGTAGTCGGCGGCGAAGTCGTGGTATCCGTCTTTCGACACGCATCGCTGGAAGAGCGTCTGTTCGCCTCTGGTGAGGAACACCCTTCTGCGCCATCCTCCGATTTCGGATACGGGGGCGCTTGCCACGCAGTCTTCTACCGTTACTCGCCTTGTCTGCTTCTGCAGGTTCACCGCGCTGCCGGCAAAATGGCGGAAGTTCACTCTCCGCACCCAGCAGTCTGTTGCGTTGTTCATCCACACCCCGTCCCAGCAGTGGTCTTCATCCTTGGGGTTCCAGTCGTTGTGTGCTGATTCCAGCGTCATGTTCTCCACTCCGCATTCCCGTATCTCCCCCTCGTTGTATGTCGTGATGAGCATTGCCGTGGCGTATTTGCGGTCGATTGCCATCGTGAGCGGCGCGTCGATTTCCACGGAGTTGCCCTCCACGGCGGTCACGGTTCTGTTCCACGCCATATCGATGTCGGTCGGTTTCCATCCTGTGTAGTCCAGTCCGCCGCCGTAGTCGTTGCATTTCAGCGCGGCAATCCATTCCTTGGTCGACGGGCGCAGAATCATCACCCTGTCGCCGGTTTTCAGCTTTGCCGCCGATGCGAGCGTCATCCGGCAGCTCCCGGCTTTCAGCTTGTCGTCGGCAATGGTAATGGTGTCGCCCGGTGTCATCCGGTTTCCGCCCTCGATGTATATCATTGCTCCGCGGTCAAATCCCCTTTTCAGCAGGCGTGTCCTGTTCTTGCCCATGCCTCTGAGCACTATTCCCGACGTGCTTATCCTGAGCGGGCGGTCGAGCAGGAACGTGCCTTCGCCCAGGAGCACCGTGCCCCTGTGGCCGTTCTTGTCGGCTTTCAGCTGTGCCACGTAGTCGATAGCCTTCTGCAGCCGTGCGCTGCAGTCGCCGGCAGTGTTCCTCACCGCCACCACGTTTCTCACGTCCGGTATCTTTCCTTCCGAGGCGTGGTATCCGCAGGTGGAGTAGTCCATGGGTATGAACACCTGCTTTTTCTTGCCGCCAGCCATTGCCGCCGTGCAGGCAGCGATGGCGAGCGACATCATTATGATTTTCCTTTTGTCCATATTATATATATAAATAGGTATATCCTTTAATTCCCCTTGTTTGTTTTTGGTGCTAAGATACGAAAAAAATCTGCAATTCAAAGTATATCTGCTGTATTATATTCCAGACGCGTTATCCCGGATAATGTAATGCTCTGCCCGGGCTTATTCGCGTTTCTGCCCCGGAAATAATCCAGCAACTGCACGTATGCTTTCCACAAGTGTGCCGTTTGTGATGCGTAAGTGTGTCGTTTATGCCCCGTAAGTGTGCCGTTTATGACTCGTAAGTGTGTCGTTTATGACTCGCAAGTGTGTTGTTTGTGATGCGTAAACGGCATATCGGCTCTTGTTGGAGCGGTTTTCCAGATATATGAAGAATGGTTAAATAGCGGCAGAACGCTTGCGGCACGGAAATGTTTGTGTAAATTTGCCGTGCTAAATCATTGGCGGAAAGAAAAAGAGTATTCACATAAAAAAGATCAGAAGATGAAAAAGATTTATTTTATTGCAGCTGTTGCGGCTGTTGCCTTCATGGCTTCCTGCACGGGAAAGAAAACGGCGCAGGATGCGGCGGACAGCGATTCGGCTGCCGTGGCTGCCGACACCGTGGCTGCGGAGAGCGGAGTGAACCTGGCTGCCGTGGCTGGCACATACGAGGGAATGCTGCCGGCTGCCGACTGTCCGGGGCTGAAAACCGTGATAACCATCAATGCCGACAGCACCTATCTGCTGCAGCAGGACGCCGAAGGGCGCGCGGACGGACACGACGAGGCGAGCGGAGTGCTGAGCGTGGTGGGCGGCAATGTGCTGATGTTCGTGCGTCCGTCGAGCGGTGAGCACACCTATTATAAGGTGAAGGACGACGACAGTATAGTGATGACCGATTCGCTGGGCAACGAGCCGGAAGGCGAAATGGCAAAGCTGTATGTGCTGAAAAGAAAGAAATAGCAGGTGCCGGCAGGAGCCTGCCGCCTGTGGCAGTGGGCTAAGGGGCGGTCTGGCTCTTGCGGAACTGCTGGGGAGAAAGTCCCGTGTGCTGCTTGAAATAGCGGCAGAAGAAAGAGAAGTCGCTGAAGTGATAGTCGGAAGACAGTTCCTTCACCGACTTCTCTTCCGTTATGAGTGACTGCTTGATCTGCAGCACCACATAGTGGTTGATGAGCGACTTCACGTTGTGGCCCGTCATGCGCTGCGCCAGAGTGTTCAGATATTTGGGCGATATATTCAGCATGTCGGCATAGAACGCCACGTCGCGCGACTGGCGGTAGCTGTTTTCGAGCACACGCATGAAGCGGCTGAACAGTTCCTTCGTGCGCGGACTGCCGTCTTCCGTCTTCTTCTGCTCCGGGTTGCGGTAGAGATAGTCGTAGAACCCGGCGAAGAAAGCCTTGAGCTGGAGAGTGACCAGATGGTCGAGGCAGATGCAGCCCTCCTGCCCGAAATAAATGCGCAGCAGGGAGAACATGCAGTAGATGATGCTCGTCAGCACCTCGGAGTCGGTGCGGCAGCGGTCGGTCTTCAGCTGTGAATACACCGTCTGTTCGAGCTGCAGGCTCGCCTCGCGCAGCAGCGAGGCATCGAATTTCAGGATTTCCGCTTTGAAATCAGCGCTCCTGCCGTGGACCACGATATAGTCGTTGGGGAAGAAAATGATTACCGCCCCCTTGCTTAGCTCCCAGTCGGCAAAGTTCACGCTGACGGAAGCATAGCCCTCCTTGCACATCGCAATCATGCCATAGCCTATCACCGTGGGCTCGTTGCCCCATTCCTCGAATGCCCCTTCGCCCAGCGAACTCTTGCGCGTGGGGCGCATGTCTGTATCTTCATGTTTCATTGTTTTTCCTTGTCTTGCAGTAGTCATAATGCAGCTTGGTTCTGTTTTAAGCTTCAAATATCGGATTTTTATGGGGTAAAACAGCACACTCGTTCCGAAATATCCCATTATTGGGGTTTTATTTCAAATTACTTACAGATGGGAAATGCGTAATTTTGCACCCGAATTCAGAGTGTAACATTATAATAAACCAAAACAGACATGCAAAAAAGATTATTATTCTGTGCCTGTCTCGGGCTGTTCTGTGCAGGGAACGGAGCAGCGCAGACACGGCGCAGTATGGGCGTGGACGAACTTTTCGCGCTCGTGGAAACCGGGAGCAAGGCGCTGAAAACACAGAAGACGGGCGTGGACGTGGCGCGCAGGGGGATAGAAGAGGCGAGGAGCAGACGGCTGCCCGAAGTCGGCGCATCGCTGGCGGCAAGCTACAACGGAAACGTGCTGATGACCGACCGCAACCTTGGCAACGCACACGGACTGAGCCAGCCCCACTTCGGCAATTCGTTCGCCATCGAAGCACAGCAGGTGGTGTATGCCGGAGGAGCAATAAGCAGCGGCATAAGGATTGCCGAACTGCAGAGAGAGCAGAGCGAGAACGGAGTGGAGATGACACGCTGCAGAGTGCGGTTCGTGGCACTCGGACAATATCTCGAACTGCTGAAGCTGGAGAACGGAATAAAGGTGTATGACAGTAATATAGCACTGACAGAGAAACTCATAGCCGACATTAAGTCGAGGCAGGCACAGGGCATGGCATTGAAGAACGACGTGACACGCTATGAGCTGCAGATGGAATCGCTGAAGCTGGGCAGACGCAGGCTCGAAGACCAGAAGAGCATAATGAACCACCAGCTGTGCAACACGCTCGGGATGGAAGAGGCGCAGATAGTGCCAAGCATGCAGCTCGACACACTAGAGGAAGAACACAGGCAGGAGGGCGAGCTGCAGGCAGAAGCAGCCGGAAACTCGCCTCTAATGCAGCAGGCAGCCCTGAGCATAAGCATGGCAGAACAGCAGCTCAGGCTCGCAAAGAGCGAACTGATGCCAAAGGTGGCTATCGTGGCAGCCGACAACTTTGCAGGGCCGTTCACCTACGACATACCGCCGATTGACAAGAACTTCAATACGTGGTACGTGGGAGTGGGAGTGAAATACAACATCTGTTCGCTGTTCAAAGGCAACAAGGGAGTGAGAAAGGCAAAGGAACAGCTGCGGCAGAGCCGCGACGCGCATGAGCAGGCAGGCGAGAGCGTGGACAACAGTATGCAGCAGGCATACACGATGCACAGGCAGGCGTTCGTGGAACTGCACACACAGCAGAAAAGCGTGGAACTGGCAAGGCAGAACTACAGCGTGGTGAACAACCGGTACCTGAACCAACTGGCACTCATCACCGATATGATAGACGCATCGAACATAAAGCTCAACGCCGAACTGCAGGAGATAAACGCCAGGATAAACATAGCATACACATATTATAAAATAAAATACGTGGCAGGAAACATCTGACCGGCAGAGACAAAAGACATAAGAAACAAATATTGAAAACAAAACAAAAAGACAACATCATGGACAAGAAAAAACTTTTGCGCACGATATACAACACTTGCGTTCTCGTAATACTCATAGCCGGAGTGTGGCTCGTGGCAGACCATTTCGTGCATTTCGGCGAGGGGGAATTTACCGACAATGCCACAGTGGGGCAGCACATCACACCCGTGAACACACGCGTGGGCGGATTCATAAAGGAAATACGGTTCAATGAATACCAGCCGGTGCATAAGGGCGACACGCTCGTAGTGATAGAAGACAGCGAATACCGGCTGCAGTTGGCACAGGCAGAGGCAAATCTGCAGCGCGAACTTGCAGGAGGAGAGGCTACGGAATCGGGCATAGGAGTGACGAGGCAGAACATGAGCGTGCAGGATGCCGGAGTGGACGAGGCGCGCGTAAGGTTCGAAAATGCACGGCAGGATGACATGAGATACGCACAGCTGCTGAAGAGTGACGCCGTGACGAAGCAGCAGTACGACCAGATACGCACAAATTATCTCGCTGCTAAGGCGCGCTACGAGCAGAGCGTGAGAAGCCGCGCCACGCTGACGCGCACAGAGCAGGAACAGGGACACCGGCTGTCGCAGAACCGAGCCTCGGTGAGAGTGGCGCAGGCTCAGATCCAGCTTGCAAAGCTCAATCTGTCGTATACCGTCATTATTGCCACGGCAGATGGAGTGGTGGGGAAGAAGAACATACACGTGGGGCAGCTCGTGCAGCCCGGACAGGCTATGGTGGACATAGTGGACAGTTCGGAACTGTGGGTGGTGGCGAACTACCGCGAGACGCAGTTGCCGGGCATCCGTGTGGGCTCGAGGGTGAGGGTAACAGCCGATGCCGTGCCGGGAGTGGAATTTGAGGGCAGAGTGGAGCGCATAAGCGATGCCACGGGGGCTGCCTTCTCTGTGATACCGCAGGATAATGCCACGGGAAACTTCGTGAAAGTGGAGCAGCGCATACCCGTGCGCATCCATCTTGAAGGCGGAAAAGAGAAACTCGGAAAACTGCGTGCGGGAATGAACGTGGAATGCACCATAAAGAAATAAACGCTGATGGCAAATACGGAAAACAAAACGGCGCAGGCTGGCGGACCGCCCATGACGTTCGCCATGCCAATGTATCACGACTTCGTGCCGCAATGGGTAAGACCGTGGATATATTTGCTGATGGCGTTCTGCTTCCAGTTCTCCAACGGTATGTATCTCGGTGCGATGAACAACGTGATAGGCGAATGGGGCATCATGCGCGAGGATGTGCTGATGTGTCTCTACAGCACGCTCATCGGTATGGCACTGTATTTCCCGGTGCTGTTCCGCATGAAGTTCCGGTTCACCAACAAACTGCTGCTGATGGTTGCGGCAGCAGTCGTCTTCGTCTGCAACCTGCTCGCCACGGTAAGGATGCCGCTACCGCTGCTGTGGGCGCTGTGTGTGGTGTGCGGAATGGCTAAGATTCAAGGCACGTTCGAGTGTATGTCGAACATACAGCTGTGGATGACGCCGAAGCGAGACTTCAGTGTGTTCTTCCCTATTCTGCATATAGTACTGCTCACGTCGATAGAGGTGACGGGCTTCATAGCGGCTTGGTTCGCATTCGATATGCACTGGACGTATATGCACTGGTTGGTGGGCGCACTGATGCTGGCGGTGCTGCTCGTGCAGGCTTTGCTCACGAGACCGTTCCATGCCATGCCAAAGATTGTGCCGCTAAGTGGAATCGACTGGTTCGGGGCGTTGCTGTGGTGCGTCCTGTGGATACAGACGGCATGGCTGCTCAACTACGGCGACTGGCTCGACTGGTGGCATTCACCGCAGTTCCGCCTCGTCACCGGTACCGTGCTCATCACCCTCGCCATATGTCTGCAGCGCATGTTCTATCATCCGCATCCGTATATAGAGCCGGCAATGTGGACGTATCATAACGTGGTGCCCGTGATACTGCTCATAGGTATGGTTGAGGCTTTGTTCTCGTGCGAACATGTGCTGGAAATGGTGTATTATGAAGAGGTGATGCACTACGCCGACCATACCTACGAGGCATTGAACCAGTGGTCGCTGCCGGGAATATTGGCAGGATGCCTGTTCTCGCTCGGATGGCTGAAGCTGATGCGCTGGAATGTGTATAAGCTTATTGCCTTCGCGCTCTTTGCCTTCTGTCTGTATGCCGGCGGATTTTATTTCCTCGTGGACTCAAATATCAGCATCGTACAGTTGCGCTTGCCGCTCCTGTGGCGCGGCTTCAGCTATGCAGTGCTGTGCATCGCCTTTATGTGGTGTCTGCACGAGATTATGTCGTTCGAGCATTTCTTCCAGGCACTGTCGGTGTTCAACGTGCTGCATATGTTCATAGGCGGACTCGTAGGAGCGGCACTCCACGGGTTTGGACTGAGATACTTCGTTGCCGACGGCTTTGCCCGTTGTTCGGGATATATTGACAGCGTGAGGCTCTGTGCGCGCAACATTGATTTTCCCCATTTGATGGATGGCATCGTGGAGGGATTCCTTGCGCAGAGCGTGAAGATTCTCTTCGGTTGGACGCTTGTTGCCGGACTTTTCTTCGCCGTGCTGATGCTTTTATGGGATATTCCGATGGTGCGCCATCAGATAAAGCATATCCCGGCGTGGCCTACGGTTGGCATGAGGGTATACCGCGGATTCATACGGCAAAGGAAACTGAAGCAGCTTAGAAAAGAAAGAAGGAGAAGAATGAAGAATTGAGATTCATACATATATATAAAAAAACGAATGGCAAACCGCTGATGGATTTGCCATTCGTTTTTTTATGCTTTCTGCTTGTCAAACTGTCTGCTATATATTCAGCTTGCCAAGCCTTGTGTCCTTTTTCTCGTTTCCGACAGAACTGGATACTTATTCGGCGAGAGGGTCGAATGTTCCGTTGGAGTTTCCGTTGTTTGAATCCTCCCAGCCGATGGTCTGCTCAATCTTCGAGTTGTTGTTCAGTGCGCCCTGTGTAAGACCGAAGAAATAGTACTTGGCGAAGAACTTGGTGTGCAATGGCACCTTGTCCGAGTTGTAGGCATCGCCCTTCTTCAGCTTGTATGTCAGGTTGTCCTTATACCAGTTCTTCAGCGTCGTCATCTGTCCGGCGAGATCGGTGCGCAGGTCAAGAGCAGCACAGCGTGCTACGTTCGCCTTCCGTAGAGGGTCGGAGCTTGCGGTGGCGTCGCCCACGCCATATTTGTCGGCAGTGCGGAACTCGATGTTCTCTCTGCGCTGGCCGTTGAACGGTTTAACGCCAAGCCAACTGCAAGTGTTGCCGCCCCAGCCTGTGAGCTTCCATGAGGTTGGCACACCGTCGATGGCAGAAATTCCCTCGCCGCCGTCGAACAGCATCCAGCGGCGCATGTCGAGGAAACGCTTGCCCTCGTAGGCAAACTCAATCTGGCGCTCGTAAAGGATTGCCGACATGCAGGCTGCCTGGTTTGTGGCGAGGTCGGCCTGCAGACCGTAGTTGTTATCCGCCGTATATCCGGCACGCTCGCGAATGAGCTTCAACAGCGAAACGGCATACTCCATATCACCGGCACCGCATGCCACTTCGGCAAGGTTGAGCAGTACCTCGGCATAGCGCAGCTCCATATACGGTGCTGCGGAATAGCAGAAACCGCCGTTGCTTACGATGGCGTTGAACGAATAGAGGGCGTTGCTGTTCACGTCGAGGTCGTCGGAACGCTTGCGCAAGTATACTCCGCGCTTGTTGGTCAGCAGGCTGTCGGCACCGTAGCAGGTGCTGTTCTCCACGTTTCCGGCATCATCAGCCTTGGTGTACCATACGTAGTTCCAGAGTTCATAGTCCTTTCCGTTGTTGTATGAAGGATAGCCTGCACCGAACTGTGCCAGACTTGAACCTCCGTTGTATGCCCAGCGCTCGCCCGGGAAGGCAAAGGTGCGGTAGAAGCGCGGGTCGCGGTTCTCAAGCGGGAACTCCTCGTCGTATGCATCAGAGCTCTTGGCGAGCAGTGTGTATGTGTCAGCCGTTGCCGGGAGCTTGCCGTCAGCCATCGGGAATATGTCGATGAGCATCTTCGAAGGAGTCTTGCCTCCCTTGCCCGAAGTGTTCTTCGGACGGATTTGTGCCTCCCATCCGTTGTTCTTCTGTCCGTTGCCGCTCTGCACGCTGTTGTACTGAGTGGTGAAGACAGCCTCGCTGCTGCCCATCTGCGAGAACATTCCTGCAAAGTCGGAGCCGTTCACGTTTGCCGATGTCTTGTAGAGGTCGTAGCCGCAAGCCTTGATGGAGTCAAGACCTGCTTTCATTGTGGCGTAGGCGTTTGCCCAGCGTGTCTTGTCGTTGCTGCGGTTGAAGAGCGGACTGCACCATAGCTGGAGCACACGTCCCTTCAGTGCCACACACGTTCCGGTGGTGATGCGTCCGAAGTTCGACGAGCTCCACCCACCGTTCATCGTTTTCTTTGCGAGCATCTTTGATGCCTTGTCGAGGTCGGAGCAGATGAACTCGATGCACTTCTTTGCTGAAGAGCGCGGAGTGTAAACCGACTCCACGGGTTCCTGCACTTCTGTCACGAGCGGCACTCCGCCGAACCACTGCACGAGTCGGAAGTAGCACCATGCGCGGAAGAAGTATACCTGTCCGAGCAGCTCGTTCTTCTCGTCGTCAGACAGAGTGCTTCCCGTGATGCCTGCAATCACGTCGTTGATGTTGCGTATGCGTCCGTATGCGCTCTGCTGTATGTTGTTCAGCTGTCCGTAGAAGTAGTCGGGCATGTTTCCCTTTGATACAGACATCTCTGCCTGTGGGTCAACAAAGCTTCCGAATCCGCTGTATTCCTCGGTGCTCATGCCTTCTGCATCGTTGCTTCCGGTGCTTGGATACTGCCATCCTATTGCACCGCTGGTGTTTGGCAGACACCAGCTGTATACATCGTTTACTCGGGCGTTGGCTCCTTCGTAGTAGTTGTACACGTCCTGGTTCACGTTGTCGAAGTTTTTCTTGTCGTCCAAGAAACTGTCGCTACAAGCTGAGAACGCTACCATAGATACGAGTGCAAAGCCGAATACTTTATATCTATTGTATTTCATCTTTTTGTCTTTTTGTTGTAAAATGCTTATACGTTTGTTTTGGATTAGAAGGTGACGTTCACACCGATTGTCCATTTGCGCAGTGCCGGATATTTGCCGTAGCTGCTCATCGGGTCGATGAAGTTGTCGGGGTATGGATTGTAGAGGCTCAGCAGGTTTGTGCCCGTCACGTTGAAGCGCACGCTCTGCAGACCGATTACCTTCACGTATTTCGACGGAATGCTGTATGCCAGTGTCACGCGGTTCCATTTGATTCTTGTGCCGCTGATGCGCCAGAAGTTTGATGTCACTGCGTTCACGCTGCTGTAGGCGAGGTTAGGCAGATTGCCGTTTCTGTTCTCGCTCATCACCAGATTGCCGTTTCCGTCGTAGATGTCCTGGTAAACGAACATGTTGTCCGGGTTCCAGAACGACGGCATGTTGGTATACTCCAGTCCGTTGCTGCCGGCCTTCAGCATTGAACCGTCGAGGAAGTCGTATCCTCCCCAGCTTGCCTGGATCTGTGTGGAGATGGAGAGTCCCTTCCAGTCGGCACCCAGGTTCAGAGTAAATCCATATGGGTTTGAACGCTTGTTCAGCTGCACCTGGTCGTTGTCCTTGTCCACGATTCCGTCCGGTGCAGCGTATGTGCCTGTTGTCGGGTCGTAGGCTCCGCGCACATCCTTATATATAAGCATACCCGGACGTATCTGGTCGGGCGACATTCCCATATATGATGTGATGTGATACTTGTCTACATACTCCTGGATATCTTGGAAACTGCGGAACATTCCGATGCACTGCATTCCCCATCCCTGCGAATAGTCGGAACGGCGTCCGCGTGTAATCTGCCTGTAGAGGTAGTTTGTCTGCCAGTCCATGTTCAGCACCTCGTTGTCGCTGTATCCGGTGTTCAGTCCGATGCGGTATTTGAAGTCCTTGCCGATTTTGTCCTTCCAGTTCACTGAGAGCTCGTAGCCCCATGAGTTCATCTCGCCGAGGTTTGTGGCGGCGCTCTGTGTTCCCACTGTTGCCTGGATGGACTGTGCTATGTTCATCAGCATCTCGCGGTTCCACACCCGGTATGCATCGAACGCCACTCCCAGACGGTTGTTGAGGAAGTTGGCGTCAATACCGAAGTTGAACTTATACGACTTGTCCCAATGCACGTTGCGGTTCACGGCGGAGTTGTTCTTGTTGATGGTGATGCGGTTGTCGCTGTCGGTCGTAACAGACGTGCCGAACACCGGACCCTTGTCGGCATCCTGTGCGTATACCTGCATCCACTGCCACGGTGCGGTGTTGTCGCGGCCTGTTAGTCCGAACGATGCTCTCAGCTTGAGGAAGTCAACGAACTTCACGTTGTTCTGGAACCATGACTCCTCGCTCATAATCCATCCCAGACTTCCCGAGGGGAATGTGCCCCAGCGGTTTTCGGGGGCGAATTTCGTCGATGCGTCGGAGCGCACGAGGAATTCGGCGAGATACTTGCCGGCGTATGAATAGTTCACGCGTCCGATGTAGCTCAGCGAACCGCTCTCGGCTCTTGTGAACACAGCCTCCTTTGTCTTGGCTTCGGCTGAGTTCGACTGTTCCGTTGTGAATGGGTACGGGTCGCTCACCTTGCTCATGTTGTATTCGCTCTCAGCCTCGCTTCTCTCTATCGAGAAGAGTGCGCCCACGTGGTGCTTGCCGAAGTCGCGTGCGTAGTTCATCGTGAAGTTCAGCTGGTAGTTGTCCGTGCGCACCATGTTGCGCATCAGATACGACGGGTCGCCGTTTGATATTACCGTCGGGCTGAAGTTCATGTCGTCGGTGAGCATCGAGTTGTCGGCGTTCTCTCCGGCGATTGGTGTATACAGGTGGCTTCCGCTTCCGGAACGCTTCTGCAGCGAGTAGAGCTTGAACGACGAACCGTATTCGTTGCCCTTGTTTGTGGAGACGCTCTTCGAGTAGCTCATCGACATGGTGAGGCCCTTGAGCGGTTTCAGCCATCCCCAGTCATACGAGATGCTTCCGTTCACGGTCATGTTCTGGCTCATGTCCTTCACGTAGTCTCCGTTGTTGTGCATCACGTCGTAGTTGTACTGGCTGTCGCCCGATGTGGAGTTGGATATTCCGTTTGCCATGATTGGGTATCCGTTCACGTATTCCGGAATGTATCTCGGACGTGTCAGTAGCAGGTTATAGTCTTTCTCCTTGTTGCTTCCGCCCACCTTTATGTTCTCCTTGTTGTTCTCTCCGTTGTCGCCGCTCACGGTCAGGTTCGCCTTCAGCCATTTCGAGATCTTCACGTCCACTCCTGCACGGTAGTTGAATCGGTTGTAGTCGATGTTGCCCAGGTTACCGTCCTGGCTGAAGTAGCTCACTCCCGCGAAGTAGCTTGCCCTCTCGGTGGCTCCGCTTATGTTGAGGCTGTGCTTCTGTGTGAATCCCGTCTCCCAGTATTTGTCGAGCAGGTCGTAGTTCAGTCCCTTCATGGCCTCGAGCTCGTCTGCCTGATACAGGTCTTTGGTCGTGTTTAGCGACGAGAAGTTTGTCGGGTCTGCCGCCTTCACGGCGTTCCACAGTCTTCCGTAGTTGTATGCGCTGAGCATCTTCGGTGTCGACACGGCGTCGGTCAGTCCGAACTGTCCGTTGTAGCTGATGGTCGGTGCTCCGAGTTTTCCTTTCTTCGTTGTCACGAGGATTACTCCGTTGGCGGCGCGCGCTCCATACACTGCTGCCGATGCGTCCTTCAGCACAGAGATGCTCTCCACCACCGATGCATCGAGGTTGTTGAATGCCTCTTCGCCCAGGTTATGGTATGTGTTTCCGATTTTCACGTCGTTGGGGTAGATGTATCCGTCGATTACGTAGAGTGGCGACTGTGCCGTCACTCCCACGTCGCCCAGCGAGTTCGTGTCGCGTATCTTTATCGATGCGTTGTCGCCCGGACGGCTGTCTCCGCCGCTTACGCTCACTCCGTTCACGAGTCCTTCGAGCATGCTTGCCAGTCCGCCGCTCGAGAGGTCCTGCAGTTCGTTCATGTCCACAGTTCCCACCGAACCCGTCAGGTGTGCCTTCTTCTGTGTGCCGTAGCCCACTACCACCACTTCGTCGAGGTTCTGCGAGTCTTCCTTCAGCTGCACTTTTCCTCCGGCAACCACGGTCTGCGGCAGATAGCCTATGTATGAAATGGTCACTTTGCTTCCCTTGGGGGCTGTTATTGAGTAGTTTCCGTCCAGGTCGGTTATCACGCCGAGGTTGTTGCCCTTGGCTCCCATCACCTTCACCGATGCTCCGATGATGGGTTCTCCGTTCTGGTCTACTACGCTACCCTTTATAGTCTGGTTCTGCGCGTATGCCGGGGCAGAGCCCAGCGCCATACACCCGAAGCATAAACTGATAATGGCTTTTCTTTTCATATCTGTGTTTCTTTTTGTTTTCGTTTGATTTGGGTGGAGTAGATTATTTGCCGGTCAGCCAGCGTGGGTCGCCGGTCTTGTTTGCCAGCTGTGCGGCTCCGCTTACGGTGAAGTCGCCGTTAGCCGCATCCTTGAAGCCCGGGTCCTCCTCTATTGCCGTGCCGCTGAGGTCGTACTGTTCCACAATGCCGCCTGTGCTCTCGAACTCCCCACCGAACATATATGTGTTGTATGCGGTGGTTACGCTTCCGTATGCCGACGAGCCTCGGCCTGCCAGTATTCGGCGTATCACCTGCTTGTTTCCGCACTCCACGAAGATACATTTCTCCACATCGAAGCATGAGCATTTCTGTCCGGAGAATCCTCCGTAGTTTGCCCATTGTCCAGCCTTTGCGATGTTGTAGAATGTGCTGTTGAGGAATTTCACCCAGCTGTTGGTGTATCCGGCGCGTGTGGCTCGTCCGCTGTTGTTGTATTGCACGAAGTATTTTGCGTCGGAGTCGCCCGTATTCCAGAATGTGGAGTTTGCCACCTGCAGCGTGTTTGCGAATCCGCCCTTGAAATATACTATGGCGTTGCTGCTGATGTTCGTCTCGCTGCTGCATGCGAGCTTCACGCAGGTGTTGTTTATCACCAGGCTCTCAAGGCAGTATTTCTTGTTGCCGTCGTAAACGAGGTTGTTCTTCACACCCGTGATGTTGCATCCATTGATGGTCACGGCACCCTTTATTATATAGTAGTCTCCCGTGCCCTTGGTGCTTTCGTCGGGTGTCTCGCTGAGCGAAACCACGGGGTTGAGCGACTGCGAGGCGTCGATGTCGATATTCTTCAGTGTTAACATCGTGGCGGTCTTGAGGCTCACCTTGCCTGTGTACACGAGTTTTGCGTGGTTCGAGGCATTGGTTGTTCTGAGCGTCACCTGCTTGTTGCCGAAGTCCACGCTGCCCGACAGCGTGTATTCTGCGCCCGGCTCCAGGTCGTAGCAGAGCATCTCCGTCGTGCCCTTGTCTGGCACAGCATTGTCGTTGAAATACTGGTAGAGGTCTGTTCCTGCCGGAATGGTCTGGAATGACGGCGTGAATGTGTTGAACACCTTTTCCACCGGTTCCGTTCCCTTGTTGTTCTTTTCCTTGTTGTCGAGCACGGCAAGCGAAATCTTGTAGTTCGTGTCCTCCGTGCGCTTTGTCGCGAACGAAACTCCGTCGATCAGCGTGTCCCTCACCACCTTGCCGTTGTCCGTGTCTGTCAGGATGGCGTGGTATCCGCCTGCTCCGTACACCAGCGGCCAGCTGATGGTCTGCATGGAGCCGTCGGTGCTTGGTGTGATTTTGATGTCGTCTGCCGACGGAGCTTCAAGCTGCGTGTTGTATACGCCGCTGTCGAACTCTTCGTCGTCGAATCCATCTTGTGCACAGGAAGCAATTGTCAGCGCTCCACCTGCAAGGCATAGCATTCCCCATGTCTTGCATTGCAGTGATAAATGTTTTGTTGTCATAAATTTATTTTTTAAGTTGTTTTTTGATTTTTGTTTTCTTTTGATTTTTGTTTTCTTTTGATTATCTTGCTTTTATATATAGGTTAGTCATCTCTGTCCGCGGTTTCTGCCGCTTCGCCTTTTGCGTTATCGGTTTCCTTTTGCCGGACTGCTTTTGTCGGCATTAATATAAATATGCGCAAAGTTATGCATAATTTTTATATAAAAGAAATAAAAAAGAAAAAAAGACCGCTTTTTGTCCTTTAATTTTTGTCTCGCCCTGCGTTTACGGGTGTAATGTGCAGGCAAGGAAGATTTTTGAAAAACATCTCCGATAGCATTCTTTGTCTGAAATACACGGTGCCTGTATCGCCATTAGATGTTTTTGTTATCTTTAAATTTAATATTTATTTACATTTGTGGTATGGTATTTTAACATGTGGAAAACAAAATTATTTACATTTTTATTTGCTCTTATTGCCCGTTACTTACCGTTGCACCGAATCACGGCAGCATCGCCTGCTGACGGAACCGGAATTCTTGGCGGAAATGTTTACAAAGATACATGAAATCGTGCTCCAAAACGTCTCGGACCTCCTCTTTTTTATCAGAAACTTTTCGATCGTTCATATTGAACGGTTAAAGCGTTCGATATGAATGGCTGTTTTTTTCGTTGCGTTCAAAAATTGCGCAAGGCATAACTAATTGAAAAACAAAGAGTTGCAAAGATTGAAAAATTTTGCGATTTTTGCGCACAAAAATTCTGTTCGCCGAAAATAATCGATTCTCAGAGCGTTGACATCTTCCGATTTTAACATTTGATTGTTTCTTTTTGTTAAATCCATACGCGTTCTATTGCTCCTCTCATAGTTGCTGGCAGAAGAAGTGTCAAATAGTTACAGTTTTACCACTATACCTATATTATATTGCAAGCGCAAACGGTTGGAACAGTAGAAGAATGTTATTGAGTGTATTATTTCCACATGCAAATTGCATCTCCTGTATGAAAAAACTGTAAAAATGTTTGTAACTTCAGAATTTGTTGTGTATTTTTGCAAACAGAATGTAAAATCATTTATTTATAAAATCTAAATTATTATGGGAAAAGCTTTACTTTTAAAGAAAGGGTTGACAATGGCAGCTCTTGCCCTGTTCGGCGTTAGCGCCGTGTGGGCAGGCGATGCCACAACGTCGACTAATGTTGTTCTCGATGCCGATTTCTCCGTCCAGACAGGAACCGAAGGATGGAAAACGGTGGACAAGAGCACGAAAGAAGGCACCACATGGGGATGGTGGCAGAATTCGTTCAGTGTGGGTGTTAGCTACGTGAGCGCAGTGAGAATAGCTCGCGACTGGGAAGCGCTCCACAACGACTACTATGTTTCGCCGGCAGTGGAGCTGAAGGGTGGCGTCACTTACACCATCACCTCGAAGACGGGAAAAAACAATGGTGGAATACTGAAGCTGGAAGTGGGAACATCGGCTGAGGATATGACGACATACAGCGAAGTGAAGACACTGTCGCCAATCTCTAGCGGCAGTCCCGTCACACCGGAGGAAATCACTTACACCCCCACAGCTGACGGTACATACTATTTCGCTTTCCATGCCATACAGGAGACCTCAGGCAGCGACTATATGTATCTCTTCGGACTGAAAGTGGAGATTCCGGGCGAAGGCGGCGGTTCCACCGAGCCGGACCAGCCGGAGTCGAAGGCGGTTATCGACGTGGACTTCAACGAGGCTGAGCCTACAGGCTGGACAGCCCTTGATGCAAACAACGACGGAACCATGTGGAAATACAATGCGTATGCATTCTTTGATTATACCGCGTACAAGCAGTATAAGGGTGTACAGTATATGCAGGGTTCATATTATGATAATGTGAACGACTACTACGTGTCTCCGGCAGTGGAGCTGAAGGCAGGAGTGACATACCACGTGACAACGCAGGCTGCACATGAGTATAACGATCCTAACCTTACGTTCGAAATCGGAACATCGGCAACAGATGCCTCTACATTTAAGAAAGTGCAGAATCTGACCGTGGCCAAGACATATGCTGAGAGAGAGCAGACCTTCGACATGACTGTGGAGCAGGACGGCACTTACTATCTGGCATACCACGTGGCACAGACCGATGCAATGAGCCGCAAGACCTACCTCTTCGGACTGAAGGTGGAGGCTGACGAGCAGGAAACACCCGGACCAGACCAACCGGGAGGAGTGGAGACTGTGTACGAAACCGACATGGCTGCCGATCCGGGATGGACTTTCGTGAACGGCAACTCGGGCAACTCGGCATGGTCGTACAAGGCTATGGCTATGTATCTGGGCGGAAAATACGTTCCGGGCATGCAGATCATGCAGAGCCAGTGGTCGGACAACGTGAACGACTACTGCATCACTCCGGCAATGGAGCTGAAGAAGGGAACATACAGCGTGACTACAACCACAGGCCATGAATACGCCAATGTGCCTTCACTCAGCCTGGAGCTCGGAACATCAAACACCGATGTGGCCAAATTCCAGACCGTGGCAGCACTCAATCCGACAAACGCTTCGGCAGTGGAGACAAACACAGTCAACGTGCCGGAAGACGGAACATACTATCTCGCAGTGCGTATGCACCAGACCGACGCCAAGATGAGAAAGGCATTCGTGCTCGGAATAAAGGTTGAAACAGCAGGTTCCGACACACCCGACGTGCCGGCTGTGACACCGGCAGCCGTGGCAGACCTCGCGGCAGCAGTGGACTTCGACAACAGCACCGTGACGCTGACATGGACCAACCCGACCAAGGATGCCGATGGCAATGAACTCAAGGAAAAGGCAGGCGCAAGAATATACAAGAACGGAGAACTCATGGAGACAATCGACCAGCTCGAGGGCGAAACCACGACAAAGGTGCTCTCGCCGGAGCCGTTCGAGGGCGAAGTGACATTCGCCGTGAAGACATTCATCGGCGAGAAGGAGTCGGAAGAGGTTTCAACAGTCGTTGACCTCACCAAGCCTGTAATCACACCGGCAGCCGTGGCAGACCTCGCGGCAGCAGTGGACTTCGACAACAGCACCGTGACGCTGACATGGACCAACCCGACCAAGGA
>OQVS01000710.1_pt1 | contig 22961 bp, 18 predicted proteins | sample 1691601 | NCBI WGS metagenome assembly OQVS01 (sample SAMN03418268, study PRJEB22391) | human gut metagenome | biome: human-gut; feature: organic feature; material: feces | host: Homo sapiens | place: Tanzania | collected 2013-01
GTATATTTGTGAAAGACGCCGTCAAAGTAGACTTCATAATAGGACAGATCCGCGCACCCCCATTTTAATTCCAGCGTTTTGCGTATCACTTTTCTTTTTTCTTTGTCCGGAACAAACATGAAAACGGCTTTTGCCGTTTCCTTTTTCAGCGTCCGCATCAACGACATATCCCCTCCTTTTCCACAGCAGCTTTTTTATCCGTCTGCTTTAAAGCAAACAAAATAAACAAGACAAGGGAAAATTTCCCCGTAATGAAAAGGGGCAATCCGTTTCCGAATTACCCCTTAACCGTTTTTTTGAAAAGATCAACGCTGTTTCTGACCGACCAGAGCGGCGATAAAGTTTTTCTGACCGTTCGACTGCTTCGGCGCGAATTTCGCCAATTCCCTTTTGCGGTTCGCGGCGTCCGCAACCTGTTCGGGCGTATAGATTTTCGGATAGCTGTCCGGATTGACGCGCGACGTGTAATTCGGCGTAACCTTGACATTGTCCTTTGTGATGCCGAATTTTTTCGGGTCGTAAATCATATCGTCCGTCCACGGCAACATGACTTCCTTTTTCTGTCCCGTTCCCATGCAGTTTTCGATTTGCGGATCCAGAATGTCGTGATGCCACTGGTCGTGCGGATACAGCGGAGTCAGAATAAAGTTTTTAAATTCGTTTTTGCCGCCGCCGTGCAAAGGCAGTTTGTGATGAACGTTGTACCCCGGAACCGATTTGCCGTCGCGCATCAATTTCAATTCGGCGTCGCCGAAGCCCAGCTGTTCGCGCAAAGCCTTTTCATGGTCTTTCGCCAACATTTTCAGGAATTTGGAACGCATGCCCTCTTTGCCGGCGGAACCGTTGAATTCGGCGCGTTTCGCCTTGCGTTCGTCGCTGCTCGGAACCTGATAGACGACTTTTTTCAATCCCATGCCGTGAATATTGTCAAAATTGAATTTGCCGGCGCGCTGTTCCGCGGTATATCCGGCTTTCGCCCGACCGCCGTTGCCGCCTTTGTTTTTGTGACCGCGTTTTTCGTGAACGTATTTTTTGTTCGCTTCGAAATCGATTTCCAGCATGAAAAGCCTCCTGAGCTTTGAATGGTCCTTGCTACGAATCACATTAGTGGCTTTGGACAAAAAAATCAACAAAAATCTTATGGCATTTGTAAAAAAGCGGGAAGTCGTTTACGACCTCCCGCTTTGAATGAATTTGCGTTCCGAATTACCGCTGTTTCGACGCCAGCGCCCGTTGCAAAGCGGCGTTTTGAGCGGGCTTCTGCCGTTTTTCCGCCTGACGTTGGGCGTGCACCGCCTGCGCGCGTTGACGTTCCGCGTCCATTTCATCGAACTGGGCGTACACAGACGCCATGTCTTTTTGCCGTTTGGCGACGGAGATATCCTCGGCTTTGTACAGCTTCGGATAGTTCGCGGGATCGACGTTGGAAACGTAATTCGGTTTCACGGGGCGGTTTTCCTTGGTGAATCCGAACTGTTTGGGGTCGTAGATCATTTCGTCCGTCCACGGAATTTTGATTTTGCGCGATTCGCCTTCGCGAATGCCCAACAGTTGCGCGTCCATAACGTCGTGATGCCACTGGTCGTGCGGGTACAGCGGGGTCAGAATGAAGTTTTTAAATTCGTTTTTGCCGCCGCCGTGCAAAGCCAGTTTGTGGTGGACGTTAAAGCCGTTCGGCGTATAGCCTTCGCGCATGCCCCGAATGTCGCGTTCGGTCAGCCCCAAACGTTCGACCAGTTCCTTTTCATAGTCTTTTGCCAGCATTTTCAAAAACTTGGAACGGACACCCTCGACAACGACGTTGCCCAGTTCGTCGCGTTCGCCGTTAAATTCATTGCGCTTGGCGACGCGTTCCGCTTTGGACGGAACCTTGTATTCGACTTCTTTCAGTTTCAACCCGTGTATCGTGTCGAAAGAAAAATCACCCTCGCGTTGCGCTTTGTTATGATGTCCTTCGGAATAAAAGCCGCCGTTTTGACGACCGCCCTTGTTATTGCCCTTTTTGCCTTTGCCGCCCGAGTCGCGCTTTACATGAATAAATTTATCCGAATCCATAGCCGTTTTTCCCCGTATTGATAAAGACCTTGGCGCAGACCGCCCTATTGACAAAAATATACAAAACGGCGAAAAAATTGTCCAGCGGAATATGTGCGTCCCGACGGATTTTTTTATGGTTCAACCGTTTCTTCGACGGGCTTCGGCTGACAACGGTAATAAACGCGGTGCGGCAAAAACACGCGGCACGACCATTTTTTTTGTCCGTCGTAAGCCGGTTCGCGGTTGGTTTGCGCGCAGATTTCCTGCGCCATTTTAAAAATCTCGTTCGCGTTCGTCGAATAGGCGTTGTAGCAGATCGCCACACGATCCGGCGTCGATTCGCCTATCGTTCCGGCGTATCCCGCTTCGCGTCTGGAATCGACGAAAGGCGCCTGAACGCACCCGCCCAGGCACAAAAAAGACAGAAACAAAGCCCTTTTGAATGACATAGCCGCCCCTTGCCGATAAACAACGTCTTATAATCTCCGAAACGCCGGCGATATTCAACACGGAAATCGTTTGTTCGATTTTTTTTAAAGCCGCGGTTGATTTTGCATCAGGCTTTCGCTTATCCTGATTTTAATGACGACTGACAAAGGAGCTTTTCCCATGCCCGCAAAGAAACGATTGTTGACCCGCAGCGATTTTGACGGACTGGTTTGCGCGGCATTGTTAAAGGAACTGGACATCATCGACGAAATCCGCTTTGTCCACCCCAAAGACATGCAGGACGGCAGAATTTCAATCACGGACGGCGACATCACCGCGAACCTGCCTTATGTCGACGGCGTGCATATCGCTTTCGACCATCACATCAGCGAACTGTCCCGCATCATCTGCCCGCCGAACTACATCGTGTACCCGAACGCGCCGTCAGCCGCCCGCGTCGTCTATGAATACTACGGGGCGGAAGACCGTTTTAAAAACATTCCGAAAACACTGATGGAAGCGGTCGACAAAGCCGATTCCGCAAAATACACCGTCGATCAGATCATGAATCCGACGGGCTGGGTTCTGCTGGCGTTCATCATGGACGCGCGCACGGGACTGGGACGGTTTCAGAACTTCCGCATCACGAACTATCAGCTGATGATGAAGCTGGTTGACCTGTGCCGCGAAAAATCCGTCGACGAAATCCTGCAAGACGAAGACGTCAGGGAACGCGTCGATCTGTATTTCGAACACAAGGATAAATTTGTCGAACAGCTGAAACGCTGCACGCGCGTTCATAAAACAATGGCGCACATCTGTCTGCGCGACGAACCGACCATTTACGCGGGCAACCGCTTTATGGTCTATGCGCTGTTCCCGCAAATCAACATTTCCGTTCACGAAATATGGGGCAAGAACAAACGCAACGTCGTTTTCGCCGCCGGAAAATCCATTTTCAACAAAACGTCGAAAATGAACATCGGCGAATTTATGTTGCAATACGGCGGCGGCGGTCATATCGCGGCGGGGACGTGCCAGGTGCCGATCGATCAGGCTGAAAGAATCCGCGGCGAAATCATCACCGCGATGATACAGGACGTTTAACGCGGACACGATGAAATGACGAACGACAAATTCCGTTTGGTGACGCGCAGCGATTTTGACGGGTTGGTGTGCGCGGTGTTGTTAAAAGAACTGGATCTGATCGACGACATCAAATTCGTCCACCCGAAAGACGTGCAGGACGGTTTGATCGAAATCAGACACGGCGATATCGTCGCCAACCTGCCCTATTCCAAAGAGGCTTCCTACGTTTTCGACCACCACGAAAGCGAAATGACCCGCGTCGGGCAACGGGGAAACAGCTATAACGATCCGGACGCGCCGTCAGCCGCCCGCGTCGTGTGGAACACGTTCGGCGGCAAGGAACGGTTTAAAAACATTTCCGCGGATATGATGGCGGCGGTCGACAAAGCCGATTCCGCCGACTTTACAAAAGACGAAATTCTGCACCCGACGGGCTGGACGTTGCTAAGCTTTATCATGGACGCGCGTACGGGGTTGGGGCGGTTTCGCAATTTCAGAATTTCGAACTACCAGCTGATGATGAACCTGATTGAGCTGTGCCGCGAATACACTCCGTCCGAAATTTTGAGCATGCCCGATGTCACGGAACGCGTCGATCTGTATTTCGCCCAACAGGACGAGTTCGTCGCACAGCTGAAACGTCTGACCGCGGTTCATAAAAATCTGGCTTACATCGACCTGTTGAACGAAGACGTCATTTACGCCGGCAACCGCTTTATGATTTACGCGCTTTACCCCGACGTCAACGTGTCCATGCACGCGATGTGGCGCGTCAACGGACAAAAAATCGTGTACGCGGTCGGGAAATCGATTTTCAACAAAACAAATTCAGTCAACATCGGCGATTTGATGCTCCGCTACGGCGGCGGCGGTCACGCCAACGTCGGGACATGCCAAATCGATTTGGATCAAGCCGCGCGGGTCAAGGACGAACTGATCGCCGTCCTGACGGACGCGGGCTGACGGGCTTTCCTGTTCCCCGCCGACTCATCGCGCCGAAAGAACAGATGACGCGCATTTTGAACGCGACGCCGCGATTTTGCGAACGCCGTTTAAAAAAGCGTCTTTCCGTCCCGTTCCGATAAAAAAGCGTTGAATTTCCGCGAATAAATCAAGTCACTTCCGTCACAGCGCGGATATTGCCCTGACGGTTGATTTGCACCACGCGCAACTTGTCGTGCATTTCGGCGATCGTCTTTTCCCGATCGATTGTCGGATAACAGTGCAGGATACGGTCGGTAAAGGCTTTGTACGCCGCTTCGGAATTTTCCGCGTGAATGGTCGCAAAGCAGTTGTCGTGTCCCGATCCCATCAGTTCCCACAACGCCCCCGCGTTCGCCGTTGAAATTTCGCCCCCGATAATCGCGTCCGGCGTGAAACGCACGACCAAGTCGATCAGTTTCGGATACGTCATCGTGTTCGTCTGTTCGGTACGCGACAGCACCAGATGAACATGATTGGGGTGCGGCACGATCAATTCGCGCGTATCTTCAATCGTGATAACGCGCTTGTGCGAATCCAAAATCGTCAAAAGGTTGTTCAGAAACGTCGTCTTGCCGGTCGCCGTCGCGCCCGAAACCAAGATGTGATCGCCGCGTTTAATCGACAGAATCAGACGTTCGTAAGGATCTTCGGGATTTTCGACCTCTTTCAGCTTGTTCAGTTTTTGCAGGCGTTCGCCTGATTTCAGCCCGTAATCGCCCAGCCCGAATTTCACGTCGTCGGAATGGACGCGGACGCACATGGCAATCCCGCCCGTCAAATCTTCATTGTCGTACATCACGTTTTTACCGGCGATTCCCGTAAAACGGTGATCCCCCGGCAACGTCGCGTACACGGCGGGCGACCCCTGTTCGGGATCGAACGGCAGTTCAAACGTGTTGGCGATGATATGCATAATGTCCGTCAAATAAGTTCTGGACAGGTTTTTATCCTGCTGGCAAGCCCACGGATACGCCCTGCGTCCGCGCAGACGCAGCCAGATTTCATTCGGACGATTGATGGCGACTTCTTCAACGTTGTCCTGTTCATACCAATACGACAGATAACGCAATGTCGATCTTAAAACCTGAAAGGCGTCCGTACTCATGCCTTGCCTCCTAAAACAGTTCGGGAACGGGGTCGACGGGTTCGTTTTTCTTGTCCTGCGCCGCCGATGCCGCCGCCGGAGACATCTGCTGTCTGGGTTGTTGCGGTCTGTCGGCGATCAAGGTGCGCTTTTGCGGCGGCGGCTGCTGTTGCGGATATTGCGTGTACTGCTGCTGTTGCGGCACCTGTCCCGTATAGTTGTTATAATATATTTGTTGCTGTTGCTGCAAGTTTTGCGGATTGTTCATGCCGCCCGGCGCGTAACCGCCCGAAGAAGAATTCCCGTTAAACAGCGTATCGTTCGAACCGCGCGGATTGGCGCCCAGATCCTGCGTCGGATCCGTATCCGCCTGATCTTCGCTCAGCAACGTGTCGGGACTGCCGTGGCGTTCTTCCGCCGCGCGGTCTTCGTCTTCCAAAGAACTGCGCAACCACAAATCCGCGTTGGCAAACACCGTGACGCGCGTTCCGGACGGAACGAACAAACGGGTTTTTATCTGCTTCGTTTCCTGAATCAAATCATCAAAGATCTGCTGCATCGTATCGGAAAACTTGGAACGCGCGTCTTCCGCCGCCTGCTGTCTGCCCGTAACGGCGACCTGACCGTCGCTGCCGACCTGCGAACTGTCGTTTGTCGCCATCGCGTACAGGAAAGCGGACGTGATCGTCGACTGCACCAGCGGCAAGCCGTATTTTTTCGTCAACATGCGGTCGACATAGGCGCCGACGCCGCCGCGTCCCGAAGCATCGCCCGAAATTCCTTCTTCAAACCCGAACGCCGCGCCGTCGGGACGGATCAGACGCGTCCAGCGGATATCGACCTTGTCGGCTTTGATTTCGTTTCCGCCCGTCCCCGTCAATTCGCCGATCAGACGACTGCCCGCGGGAATGATGATTTTGCGTCCGGCTTCGGAAAAGATGTTTCGCTCGACAATCGCGGATACGGGAACTTCGCCGTTCGCCGTATCGATGGAACGGATCAAAACGGCGGGAATGGCTTTATCAGCCAAAATCATGTTTTCCATATTGACGCGGTAGGACGAAACGTTTTTCTTGATGCCCAGATCGTCCCAGCTTTTGCTCTTTTTCTGACGATTCCAGACGTCGCGTTCGTTTTCCTCCGGCGCGACGGGCATGCCCATGCCGGGTTTGATCTGGCGGCGGTAAGCCAACTGCAAAGCACGCAACTGCTTGATTCTGGCGGGATCGTAGCGTTCGCCCTTGCCCGTTCCGCCGCCCGCGCCCAAATATTTTCCGCGGTAACGGTAACTGTCGGGATCAAACGCCCCCACAACGGAAATCTTGTCTTTTTTGCCGTCGTCGCGCACCCCCTCCGGATTTTGAGTGCCGATGACATTCCCGTCTTCGTCAACGATGTTGCCGTTTTCGTCCACATAGCCGATGACGTTGCCGTTTTCGTCATACACGACCCCGTCCGCGCCGATAACGCCTATGCGTTTGCCGTCCCTGCCGAAAGCAAAACGTTTTTTGCCCAACTTGTCTTGCAATCCCGTCAGCTTTCCGTCGCGCCACGTTCCCAAAACCGTTCCGTCATCGTCGACGATTTCGCCGTTTTCATTGATTCGTCCGATGATGTTGCCGTCCAAATCAACGACCGTTCCGTCGCCCATGATTATGCCGATGACGTTGCCGTTTTCATCGCGGATCGGTTCGCCTTCAACGACGGAACCGATAGCGTTGCCGTTCATGTCGACGACCGTCCCGTCAGGCAGAACGCGCCCGATGATGTTGCCGTCCTTGTCGCGCACAAAGCCGTCGTCGCCGACAACGCCCAGAAACTTTCCGTCGCGACCGACCGCCACACGGACGTTTTTCGATTGCGGCACCGCCGCCCCCGCGCGCCCGATGACATTGCCGTTCGCGTCAACGATTGTTCCGTCGGGCAAAACCCGTCCGATCACGTTGCCTTTGAAATCGACGACCGTTCCGTCAGGCAGAACGCGCCCGATCAATTTTCCGTTTTTATCGTACGCCAACCGTTCCGGCGGTCCCGCGCGTCCGATGACTTTGCCGTTTAAATCAACGACCGTCCCGTCAGGCAGCATTTTGCCGATGATGTTGCCGTTCAGATCGACGACCGTTCCATCGGGCAAAACGCGTCCGATCACGTTGCCGTTCGCATCATACACCAAACGTTCGGCGCCCGTTTTCGTCAAAAAGTTTCCTTGCGCGTCAACGATGCCGTCTTCCTGCAAAGCCCTGCCGATCACGTTGCCGTCCATGTCGACGACCGTTCCGTCAGGCATCATTTTGCCGATGATGTTGCCGTTTTCGTCGCGCAGATACCCGTCCGCGTCAACAACGCCCAGAAACGTTCCGTCGGGACCGAACACCGATCCTTTGGGATATACTTTTCCGATGACGTTGCCGGACAAATCAATCACCGTCCCGTCAGGCAGAACGCGCCCGATGACGTTGCCGTTCGCATCGCGGATAAATCCGTCCGCGCCGATGACGCCCAGCGGTTTGCCGTCGGCGCCGTAGACCATTTTTCCGATCATGGATTTCGGGAACATTGATCCGTCGTCGTTCGTGCTGATCAGCGAAATCATGCACAAATGCGCCCCCGTGTTGTCCAGCGCCTGCCCGCTTGCCATCAAACGCCCCAACACTTCGCGTTTTTCGTCCACGATGGTTCCGTCGTAATGCACGACGCCGACGACGTTGTCCTTGCCGTCCTTGCATTCTTCGCCGATAGGAACGACGCGCCCCAAAAATTTTTTATCGTCTGTCAAAACGCGCATCGAAGCGGTAACATAACCGACTTCTCTGCCGTCGTCGTTTTGAACGCGTCCGCGCGGCAGAACCGAGCCGACCGTTTTGCCGTCGACGGCGATGACGCGGCGTCCCGCGGGCATCAAAACACCCAGTTTTTTATCGTCGGACGACATCAGGTCGCGTTCTTTCAGCGCGCCGACAGACGCGCCGCCGACCGGATTGACGCCGTAAGATCCGCCGACGATTCTGGCGACGATTTCGCCGGCGTCGTTCACGGCGTAGCGCAAATCTTCGGCAACGCCCAGCACTTTTCTGTCTTTGTCCAAAACGGCGCCGTTCAAATCAAAGCGTCCCAAGACGTTCCCTTCGACACCCAAAGCGTCGCCGCCGGCGGTGATTCTGCCGACGATTCCGCCGTCGGGTCCGATTACGCGCCCTTTTTGCACGACGCGTCCGACGCGTTTTCCGTTTTTATCCTTGACCGCCCCTTCAAAATCGACGCAGCCCAGTTCTTTTCCCTTGGCGTCGACGACCGTTCCTTCCGCCGTGACGGAACCGACGATTTTTCCCTTTTCGTTGATAACGCCGTCGCGCCCCAAAGCCAAGCCGATCTGCGCGTTTTGCCCGTTAATCAGCGAACGGTCGTAATTCACGCGCCCGATTTGACGCCCCGTCGCGTCAATAACCTGCCCTTTGTCGTCCAAAGTCCCCAAAGCGCGGCATTGCAAACCGACGGGAACGGCGTTCACGATACCGCGCCCGATGATGTTGTCGCGTCCGTCGCGCAGGGAATCATCAGCCTGCAACGTCGCCAGAACCTTGTCCGATCCCGCTTCTTTCAATTCGCCGGAGGAATTGATTTTGCCGATGATTTCGTTTTTAAAACTGACGCCCAGCCCTTCTTTGACGGAATAGCCGGCAACCTTTGTCCCCAAAGCCGTCACCGTGCCGTCCGCCTGCATCCGCCCGATCACGTTGCCGTTCAAATCGACGACCGTCCCGTCGGGCAGAACACGCCCGATCAGCTTGCCGTTTTTGTCATAAACCAAACGTTCGGGCTTGCCCGCTTTACCGATCACCTTGCCGTTCGCGTCGACGACCGTTCCGTCAGGCAACATTTTGCCGATGGGCTTTCCGTCCAGATCGACGACCGTCCCGTCGGGCAGAACGCGCCCGATGACGTTGCCGTTTTCGTCATAGACCAGACGTTCCTGATACCCCGCGTGACCGATGACGTTGCCGTCCTTGTCAACGATTGTGCCGTCTTCCCGCATTTTGCCGATGACGTTGCCGTTAAAGTCGACGACCGTTCCGTCAGGCAGAACGCGCCCGATCAGTTTGCCGTTTTCGTCATACGCCAGCCGTTCGGGTTCACCCGCGCGCCCGATGACGTTGCCGTTTAAATCAACGACCGTTCCGTCCGGCAACATCTTGCCGATGACTTTGCCGTCCAGATCGACGACCGTTCCGTCAGGCAGAACGCGCCCGATGATATTGCCGTTTTCATCATAGACCAAACGTTCCATGGGTTCGCCGACGCGTCCGATAACCTCGCCGCCGTCTTCAACGACCGTTCCGTTCGCGCGATAGCGCAAAGGCTTGCCGTTCGGTCCCAAAACGGGATTGCCGTTTTTGTCCACGATCGTTCCGTCAATGCCGACATAGCCGATGATTTTGCCGTCCGGACCGATAATCGGCTGACCGACAGGCAGAACCTCGCCAATGAAATTGCCGTTTTTATCAACGACTCTGCCGCTCAGATCCGCCTTGCCGATCACGCGTCCGGACGCGTCAACGACCGTTCCGTCGGGCATGAGAACGCCCAGAATTTCACCGTTCACGCCGACAACCTGCCGCAAGCCGACAAAAATTTTACCGACGACCTTGTTATCCTTGTCGACGATTTCGCCCGAAGGCATTCTCAGCCGTCCCATTGTCCGGCTGAGCGCGTCCACAGCCGTTCCGTCAGGCAGCAGACGACCGATCTTTTCGCTGGTTTTGATGTCGAACACGGCAGCCTTGGCGGGAATGACGCCCCCCGTGACTTTATTGCCTTCCTTGATCAAGCCGCCGATCAGAACGGAACCGATAAAATCGGATCCCTCGACATTCATGGCTTTGGCGATCGAATCGCCGCGGGCGTAAATTTCCCGTTTGGCGTTCACGGCGATCCCCTGCGCCAACACCGCGCCCAAAAACTTGTTCGACGAATCGACAAACAGGGAATCGGGACGCATGCAACCGATTTTTTTGCCTTTCGGGTCGTACAAAGTCCCGTCGCCCGCCGTTGCCCCCAGATAGACGTTTTTACCGCTGATGGCGCGATCGCCGAAAGCGACGCGTCCGGCGAAAGCCCCTTTGTCGTCCGTCAGGGAATCGTCCATTTGAATATACGCCGCGCGTTTGAAATCCTTGTCGACGACGCGTCCGTCAATCAAAACGCGTCCGACGGGTTCGCACGCCGCCTTTAACGCCAGACCTTTATACGGGGAAACGCGCGCGACGACCTGTCCGCTCATATCCGCCACGGTGCCGTCGGGCATTGTTTTTCCGACGGTTGTTCCCTTTTGCGCGACGGCGTAACCGTCGGGCATCACCCAGCCGACGGTGCGTCCGTCACGATCCAAAACACCGCCGACGGGCAACCTGACGCCCAGCGGTTCCTTTTTCGTCCCGAGCAACACATTGTCGGAATCCAAACACCCGACGAAACGCCCGTGTTTGTCGTGAACGCCGCCGTTCATGTCCGCCAATCCGGCGACGCGTCCGTCGGAAGTCAAAGCGATTACGGAATCCGGCATGCGCCCCAAAACGACTTTCTGCTTGTCCAGAATTTCGCCGTTCGCGCTCAGACAGCCGACGTATTCCCCCTTGGTCGTCATCACGTCGCCGTCCAGATTGACAAACCCCAGCGACATGCAATTCGGTCCGACGCCGATGTCGGGACGCGCCAAAGCCCCCGCGACGACACCGTCCGCGTTTAAAAACGTCCTGTCGGGCAGAATGCGCCCTTTCAATTCGCCGTCGCCCACGACGCTGCCGTCGGGCATGATATGTCCCGCAACGCCGCATTGATTTTGAACGACCATGCCTTTCGGTCGAACGGCGGAAACGATTTCTTCCGCGTCGTTGACTACCGTGCCGTACGGCGTCAGACAGCCCAGCGTGTCGCCCTTGAACGAAACGGGCTGCCCGTCTTTATCGATTTTACCGACGACTTTTCCCGCCCAATCCAGCAAAACGCCCTCTTCGACATAGCCGCCGACGGGATTCCCCGCCATGTCGACCACCGTCATGGACGCCGTCAACCGTCCGATCTGCCTGTTTGACAGCATGACGGAACCGTCCGTACCGACATGCCCCAAAAGCTTGCACCCCGAACCGATCGCCAGACCTTCCCTGATGACGCGCCCGATAACCGTGCTGTCTTTGTCCGAAACATAGCCGTTTGTCAAAACGCGTCCGATGATGTTGCCGTCCCTGTCGACGACGGTCGCGTCGGGCATGACGATCCCCAGCGTTTTGCCGTAAGCGTCGACGACGGCGCCTCGGGGACCGATTGACCCGATGATGTTGCCGTCCTTGTCAACGATTGTTCCGTCCGGATTGACGTAACCGACGATGTTGCCGTTTTCGTCGACGACCGTTCCGTCGGGCATGATGCGCCCGATGATATTGCCGTTCTTGTCAAACGCCAGACCGCCGCGAATTGCCGCACCGACGACGTTGCCGTCCAAATCGACGATCGTTCCGTCGGGCAAAGCGTATCCGATCAGCTTGCCGTCCTTGTCGACAACGCGTCCGTCGGGCAGGATCGTGCCGAGGATTTCGCCGTTCGGACCGATTGCCAGCCGCGTTTCTTCCGCCACGCCGATGACATAGCCCTGATCGTCGACGACCGTTCCGTCCGGACGCAAAGTGCCGATACGCTTGCCGTCCAGTCCGTACACGACGCCGTTTTCATCGGCATAGCCGATCGGTTTGCCGTCGGGTCCCAGAATGACGCGTCCTTTTTGGCGCAACTGATCCAGCATGGAACCGCCGCCGCCCGGCGCTTCGTCGCACACGCCGCACAAACTCGTGTCAATCGCCATCGCGGAAATGGGAACGACGACCTTGCGCCCGATGCCGCCGAACGATTCGTCAGTCCAGCGAACGGACAAGTTGGACTGAATGGTGCGCGCCGTTTTGGGTTCCCAGCGCACGACGACGTTGCACGTCACGTCGCCCGTCAGGGTGATGCCTTTGCGGCATTTGTTTTCCAGAACGAAGCCTTCTTCCTGATTATTTTCAAATTCGACGGACGTGATGCCGATTTTTCCCGACGACGCGGACAGGGTCAGCGTTCCTTCCGCCTGCGTTCCCAAAACGACCTGATCGAAACGCATGCTTTCGGGCGACACGACCAGCCGCACCGCGGACGGGGGCGTTTCGTCGTTGCCCAGATTGAACATGTCGGCGTCGCCACCCACGACGTTGGACGAACTTTCGGCAGACCCCTCAATCGTGACTTCGGCGTCTTTCTTTTGTTCCTCCCCTCCGCTCAGCAACACGACAACACCCGTCAGGAACGCCAGCAACGCGACGATCCCCACAATCAGCAGAGTCCTGTTCGATTTCTTTAAGTATTGATCCGATGAGCTGAGTAATTCTTCGTTCATTGCGTCCGCACAACCATGCAAGTCACCCCGCGGCGACCCAATTTGTTACATAATTTATCGCCGGCTTCAATGCTTTCGACGGGTCCGATTCGCAAACGGAACAGGTCTTTCATTTCGCCTTCGGCGACGGTGTCGACCGAATAATACGGTTCGTAGGATTTCAACAAGTCTTTGTTTTTACGCGAAATGTTGTCCCACTTCTTTTCCAGAGCGGAAATTTCCGAATCCGCCCCCAATTCGACGGCGATCGATTCGCCGCCGGAACCGCGACGGTTTGTCATGCGCGAATACGCATTTCGAACCCCCATGTCCGCCTGCATGAACCGATTGTCGCCGACGGACATCATGGCGTTCGCGGACGACATCGCGGCGTTCGATCCGTTCATGCCGCCGCCGACATTGCCGCGCGGCGTCGTAATCATCGGCTTCGGCGCCCATGAAGGCTGAACGGATTTTTCATATTCCGTCCATTCCGTGCCATAAGCGGGATCCTTTCTGATTTTCAGGCACAACAGACGTTTGCCGTTGCGCAAGACCAAATCGCCGATGCCTTCGACGACCATCAGCCGTCCGTTGGGTCCGCGCGTTCTGAAACCGATGGGAACCTCGGATCCCTGCGACAACAGGTTGACGATCGGACGTTCCATCATGGTCAGCGCTTTCGGACCGAAATCGATATATGTGAAGATTTCATCGCGCCACACGCGTTCGGGCGCGATTTCCATATCGGCGGGGTTGGGCGCGAAAACGTCAATATCGAAACGGATTTTTTCGGGATCGACTTCAATGTCGACCAGCCAGTCTTCCGTTCCGTTTTTGGTGGTTTTCTTACCGCCGCGCGATCCCGCCATGCCGCCGAATCCCGACATTCCGCCCCCCGCGGACATGCCGTTCCCCGCGACCGCGCCCGAAGCGAAAGGGGTTTGCCCCGAATCGTCGGGAATGAATTTTTCGTCGGAAACGATGATGTCGACGACGGCGTTCGTAATTCTGTCCGTGTTGAACGTTTCGCTACGCAGATAGAAAGCGTATCTGTTGCCCGACCGTCCGAACACGATCATGTTGGTGTCCATACCGACCAAATCGACGCTGGTCGCGAAAATCATCAGCGCGTTGGGTCCCGCTTTTTGCGCGCCGAAAGCGCTTTCATTGCCGATGAACACGTTTTCAATCAGTTCCCACGACGGGAAATTGATCAGCGTGTGCATGCCTTCGCGAATACGCAAAGGCAACACCAGATCGGGCGTCCAGTAATAGCGGGAATACCCCGGTTTGCTTTGTCCCTCGCCCAAATGTTCCATCGGCTTGTTCCACGCCTTTTGCTGCATGCCCAGCGACCAGAACGGCATATCCATTTCGGAATACTGCCCGTTCGACTGTTCAATCGCGGCGTCCATGGAATCGCGCGCCGACGTCTGTTGGGCGGACGCGTTTCGCGCCGACAGAATCAGCGCGGTCAAGGCAAAGGCTAAAAGACGGAATTTCATATTTTTATTCACGGGACACCTGCTTTATTCGTTGGCACTTTCGATACCGTAGCCGTCGACGGCGAACCCCAGCGGGTTTTTCAAACGGTCTATGTATTTGACTTCACGCTGGTCTTTGGCGAAATATTTGATGGACAAGCGAATGCGCCAGCGGGAAATCGCGGGTTCTTCGGCTTCGGGCAGCATATCGCGCGTGATGATGTAGACCAGCCAGATGTTTTGGTTTCTGACGACGGATTCGATGCGGACTTCTCGGGTCAGCCCCTCCAGTTTGATGCGCGCCAGCCAATCCTTGACCGTTTTGGCAAACTGATTATAGACCTGCGCCGACGACATCCAGCGAATGGGACCGTCAGGTCCCCAACGGAACGTCATTTCCTCGACATCGGGAATCATCGTGTTGCGCAACAGGACGTACTGACGGATCATGGCTTCGGAAATGATATCTTCCGCCGACATGTTTTTCGCCAACGGACGAATGCGCACGACTTGCTCGTCCCTGCTTTGAAACGTCAGCAAAAACGGTTCGACGCGCTTCAACGGCATCAAATGGACGATGGCGACCAGCAGAACCAGATTCACGCACAAAGCGACCGCGGAAACGATTGCGAACGCGCGCGCCGTCCACAAATACCGCCGTTCGCGCAACTGGTCGACGGACACTTCCTGCGCGTAGGCGTCCGTTGACGCGCCCGTTCTTTTCGACGCGGCGGACGGCTGTTTCAAAGCCGCTTTCTGCGCGGGTTGCGCGTCGGCGTCTTTAACGGTCAGTTGCTGGCTTTTGGATCGAACCGGTCTGGGCATGCGAACTATCCCCCGTTATCCTTGAACGGTCAGCCATGCGGGCAAAGCGCGCGGCAAATCCAGCTGCAAGCACGCGCACGGCGACCGTTTCAGTTCGGTCAAATCCGTTCCGATGCCGATTGTTTCCATTTCGTAAATCGAACCGCAGGCATTCAGCGCGGCGCACAAAGCGACAAGCAGAGCCGTTTTCGCGATAATTTTCCTGTTCATTTCGACTAATCCTCCGTCCTTATTTCTTTTGTTGCGCCAAATGGTATTGAGTCACCGTAAATCCCAGCGGATTGCGCAACCGCGGGAACATAACGGCGTTGTTTTTGTAATAGCGGAACTGAATCGTCGCGATCCAATGTTCGATAATCGGTTCGCTGTTTTGCGATTCCATGCGCCGCGTGTCGAAAAAAATCTGCCAGCTGTTCCAGCCTTCTTTGATAATGCGCTTGATATCCGTTTCAACCGTTCTGGTCGGCGGTTTTTCCGACGAAAACATTTTAGCGACGTCTTTGGTGAAAAAAGCAGAATACACTTTCGGCGTCGACATAAAGCGCACCGTTCCGCCGCCGCCCCATTGGCGCGCCATTTCCCCCAGATTGCGAAACACATTGTTGCGCGCGGTAACGTACTGACGCACGAACATTTCCGCCAAAACGTCCATCGTCGGCATGTCGGGGTGCAACGGTTCGAAGTACGCCAGATTTTCAGAATACGTCGGCGCCGTGACCAAAACGGAATTGACCTCCGCCTCTTTGGTGATATGAATCAGCGACAACACCAGCACCGACAGCGACAAAACCAGTCCGAAACAAAGCACGCCGAAAAAACGCGACAGAAAAACAACGGTCGCCAAATGCCCGCCGCCGGCGCGACCGGGCGCGGCGTTTCCGCGTGAATTGGAGCGAACAGACGCATCAGACATACTTTTTTCCATTCTTCAATAGTGGCTCCACTTCGTTAAAAATACCTTTCCGAATGAAAAAAAGTAAAGAAATATCGCAGAAAAAAGCCGTGCCCGCCTATTCTTTCAATCCGCAAATCCCCGCTGCAAAGCGTCGCACAAATACCGCAGAGCCGTCGCGTCGATTCCGTGCGTCAAACCGGCGACGACATGCGTGTCGACAGTCAGTCCCGCCTGACGCAAAGCTTCGGCGTTCCGTTCAAAAACAGCCGGCGGGACAACGTCGTCGGCGTCCCCGTGAATCAGCGTCACGGGCGGACGCGAAACAATATCCGCGGGAGAGAAAACCGCTTCGTCAAACGTCACGGCAACGGCGGACAACCCGACAACCGCCGCCAGTTTTTCGCGATATTTCAACGCCGTCAACACCGCCGACAGTCCGCCCTGCGAAAAACCGCACAAAGCCGTTTTTCCCGATGAAACGCCGGCGTGTTTCCGCACGGCGTCCAGATAGCGTTCAACCGTCGGACGGACGCTTTCCGCCAGCGGCATCAGGCTTTTCAGATACGCTTCGCCCCGTTGCGGTTGAACCAGCATGGCGGGATCGTATCCGTCCAAAGGGAACCATTGATATCCGCCGAACCCGATCGAATCGGGCGCATCGGGAAAATAAAAAGCGGCGTTTGGAAAAACGCGGCGCAAATACGTCGAAATGTCAAACAAATCCCGACCGTTCGCCCCGTACCCGTGCAGAAAAACCGCCACCTGTTCGGGTTTCGTCCCGTCAGGCATCGACACACAGGACATCAGGGGCAAATCATCGGTGATAAAGTTCATGAAATTTTAACCTCGTTCATCATAAAAGCGGGCATCGCGTCGCCGAAAGCCTTGCGCTGTTGAGGAACGGCTCCGTTTCTTTCGGCGCGTGGCGCGGTGCGTTCGCCGCCGTTTTTCCCGCGAACGCCCCGTTTGCGGTTGTCGTTTCCGTTTCCGGCGGGATTCTTGGCGGCGGGTTTTGCCGCTTTCGGCGTCGGATCGGCTGTTTTCACGATGGCATCAGCCGCTTTTCCGGCGGATTTTTCCGTCCGTCGCCGTTCGGGCTTCGACGTTTCCGCCTTGACGCGGGGGGCGCCGCCCCTTGCGCCGCGCCGTTTCGGCTTCGGTTCGGATTCGGGATCCATTTCGACGGAAAAGCGGGACATTTCTTCGATCCGCTTGCCGATCATCTTTTCAACCACCGCCAGCGCCTTGAAGTCGCGCGACGTGACCAGCATAAAGGCGCGTCCCGTTTTTCCCGCGCGTCCCGTGCGCCCGATGCGGTGAATATAATCTTCGGGATTGACCGGAACGTCAAAGTTGAAAACATGCGACACGTCGGGCAAATCCAGCCCGCGCGCGGCAACATCGGAACAAACCAGCAGCTGCACAAGCCCGTCGCGAAAAGCGTTCAGCGCGTCGGTGCGTTCGCCCTGCGCCATGTCCCCATGCAGAGCGGCAACGGAAAATTTGTGTTTTGTGAACGATTTCAACAGGATTTCGACGTCTTTTTTACGATTGCAGAAAATCATCGCGTTTTTCACGTCTTCGGCGCGAATCAGATTTCGCAGAACTTCGCGTTTGCCGCGTTCGTTCGTTTTCACGATGAACTGTTCAACCGTGTCGGCGGTCGACATCGGCGGATCAACGCGGATTTCGACGGGAAACTTCATGAATTTTTTCGCCAACGCCTTGATTTCCGGCAACATTGTCGCCGAAAACAACAATGTTTGACGCACGGCGGGCAGCTTCGACGCGATTTTTTCAACGTCCGGAATAAACCCCATGTCCAGCATGCGGTCGGCTTCGTCCAGAACGAACACCCGCACGTCGCGCAATAAAATGCGTCCGCGTTCGCACAGATCCAGCATGCGCCCCGGCGTGGCGATCAGCACGTCGACGCCGCGGGACAGAATCTTCTGCTGTTCGACCATGGATTCGCCGCCGATCAGCAACGCCATCGACAATTTTTGATACTTGCCGTATTTCTGAAAGCATTCGGCGATTTGCGTCGCCAGTTCGCGCGTCGGCGACAAAATCAGCGTGCGGGGCATCAAAGCCTTCGCCCGACCGTTTGCCAGAATGTCGATCATCGGCAAGGTGAACGCGGCGGTTTTACCCGTTCCCGTCTGCGCGATCCCCATCACGTCGTTGCGTTTCAGGATTTCCGGAATGGCTTTTTCCTGAATGGGAGTTGGTTCCGTATAGCCGACGTCGGCGACGGCTTTCAAAGTGTTTTCGTTGAGTCCTAAATCAGAAAATTTCATTTTTATGTTTTTATTCCGTTAAAAGTGTGGCACGAATATTTAGCTTATATACCGAAATGAAAGTCAGAACAATGTTAATCAGCAAATCGGATTCATGTCTTTTAATCATTGACGTTCAGGAACGCCTCGCGCCCGCGGCGAACGACCCCGCGCGGCTGATCAACGGGTGTTCGAAACTGTTGCGCGGCGCGGGGATTTTGAATATTCCCGCCGTCGTCACCGAACAATACCCCAAGGGATTGGGACCGTCGGTTTTCGACATCAGGGACGCCGCGCCGGAAAACACCGTCTTTTTTCCCAAAACCAGCCTGTCCGCCATGGGACAGGAGGGGTTCGCCGACATCATGGCGGGATTGGGTAAAAAGCAGGTCGTCATCGCCGGCATCGAAGAACACATTTGCGTTTTGCAAACCGCCATTGAATTGAAAGAGGTCGGCTATGACGTGTTCGTCGTCGCGGACGCGTCAGCCAGCCGCACGGTCGACAGCGAAAAAGCCGCGCGGGAACGCTTCAAGCAAGAAGGCGTCGCCCTCGTCACCGTCGAAATGGTTTTGTTCGAATGGTTGCGCAAAGCGGGATCCCCCGAATTTAAAGAAATTCAAAACAAACTGATCCGCTGAGGAGTCCGCCCATGAAAACGCCCGTCGTTTTTCTGCCCGCCCTGCTGTGCAACGCGGGATTGTTCATTCACCAAATCAAGACCATGGAAAGCGAATGCGACTTTTACGTCCCCGATTTGGGACTGGACGAAAACGTGTCCGACGCCGCCGCCCGCGTTTTGAAACGGGCGCCCGAACGCTTTGTTCTGGGCGGGATTTCGATGGGCGGCTACGTCGCGCTGGAAATCATGCGCCAAGCGCCCGAACGCGTCCGCGGGTTGATTTTGGCGGACACGAACGCGCACGCGGATCCGGAAGCCGCTCGGGAAAAACGGCTGAAAGCGATCGAAACGGCGCGTGAAAAAGGCATCGAACCGCTGATCAAGCCGACGCTGCTGGACATCATCGCGCCCGAACATCGTTCAAACGACGTGACGCGCCACATTCTGGAACGCATGGCTGAACTGACGGGCGTCGATAAATACGTCAACGAACAGAAAACGATTATGAGCCGCCCCGATTCGACGGCGTCGATCGGCAAAATCGACTGTCCCGTTTTGGTCGTCGGCGGAGAAAAAGACGCGCTGTCGCCTCCCGACGCTTTGGACGCGATGACGCGGCTGATCCCCCGCGCGGCGCATGTCGTCATCAGAAACGCCGCCCATCTGCCGCCGTTGGAAAATCCCGCGGCGTTCACGGCGGCTTTACGCGCGTTCATCGAAAAAATCAGCTGACGCCGTTAGCTTTTTATGAACTTTTCCCCTTTACAATCACCGAGAGTTTTTCCGTTGATAAAGGTTTTTGCCATGCGCGGTTTATTGCTGTTTTTTTTGCTTTCCCTGACGCCGTTTGACGCCTGCGCCAAACCCGCGAATCACGACGTTGAAGATCTGGGCGCGGTCGCCGGCGCCGTTCTGGCGTGCGGAGCGTACAAGCCCCTGTACCAGTTCGAGGAAATCCTCAGCCGCTATTTCGCGAACACGTCCGCCAACGACGTGGAAGAGGAGGCTCTGTTGCGCCGCTACGCTTCGTCCAAGGCAAACACCTTCAAACTGATGCGCCGGCGACGCAACGACGACTGCGGTTCGACGGTTTCCGAATTTTCGCGCAGCAAGTTTTTCAGTTTCGAATTGTATTCGGACGGCTCCTTGCGCGATTTAAACGGAAAATTCATTTATCCGCGCGGACGGAAAGGATTGTCGAAAGACGCGCAAAAAATCTACCCCGCCCCGCGAAAACGCTGATTTTTCAATTCCCTTTTTCGGGAATGTTGACCAATTCCGCGTTTTGCAGCAAAGAAAGCGGCGGATAAACACCCGTCGCCCGCGCCGCCGTCATGTTCACGACGGGCAAAGCGCGCGCGGGAGATTCGATCGGAATGTCATACGCCTGCACTTTGTCCTTTAAAATCGACACCGCTTTTTTGCCCGCGAAACGTCCGACCGTATAGTATCTGTGAACAAAAGCGAACAGCGCGTTATCGCGGCGGACGGCGGCTTCCGACGCCAAAAAAACGGGAATTGAAAAATACGTCGCGGCGTCAATCAACGCTTTGCGGTGCGCGTTCATAAAAGCGTCCGGCGGCAGATAAATCAAATCGGATTTCATTTCGGACAATTCGGCGACCAAAGCGGGAACGCTCATTTCGTCCGGCGCGCCGTCCGCACCCGCCGGAACGGGACGCGCAATCAATTCGAACCGCATGACGTCCGCGTATTTTTTCAGTCCCGACACCGCCGCGCGCGCGTTTGTTTCGGCGGGATTGTAAATAACCCCCAGCCGTTTGAACGGCAGGATCCGGCGCGCGGACTGCAGCTGTTCGTATAAATCGGGCAAATGCGTCACGCCCGTAATATTGCGTCCCTGCGCCGACAGCGACGACACCAGCCCGCTTTCAACGGGTTGCGACACGACCATAAACAGCGCGGGCATGCCGCCGTAGCGCGTTCCGTCCGCCCCGTTTTCCGTTCCCAGCATTTCCAGCGTCGCCATCGTCCCCCACGTCACCAGCAAATCGGGTTTGATCCGTTTAACCTCTTTAATCAATTCGGGGACGTCGCGCGTGTTTTTTTTCAAATCCCTGCGCGTAATGTCGACGGGCAGGCGAACCGACTGAAGATAGTCGATAAAACCGCGGCAGGCTTCTTCGCACCCGTTCCACAAAATCATGTGGACGCGGGCGGGCGCGGCGGTCGCGCGACGGGGGGACAAAAGCGACAGCGCGATCGCAACGGACAGGCTAAAAATCTTTTTCATCAAAAATCCTTTCGCGCACGCCGATTTGAACCCAGCCCGCCGTTTTATCGCCGTCGCCGACGGGAACCGCCGTGTTGTAATATCCCGCGCGCAACGCGATTTTTCCCGTGCGCGCGTCCGCGTCGAACGCTTCGGCGACGCTGCCCGTTTCATACAGCACGCGCCCCGTTTTGTCAGTCACGAGAATGAACAGGATTTCGGGATTATCGCGGCGCGTGTCGTTCAGCCACGCTTCCATGCCGTTCACCGACTTTAAGGATTCTCCGCTTTCGACCGCGCGACCGACGGCGTTCGCGACACCGGCGGCGGCGGTTTTGGCTTTCAATTCGATTTCGGGGCGCAAGTCCTTTAAAAAAGAAAGCGTCATCGCCGAAAAATTCATTTTCAGCACGCCCGCGAAAGCCAGAAAACAGAAAAACGCCGCAACGTACAACTGAATCTGCCGCGATTTTTCCAACGCGGAAAAACGCGTCGCGAAATAAAGCAGAAAACACGCCAGAATGCCGACGACAGCCAACCGCAAAGCATATTTGAACGCCGTCGAAATCATGGCTTCGCGCATTTTTTGAACGCCGTGAAGATCATAGGCGGCGACGACGCACCCTTCCGTTTGATCAAAAGCGTTGGAAATCGTCATGCCGACGATTTCCCCGTCCCCGTTTTCCTGCGTAAAATCGGATTTGGCGCATTTTTCACGCAAAGCGGGCGGCAAAGCGGCGGTTTCGGCGGTCGAAAACAGCGCTTTTCCCGTCGTTTTATCATAAACGGCGACATGGGACACGCCGTCGTTTTCCGCCGCGAACGACCGCAACAAAACGTCTGCGCCGCCGACGCCGGTCAGCATTTCGCCCCGATCCATCTCAAACTGCAAAACGCGGCGCAGTTCGCCCAAAGCCGCGCTGATCCGCGTTTGACGCAGGACGTGCCCGGCATTTTCGAATTTCATGAAATCCGACCCGACAAAAGCGAACACCGCGGCGCACCACAGCACCAGTTTGAAAAATCTGAAATCCGCCTGCGCCGCGAACGCGCCCGACGGTGCCAAAGCCGCCTCCCCCAGCCACAACGCGGTCACGACCGCCGCGCCCGCGAAAATACCGGCAAAGAACAGACGCCAAGGCGGCTGATCTGCGAATTTTTCAATGATCGCCGCTTTGTTTTGACGGTTTGCGGGTTTGTCTTCGACAACCGTTCGTGGCGGGACAATCCGCCGCTGACGTTGTCGGCGCTGGCGAACCGCGTCGGGGACGGCGTTTTTTCGGAACAGATCGAAAAGCTGAACGCCGCCCTGTATGCGAACGGCGGCTTGTCGACATGGGACGGCGCCGGATTCTGGGCGGTTTTCCAATCGGTTCGAAACGTGTCGAAAAACGACGGAAAACGCGAAAAAATTCCGGTTCCGCCGCTGTATCCGAATTAAGGCGTTCACCGTTTTTTTACGATGAGCCGCTATCATTCGCAAACAACGGTTGTTTTTCAGCCTGTTTGAAACCGGAAAATCGGGATTGACGTTTTGATGCGCGACATGCCTTTATCTCATACCGTTTTACTGGCGGGCCCGTCCCCGTTTTCCTGCG
>OQVS01000711.1_pt1 | contig 22951 bp, 15 predicted proteins | sample 1691601 | NCBI WGS metagenome assembly OQVS01 (sample SAMN03418268, study PRJEB22391) | human gut metagenome | biome: human-gut; feature: organic feature; material: feces | host: Homo sapiens | place: Tanzania | collected 2013-01
AGGATGGTCGGTGGGAGGGCCGCTATATTCGCGGCCGGACACCTGCCGGCAAGGCAGAGTATGGCTATGTATATGCCAAAAGTTATGCAGTCTGTCGTGAGAAGCGACGGAAGATGGAAGGAGTCATACCACAGAAGCCGACCCTGACAGGTGAAATGTCTGTGGCCCAGGCAGTTGCGTTCTTTTTGTCAGATCGCCGTGGTGAGCTAAAGGCTTCAACGGTCGGGCGCTACGAGTATGTGATCAGCCATTATATTGTCCCAGATCTGGGAACGGTCATGCTTCATGAGTTGACGGCGGAAAAGCTTTCTGCCTATTTTAAGAGATTGCAGAACCGAGGTCTATCAAGCAAAACCGCGAGGGATATTGGTGTGCTGCTAAAGACAATTTTCAAAGTGGTGAAAAAGAAATGTCATTGTGATTGCCCCGGCCGGGATGTGGAGCTGCCCGCATATCGCGGCAAAAAGATTGAAGTATTTTCCGATCACGAGATAGCCCTGCTGGCGCAGAAGATCCTGGAGGCCCCGGACATCACAGGGCTGTGTATCCTTCTGGTGCTGAACGCGGGGCTGCGCCTTGGTGAAATCTGCGCTCTACGCAAAAGTGACATTGACTTCCGTTCAGGCTTTCTGCGAATTGAGCGCTCGGCTGCCCGTGTACGCGATGCTTCCGGGACACATCTGGTGGTGCAATCCCCGAAAAGCGGCAGTTCTGTGCGTCTTGTAGCCATTCCCAATGATATGCTGGAGTTGTTGAAAACAGCCACGCAGAATATTCAAAAAGATAACTACCTGCTGACCAATACGAACACGCCAATGGAACCGCGCACACTGCAATACCGATACCGGAAGCTGCTGGAACGCTGCGGTATCCGCTATCGGAATTTTCACGCCCTCCGACATACCTACGCGACAAGGTGCATGGAGAATGGTGTGGACATCAAGAGCCTTAGTGAGCTTTTGGGCCACGCTGATGTTCGGACGACATTGCAGACGTATATCCATTCTTCTCTGGCTCATAAAAGGCAGGCTGTTCAGAGCATATGTTTCTTACCCATGGAAGGGGCGGGCAGCGTTTTAATTCCGTCAAAAATCCCGTCAGAGATCTCAGCAATTACCGTGCCGCCAAGCAAAACAGGGACTTGTTTCGTAAATTGTATATGATTTACGAAATACCCAGAGCGTGTGCTGACACTTTGCAGTATGCACAAACCGCAGTGGCATCATTCATTTGCAACAGACAAGTAAATATGATCCGGTGACACCGTGTGGCTGTGTTGGTCGTAAAGATCTTTTTTATGCAAAAGATCAGGCAGCAGCCTAAAAAAGAATTTGGGTTAGAAACCCTCTGCGGACGGCACTGTGAGCGCAAGGAAATGGTCGAAGCGGCGAAAGCTGTTGGGTAATACCGCCATTGGGAGGAAGCTTCTGAGAAGGTAGATCATGTACGAAAGGCGAAAGCCTTGTGGCGCGAGGGCAGGAGAATTGCACGGTCAAGGATCTTTGGTACACAGTGGCGCTCTCTCGCTGTGACGAGGGCAGGAGTATGCGCTGACGGATTTTGTCAGCGTTTTTTCTTGCCAAAATGTCGCTGGTCATCCCCTGAGAAGGGGCTTGTCCGGCGTTTTTTCGTAATAAGGAGGAGTGTTACTATGTCTCAACGCGGCGGACGTCCCATTGATTTTCAGGCGTGGGCACAAAACCAAATAGTCAAAAGGACTGTAGCAGCACTGGAAGCGCGTGACGAAGCATTTGCCGAGCGAAACGCAGATACGCCGCTGCCGCAGCTAGCGCGGTATCTGAGCCGGTGCGCCATCTCACTGGGTCACAGCCCATCCCCCAGCGAAGTGGATGGCGGTACATTTATTGAGCAGCGTTTTGGTAGCTGGGCGGCCGCGATGGCGGCGGCAAGGCTGCCGCAGCCGCGTTCCATGCGCAAGCTGCGCGACACCGCTCGCTATAAGGCGGAAAAGGTGAAGCAAGAACCGTTGTTCCGGGAGGAAAGAAGGCAGAAGCGGCAGCGCAAGCTGGAGCAATCCGAGCAGCGAAAGAAGGAGCAGGCTATCAAAAAGCGTGCGGAGCGGGCTGCTAAGGAAGCCGCACTTGATACAATATCCACAGTAATTAACCCCAGTCAAGCCGAGACAGTCTGAACGGAGACTGTCAGCTTTCCATAGGGGGACGGGGTTTAAGCCGCCCCGTCCCCCATCCTCAAATCCGCAAAAGGCAAGTCGAGACGGCAAATGCCGTTGTCTTTTCCATAGCGGGAGGGGTTTGCCGGCCCCTCCCGCATCCTCAAAATCAACAGCCCTAACGGCTGAAGGAGAATTGACATGAAAAAGAATCTGAGATATATCATCGCGTTCCTGCTGGCACTTATGATGCTGTTGAGCCTGTGCGCCTGCGCCCAGACCGGCACTGCCGGCAATAGCGGCGAATTGGATCTGGATTATGTGGGAGAGGATACCGACCAACCCGAAGAGGAAAAGCCGTGGTATTCCTGGTTTACAGAGGCCTTCAGCTTCGGCAAAAAGGAAACAACATCTACCCCGTCCCAAAGCAAGCCTGACAGCGTGGCGGATTTCTATGCCCAGGGCTCCGGAGATGCGCCGCAGGGCAACAAGGGCAATAAGACAGACCAGACGCCCTCTACCACCTCGGAGGAGGATACCGCCAACAAGCCATCCAATTCCGGCGGCAAAAAGGACGACAACAAAAAGGACGACCAGAAGGGCGAGGACAGCAATACCCCTACGCCCACCCCCGAGCAGAAGCCCGAAAGCAAGAAAAACACCGTCACCATTACCATTCGCTGCGATACAGCGGTGAATAACGGTATGCATCTGGAGAGCAAGTGGGCGGGCATCGTCCCGGCCTCCGGCGTGATCCTGCCGGTAACCACGGTGGAGGTGAAGGAGGGCGACACGGTTTTCGACGTCCTCGCCTTTGTGTGTGAAAAGTACAAGATCCACATGTCCTATCGGGGCGGTACCTCCAGTGGCTGCTATGTGGATGGGATCAACAACCTTTATGAGTTTGATGGCGGCCGCTGGAGCGGCTGGATGTACTGCGTCAACGACTGGTATCCCAACTACGGCTGCGGCGTGTACTACGTCAAGGCCGGCGAAGTGATCGAGTGGAACTACACCTGCGATCTTGGTCTTGATCTGGATAGCAGTTGGTGGGAAGGCGCGCAGGATTGGAAAGACACCCATGACTGATACCAAGATGCGTTTCTTTGGGAATCTGCACCCGGCGGTCAGCATGGCGTACTTCGTGCTGGTGCTGGGCCTGACACTGTCCTGTATGCACCCGGTCACGGTGGTGCTGTCCTTTCTCGGCGCCAGTTGGTTTTCCATCCGGCTGCGGGGCTGGAGGGCCTACGGCCACACCATGCGGTTTGTGGGGCCTATGTTTCTGCTGATTGCCCTCGCCAATCCGCTGTTCAACCATCGGGGCGTGACCATGCTTTTTACCATCAATCACCTGTGGTACACGCTGGAAGCGGTGTGCTACGGTCTGGTGTCCGGCTGCTCCCTGTGCGCGGTCATTATGTGGTTTACCTGCTATCAGGAGGTCATGACCTCCGATAAGTTCCTGTATCTGTTCGGCAAGCCCTTCCCCGGCACGTCGCTGCTAATCACCATGACGCTGCGGTTTATCCCCCAGCTTCAGCAGAACCGCCGTGAGATCCGTCAGTCGCAGGCTATGCTGCAGGAGGAAGGTACGCGGCTGCTGCAAAGGCTGGGCAGTGCCCTGCGGAACCTGTCGGTGCTGCTGACCATGAGCATGGAGGCGGCGGTGAAGACGGCGGACAGCATGAAAGCCCGGGGCTATGGTGCCAAGCGGCGTACCACCTTCCACCTGTTCCGCTTCGATGGCCGGGACGCTCGGACGCTGGGCCTCATTCTGGCAGTGGCAGGCGTCTGCATCACTGCCCGCGCCTTCGGCCACGGGTATATGGAGTTCTATCCCGCCATGACGCCGGTGCTGCTGGGCAGCTCCAGCTATACCATGTTTGTCTTTTACGCCGTGCTGATGTTCCTGCCCGGTATTCTTGAAACAAAGGAGGCCATCAGATGGCACTCTTACGGTTTGAACACCTGAGTTTCTCCTACCCGCTGGCTGACACGCGGGCACTGGACGATGTCTCGTTGGAGATACATAAGGGCGAGTATGTGGTGCTGTGCGGTCCCTCCGGCTGCGGCAAGACCACACTGCTGCGCCATGCCAAGCCCGGCCTGCTGCCTGTGGGGGCAAGGGCCGGCGAGACCTTTTATAAGGACGCGCCCCTTTCCCAACTGCCGGAGCTGACCGCCGCGGCGGAGATCGGCTTCGTACAGCAGAACCCGGATAATCAGATCGTCACCGATTTCGTATGGCACGAGCTGGCCTTCGGTCTTGAGAACATGGCACTGAGCGTGCCGGTGATCCGCCGCCGCGTAGCGGAGATGGCCGCCTTCTTCGGCATGGAAACATGGTTCAGAGCCAAGACCACAGAGTTGTCCGGCGGCCAGAAGCAGCTGATGAATCTGGCCTCGGCGCTGGCTATGGGCCCGAAGCTGCTGATTTTGGACGAGCCTACCTCCATGCTGGATCCGCTGGCGGCCCGCAATCTGCTTGCTACCGTCCAGCGGATCAACCGCGAGCTGGGCGTAGCCATCCTTTTGACGGAGCATCGGCTGGACGAGGTATTCCCCGCCGCCGACCGTGTGGTGACTATGGATCGGGGGCGTATCCTTTCGGACGGCGCGCCGGCTGAGATTGCGCGGCAGCTGTCCGGCAGCGCGGAAAAGAGCCGTATCTATTTCGGACTTCCCGCCGCCGTCCGTATCTTCAGTGAGCTGGAGCAGACAGACGAGCTGCCCCTGACGGTACGGGACGGCCGCCGCCGTTTGGAGCGGCTGCTGCCCATCGCGGCGGAGGCTTCCGCGCCTGAAACCGCAAAAACCGAGAAAGAAACAAAGCCCCCCACCGTTTTAGAGGGCAAGGAGCTTTGGTTCCGCTATACCGAAAAGGGCAAGGATGTCCTGCGGGGCACAGACGTAACGCTTCATCAGGGTGAGCTGCTGTGTCTGCTGGGCGGCAACGGCGCAGGTAAAACCACGCTGATGCAAACGCTGGCGAATTTCAAGAAGCCCTATCGGGGCAAGGTGAAGCTGGCAAAGGGTCAGCGGCTGTGTATGCTGCCCCAGAACGCCCGGTCGCTGTTTGTGGCCGATACGGTGGAGAAGGAGCTGCTGGACAGCGCCGGTCAGGATCAGGCCAAAGCCATGCAGATGGCGGAGAAGCTGGAGCTGACGCCCTTGCTGGCGCGGCACCCCTACGACCTGTCCGGCGGCGAGATCCAGCGTCTTGCCGTAGGCAAGCTGCTGCTGCGGGAGGCCACGGTGCTGTTGCTGGACGAGCCCACCAAGGGGCTGGACGCCTATGCCAAGGCGGAGCTGGCGCAGCTGCTGCTGGCGCTGTGCCGGGAGGGCGCATCTATTCTGGTGGTGACCCACGATGTAGAATTCGCCGCCCGGTACGCCACAGGCTGCGCCTTGATGTTTGACGGGCTGCTGCTCTCCGAGGGCGAGCCCCACGACTTCTTTGCCGGAAACCGGTTCTATACCACCGACGCCAACCGTATCGCGGCAGAACACTTCCCCATGGACATTACCTGCGAGGAGGTGATCGCGTCGTGTCGAAGCTCTTTGTCAGCAAAAGAACCAGAGCCGCCGCGTGGGTGATCCTTCTGGTGCTGCCCGCCCTGATGGCGGCCTTCGGCTATTATCATAGTCACCGCCCCGCGGTCAATCCGGTGGGGTCACGCACCTTCTGGGATTACGTTATCCTCAACTCCGATATTCTGCTGGGGCTTTTCTTCCTGCTGGCCTCCGCCATCCCCTTCATACTGGTATTTGATAAGAAGAAGCCCCAGGCTCGCGAGCTGGTGCCGATTGCAGTGATGGCGGCCATTGCCGTGGTAGGCCGCACCGTGTTTGAGATCATCCCGCTGCCCAACTTCAAGCCCTGCTCCGCCATCATTATCATTACGGCGGTGGCCTTTGGGCCGGAGGCGGGCTTTCTTACCGGCGCGCTGACCGCCTTTGTCAGCAACTTCATTTTCGGACAGGGGCCGTGGACGCCGTGGCAGATGTTCACATGGGGGCTGGTGGGCTTTCTGGCGGGTATTCTGCAAAATGCCGGCGTATTCAAAGGCAGAAGCCGCCGTCACTTTGCGGCACAATGGTGGGACAGACTGTGTCCGGAGAATACCAACCGGGGCGATTTGCTGCATTTTGTGCGGCAGCTTACCGACCACGCGCCCCTGCGGCTATGCCTTTATGGTTTCCTGTCCGGCTTTCTGTACGGCTGGATCATGAACCTGTATTTCATCATCGGGTATGTAAGTCCCATTACATGGCAGACGATAGGCGCGGCCTATCTATCCAGCTTCTTCTTCGATTTCTGTCACGGGCTGTGTACGTTTCTGGTGCTGTGGGCACTGGGCGACCCGTGGGTGCGGAAGCTGGAGCGCATCAAGATCAAATTCGGCCTGACGGCGGAGGAGCGGAACTATGTGCTGCCGCCCTCCACATTTGAGATAGCGAGAGAGAACTATGAGTGAACGAAAAACCATCATCAGGACGGTGGGGCTGAAGAAGCACTACACCGTTGGCGGCAACACGGTCCGCGCGCTGGATGGCGTGGACATGTCCGTGCTGCAAGGCGAATTTGTCTGTGTCGCAGGCCGCAGCGGCTCCGGTAAGTCCACCATGCTGAATATGCTGGCAGGTCTTGAGCCGCCCACGGAGGGTGAGATCATTGTCCGAGGCAAGCATCATTTGGAGGCTATGGACGAGGAGCAGCGGACAAGGTTCCGCCGCCGCTATATCGGCTTCGTCTTTCAGAACTACAATAATTTGCCCCAGTATACGGCATTGGAGAATGTGGCGCTGCCACTGGCCATCCGGGGCGTACCGGAGGATGAACGGAACTGGCTGGCGTGGCAGGCCCTGAGCCGCGTGGGACTGCGCGGACACGTAGATCACCGGCCGGCAGAGCTGTCAGGCGGTCAGCAGCAGCGCGTCAGTATCGCCCGTGCCATTATTACGGAGCCCTCCATCGTGCTGGCGGACGAGCCTACCGGAAACCTGGACAGCCGTACCGGCCAGGAGGTCATGGAGCTGCTGTGTGAGATCTTCCGGGAGAGGAACACCACCTTCATCCTCAGCTCCCATGACCCGCAGATGCAGTGTTACACGGATCGTACCGTCTATTTCAGCGACGGAGAGATAGAGACAGAAAATCACCACACCGGAGAGGAGAACGCACAGTGAAAAGAGAAACGGTAAAACGGGTACTGGCCCTGTTGATCTGCGTATTGATGACAGTATCCCTGCTGCCCGCCGTCGCTATGGCGGAAGAAGTCACAGAGGATGTGATAGATGACAGCACCATTGAGGCTTACACGTCTTATGAAAACGGAGAGGATGCCGGCGTCGGCGGGGTCTCGGTTACAGACGAAAAGCCCAACACGGATATCAAGGTCATACCCAGCGACGCCAACGCCCTGATCCTGATGGATACCGGCGCACAGTCCCCCAAAGGCGTTCCCGGTCAGGTGGTGAAGATCGTGCTGCCGCTGGCGGTGAACAAGGAATATCTGCCCAGCGAGAAATACATGCTGCGCAACATCAACATCTATCCCGATGTGCCTACTGACGCCAGCGTGTCCAACTGGCCCTTTGAGCTGATCTACGCCAGCGATGTGCAGCACTTAAAGGATATGTCCTACAACTCCACGGCGGAGGTGTGGTTCGAGTTCAAGATCAGCGAGTTCGCCAGCAAGGGCCGTTACGCTGTTCCCTTTAAGATCAACGCCACTGTGTGGCGGGAGGATGCCGTGAACGGCACCACCATCACCGAGGACGTGACCTTCAAGGTCAGTGCCTATGTGACCGTTACCGACAACGGCAATATGTCCGGCGTCACCACCTCCTTCGGCAGCCTTCAGGTGGCGGGTACCAACGCGGGCGGCTCCTATACCGTACCTACCGGCACACCCAATCAGACTATCTCCATGCGGATCCCCGTGATCAATGTGGGCGGTACCCTGACCAGCGTGACGGCCTATCCCGTGGTGTCCGCCGCGCTGGACGAGTTCCCCTTCGTGATCGATTCCACCAATTTGGGCAAGTATTTTGACTACTGGCCAAGCGGCGAGGTGAAGTATCTGGACTACACCTTCACGGTGTCGCCCTTTGCCACCTCCGGCAACAAGTCCATTAAATTCAAGGCCAATTATTTCGAGAACAGCGCCCCTGCGGAGGGCTCCTTCTCCACGCAGTTTACCGTGATCGACGGCTATGACGCCTCCGCTATGTCGGTGATGGTGCAGAGCTATAAGCTGTATGTGGACGATACCGAGGTATCCGGCCTGATGGCAGGCGAGGAGACGGAGCTGCGCCTGACCCTGATCAACAACTCCAAATATGACACGGCCAAGAAGATCATCTCCAGCCTGGTATTCACCAATTCCCCCGGCCTGACGCTGTGCGTAGGCGGCACGGATACCGCCTATGCCGATTCCATCAAGCCGGGCGGTACGACGATCCTGAAATACAAGATCATGGCCAAGCAGGACGCGGAGGTTGGCCCCGCCATGCTGGGCATCAACCTGACCTATGAGACCACCGAGGCAGTGGCCGGTAAGGCGGCGCAGAACATCATGCTGCCGGTCAGCCAGAAGATGGATGTTCTGGCCGGTACGCCGGAGGTGTACGGCACACTCAGCAAGGATAAGGAAGCTACCATCTCCGTGCCGCTGACCAACATGGGCCGCGCTAAGGCCATGAATATCCGGGTGCTGGCCACCGACGGCATGACCGCCGCCGCGCCCTGCTATGTGGGTGACCTGCTGGCAGGCGGCTCCACCAGCGCCGATGTAACGGTGGGCTTCTCCAAGATCGGCGCGTTTGTGGGCAAGATGATCCTCCAGTATGAGGATGCCAACGGCGAGACATATTCTCAGGACATCTCCGTGCCCCTGAGCGTGGCGGAAAGCTCTGCGGATACAGATGCCAACAGCGTCAACGCAAATAAAGACGGCACAGGCAGCCGCTGGTGGCTGTGGCTGCTGATAGCGATCCTTGCGCTCATCCTGATCGGCATTGTGGTCTATGTCATCATCCGCTATAAGCGCGGCGAGATCGGGCCCGGTGCGGTCAACCACAGTGACGATGACATCGATGATTTCGATGATGATTTTGACGCGCCGGGCGGCGAGCCGGACATCGGTGAGAAGCCGCTGGATCATGACAGGAGCGGTGTATGAAGCCGAGAGATTTATTCCGGTACGGCTGCACCAATCTGTTCCGCAGAAAGACCCGCACGGCGCTGACAGCCCTATCCATGGCGGTGGGCGTCATGTGTATCGTGGTGCTGATCTCCGTGGGTCTCGGATATGAACAGGCGTACCGCGAGAGCATCGAGGCGCTGGGCAGCCTGACAAAGATCGACGTGACGCCTGCCACCAGCGACTACGGACGCAAGGCGCTGCTGAACGACAAGGCGCTGGATGCCTTCCGAGGCATTGACGGTGTGGAGGCGGTAACGCCGGTCTACCAGCAGTCCGCCTACATCGTGTCCGGCAACTATGTCAACATGGTGCGCGTCTACGGCATCGACATGACCACGGCGGAGCGTTTCATGCTGACGCCGGAGCGGGGCGTTATGGCCGAGGACGGTACGCGCCTGCATCCGGAGGTGCTGTTCACCGACGACGTGGCGGCTGGTCTTGCCAACAAGGCCAAGGATTGGGAACTGGCGGTGGACGAGAACGGCAACGCCCTGATCGACCTGCTGGAAGTGCCTGTCCGCATGACCTTCGATTCCTCCAGCCTGACCGGTGAGCCGAAGGCCGACACCGACGGACGGGCGCTGCCCTCCAGCAATCTCTATACCCTAAGGGTGACGGGTATCTGCTCCACCCTGAATAACAACTTCGCCACCGCCGCGTTCATGTCCTTCGACCGCTTGCAGGAAATGACGCAGGCCAACGCCAATTACATGGGCGCGACAACTCAAACCAAGACGGCGGAGGAAAAGGCCAACGGCCCCACCTACGATCTCGTTTGGGTGAAGGTCAAGAACGTCAACGATGTGCAGCGTATTGTCAAGCTGATCCGGGACACGGGGCTGAACACCTATTCGCTCAACGATATGCTGGAGACGGTGCGGACGCAGTCCCGGCAGATCCAGGGGATGTTGGGCGCGCTGGGCGGCATCGCCGTGCTGATCTCCGCCATCTGCGTGGCAAACACCATGATGATGTCCATTACGGAACGGACGCGGGAGATCGGCGTGCTGAAGGTGCTGGGCACCGTTCGCAGCGACATCTTCAAGATGTTCCTGACGGAAGCACTGATCGTGGGCGTGATCGGCGGCGCGGCGGGCTTGGTGCTGAGCTTTATCGCCAAGTGGCTCATACCGGTGATCTTCGCATCCCAGGAGCTGCGGTGCGTTCTTCCCTGGTGGCTGGCGGTCTGCGGTGTGGTGTTTTCCGGCTGCGTGGCCATTGCCGCCGCATGGATCCCCGCCCGAAAGGCAACGCTCATCAGTCCCAACGAGGCCATCCGCTCTGAGTGAGGAGGTAGCTTTTATGAAGAAGATATGCTGTGCGATTCTGGCCGTGCTCTGCATCCTGCCGTGCTTGGCAGGGTGTGGGAAAGCAAATACTGTCAATGAAGAGCCGCTGATCCGCAGCTTTGTGATTGGCAACAGCACGGCGGAGATCCAGACCCACACGGAGGATGGCGAGACGCACTATGTGATCGCCATTACGCTGCCGACGGACACGGATTTCAAAAGCTGTGCCGCAAATGTAGAGCTTGCCCCGGATGCAGCACTGTCCATAGATGATAGCCCCTGCATCGTGAACGAGTTGGGCGGTCGGCTCATTTTAAATCTGGCACTGGAAGAACGTGATCTGGTAGTCACCAGCAGTGAATTGAGCCAGACCTACAGCTTCCAGATTGAGCTGGAATGAGGGCTAGGAAAATGAAAAAGACCTGTATAGCCTTAATAGTGCTTGTGGCACTGTTATCAATGCTGGCAGCCTGCGGAAAGCAGGCGGACGATCCTGCCGGTGCAGATAGTACATCAACGGACGCGATAACTTCTGTAAGCGTCAATGGTACAGTGTGCCGTGTTGATGTGCGGAAGAATTATGGCGGGCAGGAAACGGGATTACGTTTCAGCATTTTCATCCCGGAATCGGCGGTTCAGGGCGAGACGAACGTCACACTGACGCTGGAGCTTGGCTCTGGTTGGTCGATTTCAGAGGATAGCAATTGTATAGTCCAGATGGATGGCAGCAATGTCATTGTGGATTTGAGTGAAGAAGTGCCGGTAATTATCTTAAAGGCTGACGCCATGGATACGACACGCTGCTACCATCTGACTGTAGAATAGAGGAAGTTCAGTGTTTGCTTTTCTGATTTTACGGAGGTGATGCCAATGGGCATATAGTGGCAAAACGCAAAACCCTAGGAAGCAGCCAAGATCATAAATTTCGAGTGATACGCTCGAAAAATAGATTTAAGGAGAAATTATTATGAAGAAAACTTGCAATAAGCTGCTAGCTTTTGTGCTGGCACTTGCCATGGCGCTCTCTGTCAGCGTCGTTGCGTTCGCATCCGAAACGACTGCTCCTACCAGCAGCACGACCGTGACCGCTCTCGACGGGATCGCATCTGTGAACGTGGAGGGCGTGGATGCGTACTATCAGTACGATGACAACACCGGTTCCAGCGTGAAGTACATCCGTGCCAAGCTCGGTGCGACCAAGACTTGGGAAAACCTTCAGTCTGCCCGCGTGGCAATCACGACCACTGGTGCCGTACCTACTGTTGCCGGCGCTACCGCGACCTCTTCCACCGGAAATGAATACATCTACACGCTGAATCTGCTGAACACCCGCTATGCCGTTACCGTTGGCAGCAACACCTACTATCTGGCCGCTGGCTTCGAGAAGAACATTGCCCTCTCCGCCAATGACGTTGATCCCCTTGCAATTACGGTGAGCCAGTTGGGGTCTAGTACTACTGGCATCAATGTCTATGGCTCTGTTGTTCAGAACAACTACATGGGCAACACCTACTATGTGAACAACGGTACGAATTGGACTGACACCAATGTTGCTTACTATATCTCTGGCACCTATACTTGGCTGGGTGATTCGACTTCCGTTACTGCAAATATTGGCAAGAATGCCGCTGCGACTCTGGGCGGAAATTATTCTAACGGAACGATCGACCTGACCGTGAACAGACCCACTGTGACAGTTGCATATAACGGCCAGACCCGTTCCTATATTGTCACTGCTGTGCTTGACACCACAACTAGTTTCAGAGTCAGTGCATCCACATATGCGATCAATTTCGACGAGCTGAATGATAGCGAATACGCCGATGAATTTGAGACTAATGTCGCGCAAATCGAAACCGCACTGAACGCCTATTACGCTAAGGGCAAAGTGTTCGCCGCTACCGACAGCGTGATGGATGTCATGAAGGACTTCATTTCCTTCGCGCAGAGCACTTATTTCACTGGCACCACGAACTGCAGCGACACCTATCTGGCGACCCTGAATGGTCTGGGCGAGTTCTCTGCCGGCCAGATGTCCGGCTGGTGCTACATGGATGGCGCATATACGCCCACTTGCAAGGTGCCCATGGTCGGCGCAGCTGACTACGCCCTTGGCAATGCGCCTCTCTTTACTTGGTTCCTGACTGTAGATTACACGCCCCACTTCTAATTGATCCTATGGGGCGGCAGTGATCCTGCCGCCCCCACCACAGGGGAGATCTGGGCTGTATATGTCTGGATCTCCCCTATGCAAATAGCATAATTGGGAGATCAACCAAGATGAAGATGAGAACCCACAAATTATTCAAGCATCTGTTGGCGCTATGCCTAACCCTGCTGATACTTCTCCCCACAAATACATACGCATGGACAACGGACGACCTGACCAGTACAACGTGGCCCTATCTTGTAGGGTGGACTGGCGGAAAGGCTGCCGATTACGGTGAGTTTTTCTCTCTGAAAGATACCGAAGGCAGGTTTTACTCGCGCGAAGCAAAGTCTTTCGGTGTCGGCCCCCTGGTGAGAGTGGCGATTCCAGAAGGCGGAAGCTCTACATTTTCCCCTGCCAGCTTTTATAGCGACTATGCCGGGAAAAACGTGATCTCCGGCACGACGTTTACCTGTCAGGAAAGCCTGCCTGCCGATCATTCCTCCCCGGTTCTCTATACGGCCAAAGCTGCGGATGGGCGCGAATATCCATTCTATATTATCGCGGACCCGGCCCGCAACAACAGCAAGAATACAGATGAAGAAGTCAACGAGATCATCGACTATCTGGTGGAGCCGCTGACGAACCTGTTCAGAGCGTACAGCGCCAAGCTGGAGGCGATGTATCAGGCTCGCAGCAGCGGTTCTCTTGCTGTGGGCGACTATCAGCCCGTGCAGTTCAATATGCTCTATCAGACCGCACGGAGCATTGGCTTTGCAGTTGCAGGGAGTGCCGAAAACTATCCTCAGGGTGGTATGGTGCTTCTTGAGTACCACGATTGGAACAGTGCCGACGCGGAAGATGTCATGCGCAAAGTACTGGAGTATGATGCGTATAACACATATACCGGTGGATACCTGCGAAGATACAGCAAGGACTATTATCAGGCACTGGTTGAGGTCGCCGCGCCGTACTACCTTGATTTTGTAGAAAATAACCGCATCACGGAACCGGCCATTGATCGGTACGCGGTGGGGGATTCCGTGGGCGTAGTTGATACGGCAAGCAAGACGGTTACCATTCGTTTTCCGCAAGGCACGGATTTTGCCAAGCTGCCTGCACCTACCATTGAATTGTCCGATTGGCTCAAGATCTCACAGGTAGCAGGCTCGTTGAAGAGTGGCAGAGTTGTATATAACATTACTCCGTGGGAAAAAACAGCCGGCATTGTCTATGACGGCGTTTCTACTATTGATGAATACGGCTTTGACATGGGCGCAGATCTGTCTGCCTACTGGAATGTCGTGGTCGAAGAGGGTGATCCCTATACGGTCGCAAGTGCTTTTTCAGTAACAACGGCGGACGGTGTGATCAGATACGGCAAGATCGACGAGGAAAACGGAACGATCACCCTCAATCTGCCGGTGGGGACAGACCTTACCGCGATCAGTCCTACTATTACGCATACGGGTACGCATACCAATATGGACAGCGGCACGTTTGATTTCAGCGGCGGCAAAACACAAACGCTTACTGTCTATAACCGCACCTATGAGCTTGAAAGATCCTATACCGTCACCATAACGGCAGAGGCGTCTTCTCAGAACGCCATCGAGTCTTACAGCATCGGTGATGCGATCGGCACGATCAATGCAGATACCGGCGTTGTGGAGATCACCATCCCCTACGCAACGGATCTTGCCTCTGTGCAGCCGAAGATCGTGATCTCGGAGTTTGCGACACGGAAAAGTGTACCCGACAGACTGAGCGAGGGTGACAACGAGTATGTGGTCGCGGCCGAGAACGGCATCGAGCGGACGTGGACTGTCAAGATCACACGCACTCCTGCCGCAAAGGGCAACAATATTCTGTCCTTCCGCTATGGCTCGGTGCAGGGCGTTATCAACAACAATACGGGCGAGATCACCATGGAACTGCCCGCGGGAACAGCGACCTCCTTCGCACCTGTGATTGAGGTATCTCCGTTTGCCACGGTTTCTCCCGCGTCCGGTGTAAAGCAGGATTTCTCGAAGACCGTCACCTACGTTGTTACGGCGGAAAACGGGAATACGAACACCTACAATGTCAATGTTTCCTTTACCGGTGCGGTAGCCGAAAACGAGTATAAGGACGATCTGCGAAACGTTGTCAATAAGATCATCACCAGATACTCCAGTACGGCGGATGATGACTGGGAGTGGATGAACCTCGGCTTCTATCAGGGAAAGCTGGCAAACTACGATGGTGGTTATGACCTTGCTGGGCAGATCAGCGATCTGGACACCACCACAAGTGTGGCAATGACCAACATTGCCCGCACCATCATGATGTTGACAGCACGAGGATTTGACTGCTCTAACCTTGCGCAGTACAACGACGGTCAGCCGTTTACTGACAGCAAGGGCAACGAGGTGGACAACCTTGCAGCGACCATGTATAACTACGCGGGAACGTACACCATAAACGGCCCTATTTTCGGCCTGATCTCATTGGATATGGGTAATTACACAATCCCTGACAACGCGATCTGGACACGAGACGCCTTTATGGATGTGATCCTCAACCACGTCTATCTGTCTGATGGATTTGACACGGATATGGTCGCTATGCTCATGCAGTCCATCGCGCCGTATGCCAATGACGAGGTTTATGGTGAACGGGTGCGCGCGAAGCTGGAGGAAGGCGTAAGCATTATCATCACCAGAATGAGTGCGGACTACTCCTTCAAGGCATGGGGTGCTATCAACAGTGAAACGGCAGCTCAGGTCATTTGTGCGCTTTCCGCTATGGGCATCGACTGCCATACCGATCCCCGCTTCTCCGACGGACAGGGGAAGAGCGTGATCCAAAACTGGGTGGACAGCTTTGTAAATCCCAGCGGTTACTTCCACCACACCACCGGCGTCATAAATAACGCCATGGCGACCTATCAGGGGTGCTATGCCAGCCAATGGTATCTGAACTTCCTGGAGGCGGGAGGTACTGGACATCCGTATTCGCTGTATAACCGGCGCTTTGACTTTGCCCGGCAGCTGTCTACGGATGCTTCCATCACCGGCTTTGAGATTGAGGGCAAGCCAGGCGTTATCACCGAGGGCGGTGAAGGCGGCGAGAATACCATCACTGTTACAGTGCCCAACGGTATGCCCTTGACGAACCTGACCCCAACCGTGACGATGGCAGAAGGTGCGACACTGCTTGCGCCGAGCCTTCCCGTGACTTTCGTAGAGGGCATCAAGCAACCCTTTACCGTGATGGCTGAGGACGGAAAGACCACCAAGACCTATAATGTCACCGTTACCCACGGCGATGTGGGGGCTTCCGGCGCCGAGCTGGATGTCAACAGCATCAAGCTGCAAAACAGCGTGCTGAACGCAACGGACATACTGGAGAAGAAAGTCACCAAGGCATCCGATGGGGCAACGGAGATTCTGCTTACGGTGAACGCCGGTGTGGATACCTCGAAGATGTATCTCAGTGCCAGCCTCTCTTACAAAGCGACCTCCGACCCGTCTTTGGACGGAAAGAAGGTGATGGACTTCTCTGACTGGAAGACCTTCACCATGACCTCCGGCGATAAGACGGTACAGAATACCTACCGTATTAAGGTCGTGTCCAAGGCGCAGGCGGAGATCACCAGTTTCCGTGTTCAGGCGGTCGGTGAATGGTACAATGGCGTCATTGACAACGCCAAAAGCACCATCACTGTCACCGATGTGGACGATTCCAAGCTGACCAGCACCAAGCTGGTCACGGACATCGAATTTACCGGCAGAAGCTGCTCGCCGACCTCCGGTATCGCGGTGGACTTTGCCAATGCAGCCACGTTCACGCTTGGTGGCGACAATGATCTGGCAAGCCGCACCTACACCGTTACTGTGCTGAACAAGAGCGGTCAGCCGATCTCTGCAAAGAGCAGCGGAGGCGATGATGATACGCCCTCGACCAGCACAGCGAAGATCACAGGCTTCTCCGTTTTGGGTGTGGATGGTGTGATCGACCAAAGTGCCGGCATTATTACCGTCACACTGCCGGCGGGAACGAACGTCACGGCGGTAGCGCCGGTCGTTACCGTCCCTGCGGGAGCTGTGGTCAGTCCGGTGTCCGGTGAAGTCGTGAACCTTACCAGTCCGCTGACCTATACCGTAACGCTGGGCGCGGAAAGCACAAGTTATACCGTCACCGTTATCTTTGAGCGAAGTATTTCCCAGCAGCTTTGGGGTGCGGTGGCAGAAAACAGCGACGTAGCCGATCATCAGACCAGCTACGGACACAAATTCAATTAAAGCAGAAAGGAGAGCGCCATGAATACAATAAGATGGCAAAGAGCGGTATCCCTGCTCCTTTGCCTGCTCATGGCCATGAGCTTCTTTGTAATAACTGCGCCAGAAGCATATGCGGCAGAACCGGAATGGCCACATCTAACCAGTGTAGGAACGCCGACAAACGACGAAGCAACGAAGCCGTACTTTGTTCCCATAGGCCTTCGCGAAGATTTTGCCTTCACAGTAAAAGATGTTAAAATTGAGCATGCTGAAAGCTTGACGAAGTGTGCTGTAAGTACTTCAAAAAAATATACAACCTATGATGCCGGAACCATCACGTTCTATGTGGACAATCTTCCTACAGAGAACGATAAGCTTGAAAGCTATGGTGGTACAGATTATGGGTTTACTTTCCAAACAAGCAACGACCTTGTAACAGTGAAGGGTGCTGCTGATACCGATACGGTGCAGTTTTTCAATCTGGTTAATCTATCTGTAGCTAATAATTTTGAGTTTCATAACAAGGCTTATTATTACATACAGACAGCCGATAAAGTACGTTATCACTATAATGTACAAGTCCTACAGTATGAGGACAGCGGTGAAGCAGAACCAGAATGGCCGCATCTAACCAGTGTAGGAACGCCGACAAAGGACGAAGCAACGAAGCCGTACTTTGTTCCCATAGGCCTTCGCGAAGATTTTGCCTTCACAGTAAAAGATGTTAAAATTGAGCATGCTGAAAGCTTGACGAAGTGTGCTGTAAGTACTTCAAAAAAATATACAACCTATGATGCCGGAACCATCACGTTCTATGTGGACAATCTTCCTACAGAGAACGATAAGCTTGAAAGCTATGGTGGTACAGATTATGGGTTTACTTTCCAAACAAGCAACGACCTTGTAACAGTGAAGGGTGCTGCTGATACCGATACGGTGCAGTTTTTCAATCTGGTTAATCTATCTGTAGCTAATAATTTTGAGTTTCATAACAAGGCTTACTATTACATACAGACAGCCGATAAAGTACGCTATCATTATAATGTGCAAGCCCTACAGTACACCGGCGAAACTGGTGAGGAATTGACACTCAGCTCCGGTTCCGCAACGCGTACCAGTAAAGAAGAGGCCAGTGTGAAGTTCAACGCTTCCGCAGCAGGCAATTACTACTATGCCTTGTATGACGAGCAGCAAACCGCACCTGTGGTAGACACCACTTCGGCTAACACAAATACGGGTACGATGGCTACGACCAACACGATCACTGTCAGCGGTATGACGGATTGTAAAACCAAGTATCTGTATATTGTGGGTGTTGATGCATCTGGAACAGCCAGTGCTCCGCTGGAAATCATGATTCCGGGTATTCCTTTTGAACTCAAGCATGATAAGCAAGGACTTCGTGGTTTTACAACTCTTGACGGAAGCGGCAACATAACAAATGGCTGGCTGTATACAGAGAAATTCACGGATGCCTCCGGCAAGACGATCACAAAGGCTGTTGCTGGAGAGCAGGTCACTGTGAATTTTGGCGTATTTGCTATTGACGAAGTTACACCTCTGGGCAGCGTCCATTATGATAAGGGCGCTGGTGTCATTACTGACTCAATAGGTATACGACAGCATGTCCTGAAAAAATGGAACATTTCAGGATTGGGCGAATTTACAACGACAGAGAGAAGTTTTACTTTCACCATGCCGGAAAACGACGTTACCATCCAAGCGGAGACTGAACTTTCTGGTATACCGATCCAGCTTAAATCAAGTGACTCTAGTGTGCAGGCCACACTCAGGTGCGATGTCCAGCTTGGCAGCGGCAGCGGCAGCGCCTGCTATTACAGTGATAAGCGCGACTGCCTCGTTGCTGGTGCCAGCGTAACGCTTAGAGCCTACTCAATTGCAGACGGTTATGTACTGGATAAATGGGAAATCACCAGCAACGGTACTCCCGTTGACGAGAGCAAAATCACGCGCAACGAGGATGGCAGTGCGGAGCTTACACTGGAGGCGGGCGGCGACTATGTGTTTACCGCAGTCCTGCGCGGGAAAAAGTTCGCCAAAGTGACCGCCGATGTAAATGACTCGATTATGGGCAGAGCTACAGTCACCGTGGGTGAGAACACCGGCGCCTCTCAATATCCCGTTTACGAGGGCCAGAGCGTCATTCTCACTGCTGCCCCCGGCTCACGCTATATGCTGGAGCGCTGGGAGGTCAAGGATGCCGATAACAAGGATGTGACATACACCGTTGCAGAGGATGTCAACAACGTTGCCACCTTCATCATGCCTGACACCGGCAAGAGCATCACCGCCAAGGCATTCTTCAAGGTCGATCCCGAGCAAGCCAGCACGGAAAATGCCCTGACCGCAGTAGAACTGGATGTTCCCGGCGCTGCGGTATCCCGGTCGGGCAGCACGTTCACCATTACCCTGCCCGCTGGCACAAACACCAGCAAGCTGAGTGAGAAGATCCTGAAGCTGACGATCTCCGATTTAGCCACAGTCACCAAGGAAGGCGACCCGGACAAGGATTGGACGGCAGGCGCCGCCTGCGGTATGGAGCTGGATAAGGCTGCGACCTTTACGGTAACAGCGGAAAAGGGCAACACCCAGGCGTACACGATCATCATTACCAAGGCCAAGAGCAGTGAGAAGGATATTACCGCCGCTGTTCTGCTGAACCAGACCGGTGACACCACGCCGTTTGCAAGAGCGGAAATCAGTGAAACCGAAATCACCTTTACCCTGCCTTCTGATACGGATAAGGCCGTGTTGAACAGCATCGGTATGAAATACCTGAAGCTGACTTATCCGGAATCGGCTACCGTGAAGATGAAGGATGGTTATGATGATGCGACGAATGGCGGGTACAGGTGGAGCAACGGCGACGTAATGTGCAATATGTCCATAAACTCGCCGGTCAAGTTCACCGTTACCGCCGAGGATAGCAGAACGAAGGAGTACACGATTGAGATCAAGTACACCGCCCCCAACGCTCCCACCCTGTCCAACGGCTCCGCTACCCGCACCAGCAAGACCGGTGCAACCGTGAAGTTCACCTCCAGCGAGGCAGGCAACTACTTCTACAAGGTGGTGGATCACGGCGCGACAGCTCCCACTGCGGATGAAATCATGAAATCCACCACTAAGGGTACGGCCAGCACGGGTGAGATAACCTTCACCCTCAGCAATCTGACTGAGGATGCACGCGACATCTACATCGTGGTCGTAAGCGCAGCCGGTGGCGAGAGCGCACCCCTGAAGGTGGAGATCCCCGCCTATGGCAGTGGCACCGATACGCCGGATACCGGCGCGTATAAGATCTCGATAAGCGCACCCAAGGGTGGTACGATCACCACCAACCGCACCAAGGCGGATGCGGGTGACGAGATCATCGTTACCGTAACGCCCGACAACGGCTATCAGATGGTGTCTGGTTCTCTGACCTATACGCTGGCAATAGCGGGCGGCAAAACCAAAACCATCACCAACGGACGCTTTACCATGCCTGCGGGCGATGTGTCTATCACCTGTAAGTGGGAGACGGCCACCACGACGGCCAAGGGCATCACCAGCTTCTCCATCAGCGGTGTGGTCGGTGCGGTGAACAACACCACCAATACCATTACCATCACACTGCCCCGCGGCACAGATGTGACGAAGCTGACCCCGGTTATCGCCACAAACGGTGTCAAGTCCCTGACACCCGGTAACGGCGTAACGGTGGACTTCACCAATGCCGTGACCTACACCGCCGCCATGGAGGATGGCAGCAGCAAAACCTATACTGTCACGGTCTACGTGGACAAGGGAACGCTGGCCGATCAGTTCTGGGACAAGCTGACGGACTTTGCCACCCAAGTTCCCTGGTGGGAGTATGCAAAGCATCAGCAAAGCACCAGCAAGTATCCCAAGTATTGGTAAGTAGTTTTCTCTACGCAAGGGAGGCTGTCGGCAACGCCGGCAGCCTCCTTCTTATTTTCCATCCTTCGCTGCTACGAACCAGCGGCCTTTTTCAAACCAGAGATAACTCTCCCTGCCCCGTATGCGGCAGGTATATCTCTCTCCCACGCCGCCTACACTTTGGCAGGCTGCGCGGCGCACGTCCAGTATCTTGTCGATATGATATCTGCGCATTTCGTCAAACTCGATCTCGATAGGACGCATCTTCCCGTTGGCGTCAAAATGCACTGTCACCGGCACATACTTCTTTTCAAGTTCCATGGATATTTCCCCTATCCTGCGAAGTAGCCTATCGGATGCACGGTATGGTCATCCTTGGGATTGATGCAGCCCAATGCCGGATCGGATATGGTGATGGCGCGGCGCACACTCATATAGCCATATCGCCGCCGCAGCCTGTCCACAGTCACGTCAATCTGCTCCCAAGCACTTCGACGCCTATCGTTATCAAATAGCGATGTTTGTATACCAATGGTCGCATCTACCAGATCAGCCCCTCGCACACCGATGCTGCGTATCGGCGCTGTCCAGGAATAGCTGCGACGGAACAGGTCGAACGCCACTTCTGCGATCTCCGCACTGGAGCAGGTTGGAACCGCCAGCTTCCGCTGGCGGCTATACCAGTGCAGTTCTTTGTCCCGGACGCTGACTTCGACCACCGTACACTTTGATGCCAGCTCCCGCATCCTGCAGGCGACGCTTTCCGCCAACAGATACAGCATGAGACGCACATCATCGTCGCTCACCAGATCGCGCGGCGTGGTGGCACTGTTGCCTACCGATTTTATGGCACGGATATGATCACTGCGCTGCACAGGCGATACATCAAGCCCGTTGGCGAAAGTGTGCAGCACCAGCCCCATTTTCCCCAGCTTGTATTCCAAAAGCTTCGGCGACGCCTCGGCAAGCTGCCCGATGGTATAAATCCCAACACCGCGCAGCTTGCGCTCTGTGGCAGGACCAACATAGAGCAGATCGGATGCTGGCAGCGGATAGACAATTTCTTTATAGTTATCCCGCTCGATACGGGTGATGGCGTCCGGCTTTTTATAGTCACTACCCAGCTTCGCCGTGATCTTATTGTCGGAAACGCCGATGCTGGCGGTGATCCCCAACTCAAACTTGATCCGCTCGCTGATCTCTTCAGCAATACTCACGGCCGAACCGAACAGACCGACGCTGCCGGTCACATCCAACCAGCTTTCATCAAGGCCAAACGGTTCGATCTGGTCGGTGTATTTCTCGTAAATCTCGCGAGCCATCTTACTGAATCGGATATACTCCCTCATATCGGCAGGCAGCACCACCAGATCGGGACAAAGCTGCTTCGCCTGCCAGATGGTCATGCCGGTTTTGACGCCTCGTGGCTTTGCTACATAGTTGGCAGTAAGGACGATTCCGTGACGGGCTTCTGGATCACCGCAGACTGCCACCGGCTTTTGCCGCAGTTCAGGGCGACGCTGACATTCCACGGATGCATAAAATGCGTTCATATCTACGTGTAGAATATGCCGTCCCATCTATCCGTCCTCCTCTCAGTTTTCTCAAACATTATAATAGAACATAAGTTCTATATGCGCAAGAGGTAAATACTGTCGGCACAGCTCATGGCTGTCATTTTGACGACACAAAATATGGGAGGAGTATATGCGCAGCATTTACAGCGGTTGTGCATTGATAAAAAAGAGGCTGGCAGTAAGGCTGTATCTGTGAGGAAAAATCCTACGCCTTACACAAAAGGCAATGCAGTAGGTATTATCTGGCGGAAGAGTGCTAATTGATGGTAAGCGTTCCATTGAAAGAAGATAATTTATAACAAAGCAAAGTAGGTGCAGAGCCTAGCTCTGCACCTACTTATGCAATTAAGAACTTTCAAGTGCAATTACGCAGAAATCGTTCCCGTAATATTCACATCCTGCTGCCCCAGATTTTCGTACTTA
>OQVS01000712.1_pt1 | contig 22918 bp, 19 predicted proteins | sample 1691601 | NCBI WGS metagenome assembly OQVS01 (sample SAMN03418268, study PRJEB22391) | human gut metagenome | biome: human-gut; feature: organic feature; material: feces | host: Homo sapiens | place: Tanzania | collected 2013-01
GCTAAGCCCAAGCGTGCTACGCGCAAAAAGGCTACTGCCGACAGCAGCGACGCAAAATAATCGGCGGCAGAAATACGCATACACGAAAGTAAACCGAGCTTCTTAACTCATATTTCCCGAACAGAGGGCAATTTTTTGTACAACTCGAAGTTTTAGAGTCCAGAAAATGCTTTCAGGAAGGATTTAAATCGATGAAGAAGCTCGGTATCTTGGCGGCTTCGGCCGTCATTTCTTTAGCACCGCTATATGCAGAAGCGTTGCCCAAGTCGGCAGATACAACACCCAAAACAAAGGCGGCGGCCGCAACAGGCACTCTGCACCAGGACAGCCGAGGTTCAAAAGCGAAAACAAAGAGCCTAAATTCTTCTTCTCGGAGTGATAAAGTGACTGTCCAAAATCAAGAAAATACAACTGTAGTCACCCCCGGCATGACTCCAGCTCAGATGAAAGCTTTCTTCTTAGAGCAAACCAGGCGCAGCCTGACCAGCTGGGAAGCAAAAAATTACAATATAAGCAACCATCCTCCTTTTCAAATTGATTCTCCTCAAGCTAGTCAATTCTGTATTACTCCTGAAATAGCCAAAGCGATTAACTTGAGAGCTCAAGTAGATGCTTTTGCCAAAGAAGCCAAAGTTTCCACAGCCGGCGTACGCGAAAATCAAAACGTACTTTGCCCTTGGGATCATCGCTACCGTATCAATGAATATATGCTGGCTTTAATGGCCGAATCATTGAGCAATATTGTGCCCCAATTGCATAAAGAGCATATTGCCTCTCTGCCGGTGCGCACTCCTGAAGAAGTAGCCAAGCACCTCGGCCCCCAGGGAGTAAAAACTATCGAAGCCATTTTTGGTATGCCTTTGGCCCAAGCCATGGATTTCGTGCGTAAAAACCCTGTTCGCATCGTCGGCGGAGAAACACGTTCAAATACTCCACGTTTCGTAGGCTTAGTTTCTCGCATTTATGCTGCTCGCGGTTTTAATGTATTTTTGACCGAAAATGCCGATAATAAAGATACTTCCACCATTTTCATGTGGAGTTTCTTAACTTATATGTTGGGCTTATCTGGAGGCGACTATTACACTTCCAGCCATGGCGCTCCTCAAAAACAGAGCGACAAAATTCTCGGCCCCGATGGCTCCCAGTATTTGCCTCCGGAATATTCCAAGATCGTCGAGCAAATGTACAAAATTTTGGAGCAGTGCGAAACTACCGGCTATACCATAAAATTGGCTGCCGCCGACGATCCTTTACTGCACCACAGCTTAACTTACAAACGTATGTGCAGCCTTTACGCTGACTACTTGCGCAAAGGCCCCGCTTCTCCAGCGGCCTTAAAGACCGTCAAAAAAGCTATCGACGAAGGTATGCGCCTCAAACTCGATTTCTTCGGTGGCGCCGGCTACAAGACCATCGCCCCTATTCTCGAAGAATTGGGTATAGATAAAGCCTTTGAAGGCGGCTACATTCGCACTCAAGAAGATCCTTTCTTCCACAATATCGGTTTCCGCGTAGCTCAGAAGAAAAACTCTTCCGAATATGAAGTGGTTCACGATAGCGTAGACGCCAGCATGCCCATTGTTGTTAAGTCGGCCAATTACGGCGTCATCTTAAAAGATGCTCCCATTGGCCAAATCGTCTTCAATGTCGATCCCGACTCCGATCGCTTTGTGGCCGGTCAAATCGTCCCCGTCAGCGAAGAAGCTAAATTGGCAGCCGACGGTATCAGTTCTATCAAGATAACTGACGACAAAACTTTTGCTCTCTTCTCGCCCAACCAGTTCTTCCTTATGTTGGCCGAAAGCGACCGCGCCAGTATGGAAGACGACGGCAGTTGGAAAGATTATTCCAGTTTTGATATCCACACTTACGTATCCGCTCTTTCCTGGGACGAGTGGGCTCAAAAGCACGATATTCCTGTCGTGCGCACTCCTGTAGGCTTCAAAGAGATTGCCGCTGTGGAGCGCAATGTTGAAAAAGCCATGAGTGAACATCCCGGAGAAGTTGTGGCTGTTTACGACGAGCTCGGCAACAAGATCGTTATTGGCCCCAAACCCAAAGTACATCACGCCGGCGAAGAGAGCGGAGGCAAAATTGGTGGCCCGCGCGAGCCTATCTACAATATTTTAGGCCAAAAGATCATTGCCATGCGCGAAAAGAGCAGCGGAGAAGCTTGCATTTCTGCCGTAGTTATGGTCTCCAAGCTCTACTTGAAATACAAGGAAACTGGCAATATTGCCGATCTCTTCTTGCACAATCATCTCTCCGATCTTTTCACTAGAGATGCCATTGCCAACAAAATGGAGTTCCGCGGTGACAAGATTCACTACAACGAAGCTATTTTCGATCCCGAAGAGTTGGCTAAAGCTAAAGCTGCCGGTATTGCCGAAAAAGATCGCTTCAACAATTACTTCCGCCGCTTAGCTTTGGCTATGAAGGATCCTTCACTCACCAATAGAGGCAAGGTACTCAGTTTAGATGAGGTAAAGGCTATTTTGACTGAAGCTATACCCGGTATGGCCGACGAGTGGCAAGCTCTCGAGCGTATCGACGTTTGGTCAGACGGTTTGCAGCTTTGGTTTAAAGGTGCCAAAGTACGTGACATTTGCTTACGTCCTTCTGGAACCGATGCTAAATCGAAAGTTTATTTCGATGGCACAGACAAAGCCTACATGAACGAAGTCTTCCAAAAATATTTCCGTGACTTCCCTGCTACTCCCACTCCTCTCTACAAAGAGTTGCTTAAAGAAGATAAGTAGCTATTGAGTTGAGTTAAAACAAAAAGCCTTCGTCGGCAAATGCTGAGGAAGGCTTTTTGTTATACGAATTGCTGTGCTGTACTAGCGCGATCGTAGCAAAAGTCTTGACATAAGATAGCAAAAGTATTAAAATTTGGCCCTAAAGTTTTCGGGGTGAGCAATCCCGATCATTACCCGGCTGTTTATTACCCCAATATTTGGCCGTGACGGAAGGAGGGGAACGCATAATGGAAACTACAGTTGGTGAGAACGAACCTATCGAAACCGCTTTGAAGCGTTTCCGGCGTCAATGCCAGAAAGAGGGCGTGTTGGCCGAAGTTAAGAAGCGCGAGTATTACGACAAGCCCAGTGTACGTCGTAAGAAGAAGGCTATCGCCGCTCGTCGCCGCCGTCGTCGTTAAGGCATAAAGAGAGAAGTTGTCAGACCATTGTGGGCTGGCAGCTTTTTTATTTTTAAAATACTAATAAAATAAGCTGCCAGCATTCTTCGGCCGACAGCTTGTTTTGTTTTACGCCTTCTAATTTTCGTCTTCTATTTGCCAATCGATAGGTTCTACACCGTGTTCACTCAAGAATTTATTGGCTTTGCTAAAAGGACGACTGCCGAAGAAACCACGTGAAGCTGAAAGTGGACTAGGATGAGGCGAACAAATAATAAAATGCTTGGGGTTAGTGATTAAAACTTTTTTTTCCTGAGCCGGGCGACCCCATAAAATATATACAACAGGCCTATCGATAGTATTGACGGCCTTAATTACGGCGTCAGTAAAGTTTTGCCAACCCAATTTTTGATGAGAAAAAGCCTGATGAGCCCGCACTGTCAGCACAGCATTAAGCATAAGTACTCCCTGATCGGCCCATTTTTTTAGCCAACCACTATGAGGAATAGGACAGCCTAAATCATCATGTAATTCTTTATAAATATTGACTAAAGAAGGCGGCAATTGCTTCTGAGTAGGCGACACAGCGAAACTTAACCCCATAGCCTGATTTACGTTATGATAAGGATCCTGACCGAGAATTAACGCTTTTACTTTATGAAAAGGCGTAAAATGAAAAGCATTAAAGATGTCATCGGCCGGCGGGAAAATTGTTTGCGTTTTATATTCATGAATTAAAACACGCCGCAGCTTTAAATAATATTCTTTTTGAAATTCATCCCCGATAACATCGAGCCAATCATTGCTTATTTTTGGCATTTTTGTACACCTCGTTACAAACTTTGGTTCTTTATCGTTGCTTAAACCCTGCTCAATTGTTAGAATTGAGGGAACTAAGCGTAAAGCACAAATTTTCAAAGGAGATTATCATGAGTATCGGTATTGGTTCGCTTCCCAATCTGACGCCAACCTATTCTTCTCCTACTCTCAAAAACTTCGGCGAGCCTGTCTCTACAAAAGCTCCCTCAAACGAAGGTTTGTCTCTAGCCGAAACCTTTACTAAATCGACTGACAAACCGGTCAGCCTAATTATTCAAAGCGACGATCAAGAAAAATTGGCTGCTTTGAAAACTCAACTTCTCAAAAGTGATCAAAATAATCAAGTAACGGCCGATTTACCTATCATCAACGGCTTCTCTATAGACGTATCAGCTCAAGATGACGAAGCTTTGCAAAACCTTACGCAAGCTCAACAAAGTGGTGCTTTTGCCGTCTCTCTTGACCAAAGTTCCGACTTTACTTCCAACGATCTCTTTGAATTGCAAAATACTTTCTCTCCTATCACCAAAGAGACCAATATCATGTTCGGCGTAGAAAAGTTGCACGAACAAGGTATCAAAGGAAAAGGCACTTGCATTTGTGTTATTGATAGCGGCATTGCCATGCATCCCGACTTAAAAGATCGCGTCGTCGCTTTTAAAGATTGTGTCAACGGTCGCAAAGAGCCCTACGATGATAACGGACACGGAACTCATGTGGCCGGTATTTGCGCCGGAGATGGCAGCAGTAGCGACGGAAAGACAGTAGGCGTTGCCCCAGAAGCCAATATTGTGGGCGTCAAAGTGCTCGATCAATTTGGCAACGGCACAACTTCCCAGATCATTAAGGGCATCCAATGGGCTATTGCCAACAAAAATAAATATAATATAGATGTTATCAATATGTCCTTGGGACGTCCCATTCCGCGTACCCGTTTTCTCGATCCCATGACTATGGCCGTGCAATTCGCCGAAAAGTGCGGCATTACAGTAGTAGTTTCGGCAGGTAACGACGGGCCTGAAGCTTCTACTATTTGCTCTCCTGGTAATGCTCCCAATGCTATTACCGTAGGTGCTTTCGATGATTGTGGTACTCCGGAAACTGATGACGACTGGCCAGCCTATTTCTCCAGCCGCGGCCCGACGCGCTTCGACAATTTGGAAAAGCCCGATATTTTAGCTCCCGGCGTAGATATTATTTCTTGCTCTAATGAAAATGACGGCTATGTGAAAATGTCAGGCACCTCTATGGCAGCGCCTTTCACAGCCGGTGTAGCTGCTCTCATGAAGGGCGTCAATCCCAAACTGAAGCCCAAAGATATTAAAACTGTTTTGATGTCTCAAGCAGCACCTTTCCAGCAAAGCTATTTAAATCACAATACAGCCGGAGCTGGCGCTATCACTCCTCAAGAGTCTTTAGCCCAGGCTGCCAATTTTCAAAAAAAATAGATAACCGTTCTTAGTGACAGAGCCTCTGAATCGTGTCTTTCCATCTTAACAAAATCGGAGTGACATTTTCCAAGAGGCTCTCTTTTTGAAGGAGATTTTGTTGAGCACAACTATCAATTCCGCTCTTACCGACCGTAGCAAACGCTGGGTTGTAGGCATAGACTTAGGCACTACCAATTCAGCCATGTCTTGTCTTCCTTTGCTGGAAGAAGGCAATTTAGAGAGCGTTTCTATTACACAACGCATTTCCGAAAATCAGATCAGCCGCTTACCTACTTTACCTAGCTTTCTCTACTTGCCAGGCGAACACGAAATGCCTTTGCATGCTATGGAACTTCCTTGGAACCAAGAGCTAGACTATGCTGTAGGTGCTTTTGCCCGCACTCAAGGAGCCAAAATTCCCGGCCGTGTAGTTAGTTCTGCAAAATCTTGGTTGGCCCACCGTCGCGCCGAACCGGGAGAGGCTATTTTGCCTTGGGAAGCTGTCAAAGAAGGGCGTAAAGTCAGTGCTATCGAGGCATCACGTCGTTATTTGGCCCATATGCGCGACTCTTGGGACTACGATCATCCAGAACATCCCTTGGCTTTGCAAGAATTAGTGTTAACTGTGCCGGCTTCTTTTGACGAAATAGCCCGAGATTTGACTATAGAAGCAGCCGATCGCGCCGGTTTGGAAAATGTCACCCTCTTGGAAGAGCCGCAAGCCGCTTTTTATACTTGGTTGTGGCCTAGACGTAAAACTTGGCGCAGCAGCTTGCCAGGCGTAAATGAAATTTTAATTTGCGATATTGGCGGCGGCACTTGTGACTTTACAGCCATCAAAATTGATGAAGATGGTTTGCGCCGCATAGCCGTAGGCGATCACTTAATGTTGGGTGGCGACAATTTAGATATTGCCATAGCCAGATTGTGCGAAGCCAGATTGGGCGTAAAATTAAATTTGTTGCAATGGGGCGTATTACAACAGCAATGCCGCCAAGCTAAAGAAAAATTACTTGGCGCCAACCCTCCCGAATTGTGTTCAGTTATTACTCCCGGTATTGGCTCCAAGCTCATCGACAGCGCTTTACAAACAGAAGTTAGCCGCCAAGAAATTCAAGATTTAATTTTAAATGGCTTTTTCCCTGAAGTTCCCTTTGATGAGCCAATATCTAACGAACACAAAGTTGGTTTACAACAATGGGGGTTGCCCTATGCTAGCGATCCTATAGTTCCCCACTATTTGTCATCATTTATGCGCACTCATAATTTGAAGCCGCAAGCGGTTTTATTTAACGGTGGCGCCTGTCGTCCTCAAGCCATTAAGCAGCGCATTTGTAAGATCTTAAACAATTGGCTGGGCTACGAAATACAAGTTTTGGAAAATGAAGCAGAGGATCTGGCTGTAGCCCACGGCGCTTGCGCTTTTGGTTGGCTCAAGCGTCATGGCCAAGAGCGCATAAAAGGCGGCATTGCCCGTTCGTATTATTTGGGTGTGGGAGACGATAAGGCTCTTTGTGTTATTCGGCGCAATCAAGATGAAGGCGAACGTCAAGAAGTTGACGGCATGGAGTTGAAACTCAGAGTAGGTTCCCCAGCGGCATTTCCACTTTTTGCCTCAGCCGAACGTCCTCAAGATATGGTAGGCCAAGTAGTCGAGCAAGAATTACTTAAACCTTTGGGCACTTTAGAGACGGTGGCCGCAGGCAGTAAAGGCGAAAGTGAAGTAGCTGTCCATTTGGCTGCGCAAGTAACTGAAATTGGTACTATGGCTCTTTGGGCCACTTCTTTAGATGGCTCGCGCAATTGGTCTTTGCAATTGCCTTTACGCGGACGCAGACAGAAAAAAGCCTCTTTGGACGTTGCCCCTAAGTTGGTCGACAAAGCCAAAAAACTCATAAACTATACTTTCAGTACCAAAGCCAACAAATTGCGAGATACAGATATAAGACCCAGAGCTTTACTGGGCTTTTTAGAAGCTTCTCTGGGTAAGCGCACTGCCTGGCCTTCCAACTTAAACAGAAGTTTGTGGGAAGCTTTTTGGCTTTGCGCCGATAAGCGCCGCTCTTGTGCCGAATACGAAGCGGCTTGGTTTAATGGAGCCGGCTTCTTATTGCGCCCCGGCTTGGGTGCACCTTTGGATAAATGGCGCCTCGAGCAAATGCAAAAACTGCTGCCGGAGTGGATGCAATTTTCTCAAGATGAAAATGTACGCCGCGAGTTTTGGGTTTTCTGGCGCCGTTTGTCCGCAGGTTTAGAAGCCGCTGCCCAAACCAGCTTGTGGGCCAACCTGGCTCCCCGCCTTATTCCCGGACGCAAGCATATAAAAAGCCGCCTCAAACAGCTATTGCCAGCCGAAAAAGTCGAAGTTATGCGCCTAGCTGTCAGTTTAGAGCGCATACCAATGTCGGAAAAAGAAACTTTAGCTGAAACTATTTTCCAAGACTTTAAAGTGCGCCCAGATACGGTCTGGCAACTCTCTCGTTTGGGAGCCAGACGCCTTATGGGAGCCGGCCCGCAACACGTTATGGCCGCCGAACTTGTAGAAACTTGGGTAGAAAAAATTCTCAGCGCCAAGTGGTCTGACAGCCGTTCTATTGGCTTAGCGACAGCCGAAATGGCCCGTTACACCAATAATCGCGCTTTAGACTTAAATAAAAAGTTGCGCGAACGACTGGCCGAACGACTGGAGCGTGAAAAATTGCCCCAAGCAGCCCAACGTGTGCTTTGCTTATGCGAAGAAGAGGACGAAGCAGCCTCCGTCCTCTTCGGTGAAGATTTGCCTATGGGCTTGCGCTTAGACGTCTAAGTCTTTAGCTGACATCAGCGGCAGTGTGATAGTCACTTGAGTACCTTGGCCCACTTTACTATCAAATTTGACACTGCCGCCATGACGTTTCACGATAGCTTCGGTAATGGGAATACCTAAGCCAGTACCGCCGCTAATGCGATCGCGTCCAGTATCTACTCTGTAAAAGCGTTTACCCAAATTGGCCAAGTGTTCAGGAGAGATACCACAGCCCTCGTCTGTAACTACGATCTTTACATCATTATCAGTAACTTGAGCTGCTACTTTTACTTGTTTTTCTTTGGGCGTATGGCGCAAAGCATTGTCAATAATATTGCGTACGGCTCTAGTCAAAGCTGAAGCGTCACCTAAAATCCACACGTCGCGACCGGTCTCAATTTCGACAGGATGTTCCATAGCTTCACTCAAGGAAGCTCCTACAGCATTTTTTACTACTTCATTGACACTAACAGGATCGGCTACCCTACGCTGAGACAACTCTTGGTTGCGCGATAAAGTCAGTAAATCGAGCACCAAATGCTCCATGCGACTGAGCTCTTTGTCGATAGTAGATACGGTGCTCTGTACTTTATCCAAAACTTTAGCATCTTCCAATTTAAGTTTAAGTACATGCACAGCTCCCATTAAACTAGTTAAGGGCGTTTTTAATTCGTGGGAAGCGTCACCAATAAAACGCTGCTGCTCCAAAAAAGCTTCTTGCAAAGCGTCCAACATATGGTCGAAGGTGTTGGCCATAACGAATATTTCGTTGCGGCCTTCGCCCAAATTGACTCGAGCGCTTAGGTCGCCAGCTTCTAACTTTTTAGCTACTCCGACAACTTTTTGCAAAGGAGTTGTCAACACTCTAGCTGTACAAATGCCTGCTACCGATACGAGCAAAGCCAAAATAATTGATCCGATAGCGAAAAGACGATGAGCCATTCTTATAGCTCTATCGGCAAAATTCCATGGGACGGCAGCTTCTATATAGCCAATAAGCTTATCCCCTTCGGTAATGGGACAAAGCATAATTTGAAAATTAGGCGCATCTACATAAACTAAATTGAAAGGGCCAAAATGGGGAGGCGGCGGCATCATCTCATTTACGCCACGTTTATCACTAGAAAGCCAAAGCAACAAATAATGGAGTAAACCGTTGCGTCTAGGCAATTTGGAAGGCCCGTAGTAAGTAAAACCAGCTTCCTTAATAATAGACTGAGAATAAGCCATAGTTTCAGAAGCGTTATCCAGCCCGCAACGTCCAGTTTTATCTGAAATTTGTAAGCGCCGCCAATTTTCACTTAAAAAAGAGAACATGGCGCGACTAGGCACTTGAGGAAGTTGATCCTTACCTTCAAAGTGTACAAAAGGCGACTCAGAAGAGGCTATTTTGCGACCTTGTAAATCGTAAATACGCACATAGCTGCAATTGCGTCCTATCGCTTCAGCCATCTTCTGATAATTGCCCTGAAACTGAGCTAAACGCAAAGTTCTGGGCTTAGGCTTACGACGTGGTGGTATATTTTCTCTATCTCCTCCACCAGAGCACATTTCATTAAATTTGTGCCAAAATCCGGGGTCAGGTCTCTTATGATGCAAACGCTCACGCTCAGCATCTAGGATCATTTTTACATTGTCTTTATCATCTTCAGCAAAATAATAAAGAATAGTGTATAAAGATCTGGCTCCTTCATTCCACACTACACTGTCTATAGCAAAGCAAATAAACAAACCGGAACAAAAAATAGCCAGTGATAAAATAGTTACAAAAGACAGAGAAATCAGTACCGATAAAGAAACTCTGCGCATAATTTCCAGGCCTCTCCTAGCCTACTTTCTAGCCTAAAGCGTAACCTACACCACGCACAGTACGCAAAAGGGAACGATTCTCGTCGTCAAGCTTATTGCGCAAAGCACATATATAAACTTCTACGACGTTAGTTTCCAAGTCGTCGCTCCATCCCCAAAGTTGTTGCAAAATCTGCTGGCGAGTGAAAACTTGACGCGGCTTACTCATAAACATTTCCAGAAGTTCAAATTCGCGCAAAGTCAAATGGAGAGTGCGTCCACCTTTGGTAACGATATGAGAATCAGGATCTAAAATAATATCTTCATATTCTAAGAAATTGACTTTGCGTCCCTTACTGCGACGCAATAAAGCCCTAACTCTAGCCATCAATTCAGCGAAATGGAAAGGCTTGGCTAAATAATCATCACCACCATTATCCAATCCTTCTACCATATCTTCAAGTTGGTCTTTGGCACTTAAAAACAAAATAGGCACATCGGCAATACTGCGTATACCTTTGCATACTTCCAAACCAGAAATATCCGGCAACATAATGTCTAAAATAACCAAGTCAGGGTGGTTTTCTTTGTATTTTTTCAAAGCCTCACTGCCGGTAGCTGCCGTGATAGTTCGATAAGATTCGTGCTCCAAAGTATAAGTTACCGACTCGCGAATCGACTCTTCGTCATCAACGACTAACACCAAAGGCTGCTGAGTTGCCATAATGCTCCCTCCTAAAAAACGAAATAACCCCTTAAATATCTGTCCATATTATAAAGAATTTTTCTTTATTTTTCTCCTTATCAAGTGGCTAAAGGTTAAAGATAAGCTAAAAAAAAGAGCAATTTTGCCTAAAACAAAAATGCTCTTCAGTCTCAATTTATAGATTTAGATGCTATTCTTGGCCTAAATCCAGAGGGCAGCCCCATTCTCCATCTTTATAGACAGGAGCTTGCAATTGAGTATGTTCAACTTCTTTGCCATTCCAACGCAATTCCAAAATTTCGGCCTTTTCGACAGCTTCAGCCTCCAATTCTGTTAATTCCATATGGCTCTCTAATTCTAAAACTTCGCGTAATCTGGCTTTAGTGCAAGGGTGCTTACTGAGCATTAAGGAGCAACAATCTTCGTAGGGACGGGCAGAAAGCTCATAGGTACCAATATTGCGAGCAATTTTTAAAATATCTTCTTTATCGGTTCCGACTAAAGGACGCAACATAGGCATTTTTGCCGCTTCGTCAATTACTCTCATGTTGGTAAGCGTCTGAGAAGCCACTTGTCCTAAGCTTTCTCCAGTCAGCAAAGCCTGAGCTCCTTCGCGTTCGGCTACCAAAGAAGCAATACGCACCATAGAGCGACGATATAAGATCATGCGCAAGTCAGCCGGAGTCATGCTCAGCAATTCTTCTTGCACCGGCGCAAAACTGACCAAATAAAGTTTAGTTTTGTACTGGAAACGAGTTAAAATATCGGCCAATAGAGTGCAATTTTCTAAACTGGCTTTATTGGTAAATGGATAAGAATGGAAGTGGCACATAATTACATCGGCACCACGCTTCATCATATTCCAACAAGCTACCGGAGAATCGAAGCCGGAACTGAGTAAACCAACAATTCTACCGGCAGTACCTACAGGAAGACCTCCCGGCCCCTTAATGCGTTCACCAGAGACTAACACTAAATTGTTGACGATCTCTAAGCGGATGGTAATATCAGGATTAGTTAGATCAACTTTCATTTCACGGCCAATATCTTTGGCTCTGTCGCCAATATAGCCGCCCACAGTTCTTTCCACTTCTCCGGAGCGCATAGGGAAGCTCTTATCGGGACGACGACAGCGCACGGCAAAAGTTTTGCCTTCAGCTTCGCAAAAACACTTCCAAGCCGCCTTCTTCATAGCTTCAAGATCTTGAGGAACTTCATACACTAAAGCATAGTTGGCCACCCCAAAAACTCCACCCATGCGGCGGCGCACTTCTTCCAAATCTTCTGAGTCCAAATTGAAAGTAATACGACCATATAAAGTACGTACGGAAATCTTTCCCATGTCGCGGAAAGTTTTGCGCAAATTGCTAACTAAACGCTTTACAAAAAGATTGCGATTGTTGCCTTTGAGGGCAATTTCATGATAATGAACGACTATTTGCATTATTTATATTTTCCCAGCTGCAGATTTTTACAGTGAAAATGCTGCCCATACCTCGAATTTATTTTTTGCTGCGCCCCTTATTGGCGCGTTTGGCGGCTTAACCTGCCGCCTTAACACAAAACCCTTTGGCCTCCAACAAATCACAGGCTACGCCGCGCCCAGCATGACGCTGTCCATCAGCTCCACCCACGCTGCCGCAGCCGCAGGAAGGGCTATGCTGCTTCAGGATGATAAGTTCCGGCTGCAAAAGCTCGGCCAAAGCCAACACAGCTTCAGCTCCCGCCCGAAATTGAGCTGTAACATTTTGGCCGCTGCGATTGATAACTTGAGCGCTGTATCCGCAAATAGAACCACCTTCAGCGCCTCCAGCTAAGCCAGCCGGAACTCTGGGCACAGGCAAACCGCCTTGCATCTCGGGGCAAATAGGCATTGCCTCGTCTGAGCCAAAGCTTTCAAGCAATTGGGGATCGGCTTTGGCTTGTCCATCGTATCGGCAAGGCCAGCCTAACAAACAGGCAGAAATCATGATTTTAGGCGGTTTGCTCAAGCTGAGCAAGCGCTTTTGCTCAGCTTCAAGCTTAGAAAGCAGCTCGTCGTCCTGCGGCTGCGGACACTGGGCAGAAGTCATTTTTTTTGCCTTTCTGCAGCGCTAGATGGCGCGGCGTACAAATTGGTTGCTCGGCCCCTGGCTGGCGAAGATATAAATATACTTGTCCTGGGCAGCGATACTAAAGCCGGTGCAACCGATCATGGGCTTAAGCTTTAAAGCTACTTCCGGATTGCTAAACTTGCCGTCTTTAAGGCAAGAATAAATAATAGATTCACCATCTCGGCTTAAGCTAGCTACATGCAAATTGCCATTCTTATCCTGGCAAGCTTCCAAAGCAGCTCCTATGGGAGCTTCTCCAGCTGCTGGAGGCGCTGCTGGCACTACTTGCCAGGAGCCGTCTTCCCAGCGACGCACTTGGCGGCGGCTTTTGTCATTTTTACTTAAACGAGGCAAATCGTAAACTAAAAGTGGGTTCTTACCAGCATTGTCACAAAGAGAGAAATTTAAACCGAATTTGCCGCGTACGATATTGACAGAATCTTCGTTGGTACCAATCAAAGGACGGAGATAGGAACTAAGCAAACTGTGCCCATCGTTCCACACTGTCACAAAGCCGCCCTTATTTTCGCCAGCCAGCTCAACTTTATCGCAACCTACACCTTGACGCCCCAAATTGCAAGCTCGAGGACGGTCGCCTCGATATTGCGGATCGAAAATAGCCGCCTTTACCATATTATTTTCAGCTGTCCAACCAAAGCACAAGCTAGGCTTGCGTCCACCGACACCGGCAATATCGATATCGCTACCTCCGCCAGCTCCGGAAAGCACAAAACTGTCACAAACAGCAGGTTTACTAAAGCTCCAACCACTATCGCTAGAATAGGAGTACATTACTTCAAAAGCATTTTCACTCTGTTCTACTATGTTGTGCAAGAACAATATGCCAACACTATATTTTGCAGTAGCGGCAGCTACTTTGCGCACACCAGCTAAGTTGGCGCCAAAGAAAGGAGCTTTGATAGTTGTCCATTTGTTGCCAGATTCAAAGACTGAGAAGCTAAATTCCGGAGCTTTTACAGCGCTGGTGGTACTAGACCAACCAAAAAAGACTTGCAAACGCTTATAAGTGAGCAACTGCGGATCGACAACTAAACCGCCTCCGGTATCGGGAGTTTCCAACGACTGCCAGCTAGATGAAGATGCCCAGCTCTCTTTTGTCTGAGCGCAGCCCAACACGATACCTCCGACACACGCCAAACAAGCTAAGCCGACAGCTGTCGACCGATAAAAGTTTTGACTAAAATTCACGGCAGCTTTTCCTCCGATTAGAATTGGTAAGTATGTGGGAAGAGCGTCTTCAGTTCTTCAGCGGAACCGGACATGCAAACAAGCCTATCTACAGGATTTAACCATTTGTTAGCTAACTCGGCTGCTCTCGTCTTGGAGACTTTTTCTAATCCGGTCAAGTAGCCGGCAAAGTCAAAGACTATGCCATCTCTGGACAGAGCATGTCCCAGTAAAGGAGCAGTTTCGCAAGGATTAGACCATTTAGAAACTACTCCAGCAGCATGACGCATAACCGCTTCATTAAAGATATTTTCATCTAAAGAGTCAGAGGCCAAGTCGGCAATTATCTTTTCCACAATATCGATAACTTTGGGTAATTCTTTTACGTGGGCCGATAAGTAAAGCTTAAAAACACCCATGCCGTCATAAACATTGATGGCAGTGCGACAAGTATAAGTTAAGCTGTTTTTCTCACGCAATTCCAAATTGAACAAACTGGAATAGCCTGCTCCCAACAAAGTATTGATTACACGCCAAGTAAGTAAGTCTTTATCGGTCAAGACAGGGAAGCGCCATCCCATAGAAACAAAAGCTTGTTCTTCTGGGCCTGAAGTTTTAAGTATAACGCTACCGTCAGGATATTCACTTTCGATAAGGAAATTGGCCGGTTTAATTGCACTTCCATAAGGAACACTTTGCCAAAAATCGTCGGCGCATTTGGCAAAATTGTCACTTAAATTGCCACAACCTATAATTACTAAGTTGCTGCGATTATAAATGCGCTGATGAAAAGCACGCAAATAGGCCGAGTCCATTTTGGCCAACCCGGCGTCGTCGCCCACAGGAGGACGACTCATGGGATTGGGAGCCAAAAGCAAACTTTCGACAGCATGAGAAACGAAAATACCATAATCGGCCAATTCACGCTGACGCTCGTGAATAATTATCTCACGCTCTGAATTTATGCTCTGCTGACTCAGTAAAGGCTTGAAAAGCACTTGTTGCAAAAGTTCGAATCCCAAGGCTTCTAAACCGCTGGGCACACGCACCCAATAAGCAGTTAAATCACGCGTAGAGTAAGCAGAAATTTGACCGCCTATTCCTTCAGCACAGCGTGACAAATCGTGAAGGGCGGGAAACTTTTCGGTGCCGCGCATAGCTACATGCTCTAAAAAATGAGAAGCGCCCCACTCCCCTCTGTCTTCGTAGCGAACACCCGTTCGCACAGCCGCAAAAATATAAGCAAACGGAGAGCCGTCATTCGGACAAACCACACAGCGAGCTCCATTGGAAGCCTCGATGATTTGAGTACTTCGACAACGGGCAAATTCTTTAAAACTGGCAGGTAATTTCATTGCTCTTCTTCTCACAACAAGCTCCGAATATTTGGGCCTTTTCGGCAAATATTCGGTTTAATTGCAGGCGATCTGCTTGCCTGGCTTTGACAGCGCCGCATTTCAGCACAAGCTTTTCTCTTTTCGCCCTAGAAAAGACAAAGCCCTCTACAATCAATACAGCGCAAACTTTAGGCACTCAGCTTCCGCCTGTAAAAAGACAAAGAAAAAGGAAGGACTCTCTTAAACGCCTCAGCGCCCAAGGGGGTTCTTCCTTTTTCTTCGCCCTTAAACTATTAAGACTAAACTAATACCACTCATCAGGTGGAATTAGGCAAACGCCATAAATTTCTTCATTAGAAACAGACTCTGTATCTAGATACATTGTAAAAATATTTCCTTACAAATTTTTGCAAGTTCCCAGCACAGATCCGTCCCCGCGCCCCTCCCGCCGCAAGCACAAACCTGCGTGCCAAAGACCACCTTGTTGGCTTCGACAAGCGTCCGAAAAAATCTTACCTGTTGAGAATATTTTTTCAAAAATATTGAAAGATGTTCAAAGCTCGAACCAGCAAAGGAACCGCTCCTCTTTTTCTAGAAGGCGCACCCCATGACAGAACATAGACATAGTTCGCCGGCAGCCAAAGAAGCGCTTCACCGCATTCTAAAATCTGCTTTTACAGCTAAAGATATAGCTGATTTAATGCCGGCTATCGATCTCAATAGCCCCGCTGCTCAGGCCAGGAAACTTATGGAACGTTTGGGCTGTCCCATCTTAGGAGTACAGCGTGACGGCCAATACGTCGGTTGGATCGATTTACAAGACGTAATAGGCGTAAATGAAGGTACTTGCGCTGACTTCTTGCGTGATTTTGAAGAACGGCCAATCCTTCACGAAACAGCTTCTTTCAAAGAAGTTATCCTCAGTTTGGCCAAAGGTTCTCCGGTCTTTGTTAATGTCATGGGGGAAACAGCTGCAGCTATTTGTCCTTGCGATTTGCAAGACGCTCCTATGCGCATGTGGCTCTTCGGTCTAATTACTCTTATGGAGACCTTGATGCACAGAGCCATCACTTCACAACTTCCGGATGAAACTTGGAAAAAGTATCTATCAGCCGGACGCTTGGAAAGAACTTGTGCTCTTTATGACGAGCGCCGCCGCCGCAACGAAGAGATCGATTTGGACGATTGTTTGCAATTTTCGGATAAAGCCGATATTTTACTGCGTTATCCTATCACCGCTTCGGCCTTAGGCTTTACTTCAAAAAGGCGTGGACAAGAGTTCTTTTCTAAGCTGGAATCGCTGCGCAATACGCTGGCTCATTCCCAAGCACTTACTCCGGACAGCTTGCCAACTATTGTAGCTTTGGCCATATCTTTGGATATTTTGCTGGATGTAGAGGCCACTCCCTTATTGCAAAAGAATTCCACAACACCTATTCAGGCTGTCAAGACCATGGCCGCTCGTTTGCAAGAGCAAAATATTGCTTTGCCCGGTGTGGCCGTTCCACCTCCCACTCCCAAAGGAAAACTTCCTCCCAAAACAATAAAGGGAGTCCCCAGAGCGGTTATCGAAGCTCAAAGCCAAAACTCTGCCACCACCTCCGATCAAGGTGAGGCCGAAAACAAAAAAACAGTTTAACCTATTTATTAGGCCGGATTCGCCCGGCGACTTTGCGTTTCTGTGTAGCTTTTACTACCGGAAATTGCTCACGATTAGCTATCAAGTACGTCTTCAAGCTTTCTAAAGCAAGTTGACAGAACGACAGTTACATTTAAAGGGAAGGAAACGGAGTCCAATTTTTGCGACTCCAAGTGATTCATCAAGCATGACAAACCCTCCAACTAAGAACCAAAAACTTATCAACTGGGTCAATGAAATTGCTCAACTGTGCACTCCTGACAACATCTATTGGTGCGACGGAAGTCAAGAAGAGTATGATCGCCTTTGCCAAGAAATGGTCGAGAGCGGAACTTTCATTAAGCTCAACCCTGAGAAGCGCCCCGGTTGTTTCTTAGCCCGCTCCAATCCAGGTGATGTAGCCCGTGTTGAAGACCGCACCTTCATTTGCACAACCAAGCGCGAAGATGCTGGCCCCACCAACAACTGGATGGCTCCCGACGAGATGAAAGCGATCCTCAAGGGTCACTTCAAAGGCTCCATGCGTGGTCGTACCATGTACGTTATTCCTTTCAGCATGGGCCCCTTAGGTTCTCACATTGCTCAAATCGGCGTTGAGATTACCGACAGTCCTTACGTAGTAGTAAACATGCGTATTATGACTCGCATGGGACAAAAAGTACTCGATGTACTGGGCGACGATGGTTACTTCGTTCCTTGCTTACACAGTGTAGGCGCTCCCTTAGAGCCCGGCCAGAAAGACGTAGCTTGGCCTTGCGATAAAGACAACAAATATATCGTTCACTTCCCCGAAGAGAACACCATTTGGTCTTACGGCAGCGGTTACGGCGGTAATGCTCTGTTGGGCAAAAAGTGCTTAGCTTTGCGTATCGCTTCCAATATGGCCAGACGTGAAGGCTGGTTAGCCGAGCATATGCTCATTTTGGGTGCCGAAGCTCCCAATGGCGAGACCACTTATGTAGCCGCTGCTTTCCCCAGTGCTTGCGGTAAGACCAACTTCGCCATGCTTATTCCTCCCGAATCTTTCAAGGGCTGGAAAATCTGGACTGTCGGCGACGACATCGCTTGGATCAAACCCGGTAAAGACGGCCGCTTCTATGCTATCAACCCTGAAGCCGGCTTCTTCGGCGTAGCTCCCGGTACTTCCGTAAAGTCCAACTTTAACGCTATGGCCAGCGTCAGCTCCAACACCATCTTCACTAACGTAGCTTTAACTGATGACGGCGACGTATGGTGGGAAGGCATGACCAAGGAAGCTCCCGCTCACTTGATCGACTGGCAAGGCAATGACTGGACTCCCGATTGTGGCCGTCCCGCCGCTCACCCCAACTCCCGCTTTACCGCTCCTACCGCCAATTGCCCCACCCTTTCTAAAGAGTGGAACAATCCTAACGGCGTGCCCATTTCCGCCTTCATCTTCGGCGGTCGCGTAAGTTCCAATATGCCTTTGGTTATGCAATCTTACAACTGGGGCCACGGTGTTTACTTAGCTGCCACCATGGGCTCCGAAAAGACCGCTGCCGCCAACGGTAAGATCGGTGAAATTCGTCGCGATCCTTACGCCATGCTGCCCTTCTGCGGTTATCACATGGGCGACTACTTCGATCACTGGCTCGATATCGGCCGCAAGACCAATCATCCTGTACCGATCTTCCGCGTCAACTGGTTCCTCAAGAAAGACGGCAAGTTCTTATGGCCCGGCTTTGGTGACAACATGCGCGTCTTGAAGTGGATCATCGACAGAGTACACGGCCGCGCCAAGGCTGTAGAATCTCCCGTCGGTTTGATGCCCACTTACGAAGACATCGACTGGACCGGCTTGGAGATGAGCCGTGAGCAATTCAACGAGCTCATGACTATCGATAAAGAAGCCTGGAAGAGCGAGCTGTTAGCTCAAGAGCAACTCTTTGTCAAATTGAGCGAGAGACTGCCTCAAGAGTTGGTTATGGAGCGCCAGATGCTCTTGCGCCGCCTCAACCGTACTTCCGGCACTTGGACTCCTCCCGAAAAGTAGTTCATAGGCCATAATCAAAAAGTGCTTGCAATCGGCCCACGCCAATTAAAAGCACTTTATAAAATCGGGAGCCGTTTCAGTACAAAATCTGAAGCGGCCCCCTTTTTGCTTTTTAAGGAGCTCCATTTCTTTGTCCTCACCATCTGTATCCCCAACTGAACCGCTCGGCCCACCGCCAATTACTTGGAAATTTCTTTGGCAACTTTTTTGGGAGACTTTGCGCATAAGCACCTTCACAATAGGGGGAGGCTTTATAATAGTAGCTTTTTTGCAAGAGCGATTCGTCGAGGAGTTACATTGGCTTACCGAAGACGAAATGCTCAACCTAGTTTCGATAGCTCAAAGCAGCCCAGGGCCAGTAGCGATCAACACTTCAGTGCTGGTAGGCTACAAATTGGCTGGCTTAAAGGGCGCTTTATTCTCTGTATTAGGCACCACTCTGCCACCATTAGTAATTATTACAATTATCGCCTATTGTTATAAGTGGATTGCCAATAGCCAAGCATTGCAAGCTTTCTTCTATGGCGCCCGTTATGCAGAAGCAGCTCTCATTCTAAATGTTACTGTTACTATGGTTACGACGGTTTTTAAGTCTTCCAAATATATCGGTCTAGCTATGGGAATTTTGGCTTCTTCTATCATGCTTGCAGTTAGCAATAGCGTCATTTATTTAGTGGCAGTTTTCGCCTTAGTAGGCTTAATATTCTTCCGCACTCCGTCAGCAGCAAACGATACTAGCAAAACGCAAAAAAAATAATCAGTTGAGAAAATTCTTATGTGGCCTTCTTTAGCAACTCTGTGGCTTTTATACGTAACTTTTTTTAATATAGGTATCCTTTGCTTCGGAGGCGGCTATGCAGCAGTGCAGCTTTCTCAAGAGCAAACTGTCAATATTCATCACTGGATGACTATGGGCGATTTTGGCAGTATTGTCACTATGTCGGAAATGACCCCAGGCCCTATTGCTTTAAATGTCGCCACCTTTGTAGGCGCCAGACAAGGTGGCCTTTTGGGCTCGATTGTAGCTACGCTAGGCTTAATTTCCGGCCCTTGCTTAATAACTTCGCTTTTAGCTTTCATCTACCAAAAATACAAGGACTGTCCAGCCGTAGATGCTATCCTCAAAGGTATCAAGCCAGCAGTTTTAGGTATGTTAGTTTCCGTTGCTTTATCATTCGTTTTTTTAGCTATGCGTAAACCACAAATTTTGGAAGATCTCAATCCCAATGGCGCCCCAACCATAAATCCAGCCAGTCTTATAGTAATTGCTTTGTCAGTTTACGCTTTACACAAAAAAATTATCGGCCCTATTACTCTAATTTGCCTAACCGGCTTTACATCTTTAATAATTGAATTTTTCTGCCGCTAATTATTCTCCGGGCAACCATTCCACAATGCCTTGCACAGGATGCAATTGGCGCCATTGCGCAAATTCTTGGTAGTTTTGAACTTGAGCTTCCAGAACAGCTTGGTAATATTCAATTCCCATAACATGTTCATCTTCCGGAGTTTCATACTTAAGTTGCAAAATGAGCTTACGAGTCTTCTCATCAAGCGCATCTTTAATGCATTGAGCCTGCTTCTCGAAAAAGCCATCATATTTGCTATTCTTGTTAATATGGACAATATCAATTTGCCAACTTTTACCTTGCTCAGTTTCGTAAATAAGCTGCCATTGCAAACAAGATTCATCAGTATCTAAAAAGTTTAAGTAGCTAACTTTCTTAATATGGCTATTAGCCGCTAACTTGGCTACAACTTTAAAACTGTCTTCAATATTGACAATATCAGAATAGACGTGAAAATCGATATCCAGATGTTTGCACAGTAAGCCACAAGCCAAAGAACCAACTAAATTAACTTCAGCGCCAATACTTTGCCAAGTTTTTCTAATTTGTAATTCCTCAATAATTTTTTCTGCTTCAGCACTATTCTCTGCAGATATGATTTCATAAATTTCGGACATTATACACCCTCAAAATAGAATTATAAAAATTAACTGCCACTACCAATTATCTAAACAACTAAGATTCACTCCACCGCAGCTGTATTCATCTCTACAACGTTCAGTTAGAGGCAAAATCATTTGACAACTACCCAAGCCAACTTCTTCAAAGCGTGTATCTTGTGGCAATTTGTCATTTAATTTGGCAGAACCAATTTCAAAAGGCTCTATTAAATTGGCAACTTTGATAAGCTCAGCCACTCCTTGAGAAGTGTCACTCAATAATTCTTCGCATTCATTGCCTTTATTCAAAATAGCATAAGCAGAGATTTGGCCTTCGTAATTTTTTAATCCATAGATTTTACCAGCATCTTTAAAGCGCCAGCGCCAATAATCGCGACTACGCTCCAGCCAGCCACATTGTTTATGTTTATTATAATAAGTAGCTAAAGCTGCTAAATCGCTCTCAGAACAGGCAAAAACGCTCTCGCTATTTTGGCATTTAGCTACAGAATTACGCAGACGCCAAAGCCTATGCCAAGCCGCTTCCTGATAACCCAATTTAAGATAAAATTGCGGTATGTAAGTAGAAAGTAAGAGACAACTACAACCACAAAGCTGCGCTTGATCAGCTATTTTATGCAAAATAACTGAAGCTAAACCACGACCGCGCCATTTTTCTTCTGTAGCTACACCAACAATAAAATTGACAGTTTCTGAGTGGCAATGGCTTATTCCAACCATATTCGAAGTTATAGAAAAAGCCATACTAGCCAGTTCTTGCTGATAGATATATACAAAACATCTAGCTCCAACTAATCTACCTTGGCAGTAGCTATCAAAAGCATCTTCATCATCTTCAGGGAAAGCTTCCAACCATAGTCGCTTAATGGCCTGAATTTCTATTTCGATTTGGCTAGAGGAGGCAACGTCGTAAGCTAACATAAAATTTATAGTCTAGATAAAATTAGCCCAATAATGGCGACTAAAATCTACAGGATTATAAGAAAGCTTAGCGCGACGCAATCCCTCCTCGCCTAAGTCTTCTTCTCTATTAACATAAAGAGCCTGACTCCAACAACGACGTAAAAATTCTCGATTAAGCCAAGCATATAAATCACGATAATCGGGATGGCACTTTTCAAAGTGAATCATAGCCATTTCCGGAGAAGTTTGCTCACCTACAGTTAAGCCAATAACTTTGCCTTCTTCTCTAACTAAACAAGCTTTAATGTTCAAAAAATCAGCATTAGCTAAAGTGCGTTTTAAAGCGGTACGTTCAGCTTCTCGCGCCGCTAAAGCAGCAAAATCGTCTTCAGTTTCAGGCTCTTTCTCAATTTCCCAAGCTCGATCTAAATCCATACAAACATCAAATAATTCCGGAGTATAATCAAGACATTCCAAATTAGGGTATTTTTTTACAAAGCTACTTATACGATTGCGTTTGCTGCGATAAATATGGCCTTCTAAATTGATTAGATCAGAAACTTTGTAAATATATTCCGAAAGATCACGCGAATCCTCAAAATGCATAAGCCCAGGACAATCAGCTTCAATTTTTTGCTTTGAAGCTTCACAAACAAGCAAATTGCTCTGGCCGCTCATTTCTTGAACTTTGCGCAAGGAATTATATATAGAAGCACTTGGATCTTTCACAAACGGCGCCAAATAAACGCCTTCTTCATCATAATAAAACGTTTTTATATAAAGGGCCTCTTCATCTTCGGCAACTAAAATTTTGCCATCTTCAGACCAGCCATACCAATAAGCGAAAGAATCGTATACACAATTGGTATCATGTATATATTGTTGAAAAAGCGATTTGTCATTTAACTCGATTTGCCTAAAACGCATAAAACCTCAACTTTTTTATAACATCAATTGCCGATTGTCTATATGCTGAAAGATCAAAAAGCTTTTATAGTTTCTCTCTACGTTCGTTATAACATTGTTTGCCGAGGCTGTGTAGTTTTTAGCTCGTGCCTGTTGGTTCGTAGTTTTTTTAGCTTAGAGACGTTAATTATGTTCCGCCCGC
>OQVS01000714.1_pt1 | contig 22906 bp, 16 predicted proteins | sample 1691601 | NCBI WGS metagenome assembly OQVS01 (sample SAMN03418268, study PRJEB22391) | human gut metagenome | biome: human-gut; feature: organic feature; material: feces | host: Homo sapiens | place: Tanzania | collected 2013-01
AAAACTCAAAATCGGCTTTGCCGACAATTCAAAACTCAAAATTCAAAACTCAAAACTCCTAATCGGCTTTGCCGACAATTCAAAACTCAAAATTCAAAACTCAAAACTCATATAATATTCCGCAAAGTCCTTGCATCCCACTGGCAACTGATGATGCACCAGCTGTGGCAGCACCTCCTTTAGTTGCATGAAGAGCCTCTCGCCAGGCGCGTCGCGGTCGGGGAACATGTGGAATGTCGTGCCCAACCGCTCTGCCAAGTCCTTGAGCAGTCGCTTGTCGGCATTACCTAAGAGCGTGGCCGAGGGAATGGCAATCGCCTTGTGTCCGGCAGACAGCATAGCCCAACAGTCGCTCGCGCCCTCCGTTATGTAGAGCGGTTCGCTGGGGCGCAGCATCTTCGTGACGGGGAGGTTGTAGATGCTGCAACGGGAGCCGTATGGGAAGCGGAAACGGGGAACCTCTTTGTCGGCCTTGTCCTTTTCGTGAAAAACCTCTTTGTCGGACTTGTCCTTTTCGCGAAAAACTTCTTTGTCGGACTTGTCCCTTTCGTGAAAGACTTCTTTCTCTGCCTTACGGTAATCGAGATTACGGTTCTGTATTCCAATAAGCCTTCCGTCCTGGTCGAAGTAGGGAATTTGCAGCCAGTTGGTCCCGTAGCGGTCGGTCCACGACGACAGCCGGCACCACGCCACGACACGCGGGTTTAGCCTTCGCTCCTCGAAGAGGAATCGGCGTGCCTTGTCGCTCAGCCACGGATGCTCAAAGAGGCGGCCGTAGCGCGAGGCGTCGAACGGCCTCGCGGGCTTGTCGTCGGCAGGCGTCTGTGGCTTGTACTCCTCAAGGATGACGTTGTTGGCATCCGCCAGCCAACGGCATGCCTCGGGAAACGACTTGCCCAGATGGCGCATCACGAGGTCGATGGTGCCGCCCGAGGCTCCGCACACGAAGCAGCGGAAGGTGTTGCGCGACGTGCTGAACGACATGCTCGCATGATGATCGTCATGAAACGGGCAGAGCGATTTGTGGCGCGCCACGTGCAGTCCGAGCCGCTCAGCCACAGTCTCGATGGGCAGATGGCGGAACTGTAATAGGGTTGATTTTTCGAGCATAGTTACTTGTTTTTTTAGTGATAATGTCGGCAGTTACTTTTTAGTGACATTGTCGGCAGTTGTGCCATGCAGATACTCCTGAGTCTTGGTGTAGAGTCCGGTTTGCGCGGAGTAGACTATGAACTTGCGGAACACCCATTGGCAAAGTTGATTCTTTGTGCCCTCCTTCGTCTTGCCAATCGAAAGGCGCAGGGCCTCAAGCTGAGCCTCGTTGAACGAGTCGGGCAGGTCGTCGAGCAGATTCTTCGGGCCGCGTCTGCCAGCCTCGCTCACGCTGCCCTCGTCGCCTCCGAGCATGTCGGCAAACACCTGCATCTTCGACCAAATGTCGTGGTAGACGAGCCATTCCACAAGCGAAGCCATCGGCTTGGTCCACGTCTGGTTGTTCAAGGTCCAGAGCAGGCATCCCGCCTTCCATGCCGACACGAGCGAGCGCTTGGAGATGTCCCAAAGGATGTCGTCGTCGGCGAGGTCGGCCAGCGAGGCCATGTCGGCAGCAAGCTGGTCGACGAGTCGGTTGAGCGGTCGGATGATGAAGCGTCCCTTGCAGATGGCAAGTCGGGCGAGGTATTCGTCGAGCCTCTTGTAGAAGTCGTCGCTGTAGCTGCCCTGGCGTGGAATGCGCCCGTCGCGTCCCTGGCGAGGCTTGTAGGAGAAGACCATGCGTCCGAAAGTGCCGTTGAAGAGTTCCTGCTTATAGAACTTGCGTGCGGCGAAAGGGGTGGACGAGATGGTGATGTTGGCACGCAGAACGGGATTGCCCGTCACGCCGTCGGCTGTGGCTCTGAGTGCTCCCGCCCGCTGCCGGTCGTAGATGTTGCGCAGCATCTGCGAGATTTGCCGGTGTCCGCCGCACACGCGGTCGGCCATCTCCACCTCGGGCATGTTGATGTACTGTGTGCGCTGTCCCAGTTTCTCGCATCCCATGGCGTTCTGTATGAAGGCGGCGTTGGTGACGTCGGCAGGCGGAAACCAGAACGCCACGTCGGGTCGTACCGGCTTCTCCTTGTTGGCACTCTTCGTCTTCACCATCTTCTGCCACTCCACAAGCTTCGCCAGCTCCTCCTCGTCGTGAGCGCGGAAGTCGCGGCAGAGAGCTTCCACAAGTCCTGAGAGTTGGCCCTTTCCTGCGCCACTATCAGCCACGAGATTAGCCAGCATTCCGCACATTTCCTTCCAACTTTGGTCGGGATACATGAATTCTGCTCCGCTTACGTGAGCGCCAAGTATGGAAAAAAGCATGGGTACGAGTGGCTGATGCATGTCTTTGGACACCTGCGAGAGCAAAAGCTGCACGCATTCCGTGCCTTTTCCCAGGCGTGGCATAGCCGGAGGGGTGGGTTTACTGAGGTTGTATTTAATATTTGTCATGTCTGATGATTTGTTAAGTTGTTGATAGTCAGCCTTTAAGAGGAAGTGGGGTGTGGGCTGTCATTACAATTACAGTTATTACAGTTTAATTTACAGGGATTGCCTATCTCTTTCTTTTTATATATAACTATTTGATTATTAATTAGTTATAAAGTCTTTAAGAAGGGGTTTTAAGATATTCACCCTATTTGTAATAACTGTAATAACTGTAATTGTAATAGCTTAGCCCACGGGATTAATCCCCCCATGTTTTCCTTTTCTACCTGCCAACCCACTTCACCTCTCCGAGGCCCTTGTCCACGCAGCACTTTACCGCCATGCGAATCTCGTTTCTCACACCCTCGGCAAACATGTCGCTATTCAGCAGGTACACCGGTTGCAGCTCCTTGAAGTTGAACCTGATGTGTCCGTCCTTCGGTCGGTAGGTCAGGGTGATGTATCGTCCGTCGAAGATTCTCAGGTTGCGCCTTGTTGTGGCGCTGCCCGGTCGCTCCACAAATTGGGCGTTGTAATTGTCGTCGAGCGTCAGAGTGCCGTAGTAAGGCTTGTTCTCGTCCACAAGGTCGTCGGTCTGCAGATACGCCTGCAAGTCGATGCACAGCAAAATGTCTCTTTTCATGCAATTCAATACCTTTTTCATAGTTTTGTTTTGGTATTAAAAATAATCCCCTCTGGTACGATGGCAATCGAAGAGGAATCCCTGCCATCTTTTATAGTACCGTCATTCCCCGTCTTGTGATTTCGAACTCACTTGTCGGGTAGTCTGTTGTATCTTTAAGACGATGCAAAATTCGTGGTTTTTTCGTTGATATCCAAAGAATTACGTGGATTCTGATTTGCAGGAGCATTTGCGGTCCTGTGTGTGGGAAAAGGTTTTCAAATGTTAAAAAGTAAATTGAAAAAGGCAAAAATGGATTGAAAAAACGCAAGTAATAAATTCACGTGATGATGGCATTTTTCTTTTTGCAGAAATTCAATTTACTTTTTCGAAGCAAAATACTGAACTGTATTTTCGTATACTAAAAAAGTGTATCGGTTATTGCAGACCGATACACTTTTTGATTATTTACATACAAAAAGCCATAAAAGAAATCCACTTTTTTTAGGCAAAATTCTCCATTAAATCCTCGTCGTTGCTCTCTTCAAACAATTTATTGATGTTGGAGAAGAAGTTCTTTACTATCTCAGAATTCTTGTCATACTGCAGGCTACGATTATTTACGGCATTATATTTCACCACCTTGTATTTTCCATTATAATGATTAATGAAATATTCCACAGCCTTTTTCACATTATTCGGCAAAGCCCATTGGCAGAAGATATACTCATAGAGTCCCATTTGTTTATGCTTGAAGTCGGATGGCAGCAAATCATCGAAGTGACCAATCACATACTTTATCTTTTTTACCGTCTTGGGATTATTGCCCCAAAGAGCCTTTTCAGCAATAGTGATGTCATTGGGTTCTGTAAAGCACTCAATAATGCAGAAATGGTCCATGTCGGCATGATTGTGCTTGTGGTATTCGCCCTGGGCGAAACCTTCATCCGACGCATAGGTGACATAACTTTTGTATGCGAAGGTTATTTCTTTGAGTATGTTGACTGAATTCTCGAACAACATAATCTCGTTTTCCAGTCGCTTGTACACTTTCTTTTTGTATACATCCAACAGATACTTGCATTTCATTGGGTCCTCGCGAATCTCATTCTCCTCTTTCAGAATATCAATACATAAGTTCATGCACTCTTCCTGCGCCTCGAAGAATTTCTTGAGTTCTTTGAACAACCCATGCACGGCGGGCGGAAAAGACGACATGTCGAACAAATCCTTATTGTAGACGCTTTTACCTAATACCGACTCTTCGAAAACCGATTTCTGCTCTATTCCATATGTGGCGCATTGGGCAGCTGTAGGATGTTTTGTTGGACAGAATTTCTTGAACACCTTCTTCAACGGCGACATGTGGCTGCGGGTGTGTCTAAGAATTTCGCACACAGAGTTGTAGTAATCGTTGTGGTCGGTGGCAAAATCCTGATTGAAGTTTGTCTCGAATTTGTGCAACCGCTCAAGTTCTTTCTCCATCTTTTCACGTGCATTGGAAATGAAAACGGCAAATCTTTCTATTTCTTCAATGTCGATGTGTCGCATACTAAGAGCGTACATCAGACGGTCCGCTCCTTCTTTTTCAAAATTGGCTACAATATCTTTCACCTCATGTAGCCTTTCAAGTTTTGGGTCAATGTCGGTTTTGTAGTAAGCCTTAAGGCATTTTTGCTTAATATTCTCGTCCATTATATGATATTTAAATTAAAGATTATTTAGAAAAACACGTGTAGGGTGTTCGGAAGACAAAATTACTACATTTTTTTCATTCACCTGTCAGTAATACATAAAAAGTTTGAAAAAGAATTTTGGGGTAAATAATGTTAATTGCTATGGTAAAGTTCCTCCTCTGCGCCTTGAAATGGCAACTTTTCCACAGCCCGTCCTTGCCATGTCCATTTGGTGTTGTTGACAATTAGGCTTATATAGGCCGTGCACACATGACCTTAAGCCGTATTTACAGGTGGTCTGAGGTTATGAATATGGTTGTTTTGATAATACAAGTTGACTCAGTCACAATCCCCATTCAAAAAAAAATTTCAACATTAAACATTCGTTTCGTGGGAAAACTCTTGCATCGTTTCAAAACTATTTGTATCTTTGCATCAGATTAATAAAAATAGAGGTTTAAGAATAAGTTAATATTATTTTGCTCAGCGGAGCAAATTATCCTATGTTTAACTAAAATCTTTTCAGGATTATGTCAATCAAAGTGAAAGCAGTCGAGCGCAACGTGTCGTTCGACAAGTCAAAAGAAAAGTGGGCTTATGTAATGCAGCCCGAACTATACGGCAAGCTCACCCAGAGCAAGGTTATCAACGAGGCCTCCATGCGCTCAGGTATAGCCCGAGGTGCCGACAGCAAGCCAGGCGGTTCTACCGCAGGAGGCAGCGGCTCGCAGGAGGGCGGTGGCGATGACGGCAGCGAGGGCTGATTGCAACAAAAAAACAGAAGAGGTTGAGCTATAAAGGCTCAGCCTCTTTGAGTATTTATCGGTTTTGCAGATGCCGCTATGTCAGAAAAACTTACAAAAGACGCCATTGGCCTCAGCACTCTGAGCATTCTGATTCCTTCACCCATTCCGTAATGTTTCTTCTGGCTTTATCAGTCCGTTTGCCAGCAGACTGTCGTATAGCCCCATGCGTATTTCCCGGTTTGGGAAGTCGAGCGTGTAGAGTTCAAGCAGCGGGTCGTAGTCCTTGATTGTCACGTAGCCGCTTTGGTAGAGTAGGGGTATGATGCTCTTCATGTTCTCCGTAGGCGCGTCGAACGATGACTCCTTGGCTTGCATACCTGCTATTTTCGACGGCACGGTTCTGAACTTCCGCATCATTTCTATAGGGAAAGTGGGAGTGCCAGAGCCAAACCAATACGCTTTCAGCTTGCCATCGGCGAGGCAGTTAAGCAGACTGTAGGGATTGAACACGTCGGGCGACGGCCATGCGAAATGGTAGCCGTCGTAGTTGTCCTTGAGTTTTTGTATGGTAGCCTCTCTCGAAATCGACAGTCGTTTGGCAAGAGCGTCAATATCCTCCGACATTTGTGTCAGTAGTTCCTCTTTCGTAATGCCGCAAATTCCGGCATATTCCTCTTGCATACTGATGTTTGTGATGTTGTTGAGTTCGCTGAAGATGCTCAGTTGCGAGAATTTGGTTATTCCTGTGAGGAAAACGAAGTGCAGCATCGATTCGTTCTTTTTCAGCGGACTGAAGAAGTTGCGCATGATGTTGCGCAGATTTCCTATCTTTTCGTCCTGGTGGGCAACATCGAGCAGCGGCGCGTCGTATTCGTCGATAAGCACCACCATTTGCTTCCCGGTAATCTCAAAAACCCTTTGTATGAGATTGTCCAGTCGGATGTTGATGTCGATGGTTTCGTCGTTGTTGAATCCGTATTTTCTTTCGTTCTCTCTAAGCACAGAGTTTAGGTAGCGGTACAGTTGCTCCTCGTCCTGGTGTTTTCCGCCCGAAAGGTCGAAGTGCAGCACGGGATATTCCTTCCATTCCTTCTCTAATTTCTCGATAGCCAATCCCTCGAACAGCTCCTTCCTTCCCTCGAAATAGCTTTCGAGAGTCGACACGAGCAGCGATTTGCCAAAGCGTCGCGGACGGCCCAAAAACACATACGTATAGTTGTTGTGTGTCATTCGGTAGACATATTCCGTCTTGTCCACATACAGGCGGTCGTCCTTGCGTATTCTTTCGAATGTCTGTATTCCTATCGGGTATAGTTTAAGTGCCATATTATGCCTTTCTTTTTTATAATTTGGTGTAAAGTTACAAAAAGTTTTTTGATTAATTATATGTTCATTTTTATTTTTGTATATGAACGGCAATCTGTTGGAGTGGATGGTGTTCTAAACCCAAACAAAAGCGGGCTGTATAATCTGTCAGAGCAGGTATGTAAGGGATGCCGTAATTAACTTCTTAACTCCTGATTCCTTAACTTCTTTCGCTAAAATTTAACACTAAATTAACGAAAATTACCCCCCCCCGATGCCTTGGATTATTAAAATAATTGTGTAACTTTGCATTGTATTTCGAAGCCCGCTTTTTTATTAAGAGTGGGCTTTTAAAGTATATAAGGAAGAATCTAAATAATAACTAAGCAACTATGAAAGAAACTGAAATGAATAAGCCTAAGCAACGGCTCACCTGGGACGTCTATGAGGATGGCGGGCCCCCGTTGTTCCGCGTCATAAGGCTTAGGAGGGGCGAACACCACCGTCGCGACCGTGTGGGCAGCTCGCTCTTGGCGTTTGTGCTTGAGGGCGAGGTAGACATGTCGACGGGCATCTACGTGAAGGAGTTTGCAGGCGAGGGACAGATGTTTGTCGTGCACAAGGGCGACAACGGCTATGTAAAAGGCTTGAAGGACGCTGTGATTCTGTGTTGCTGCTTCGACAGCTCAATGGCTCTGTGCAACGGGCTCTCGCTCAGCAACGTCACGGAAGACTACAAAGATCCCTCGCCAGAGGAACGCTTGAGCCAGGGCTTGCCGCGACTGGAGATAAACAAGATGCTGATGATGGAGCTTAAGATCACGATGCATGAGGTGGAGAGCAAGCTGTTGGGCTACCGCTTCATGGAGTTCAAACGCTACATTATTGTCTCCATGCTGCGCAACTTATATAATAAGGAGGAGCTGTTCTATATGTTCCGATGGGTGCGTAGCGACGACTTCGACTTCCGCGATAAGGTGTTCCAGTTATACACGTGCGGCATCAACGCCCAGGAGCTGTGCGCCCAGATGAAGATGTCCACCGCCACGTTCAACCGCCGTTTCAAGCGTGCCTTCGGAATGCCCTGCGGCGAATGGCTCAACTCCAAGCGCCAGGTGCAGGTGCTGATGGACCTCAAGACCACCGACCTCTCCGTAAAGGAGATAGCCGAGAAATACAATCTGACGCCAAATTATCTTACCGAATTCTGTAAGAAATATCTTGGCGATGTGCCCGGAAATCTTAGGTAAAGGGCAAAAATAGTGGCTTTGAGCAAAAATCGTGTATGGGTGACAAGATATTGTTGCACAAATATTGTAATGTTTATTAAAACGTTAGTACCTTTGCACTCGAAATAATAAACATCCTTATTGAGGGTTTTAGAGGAGCACGGCAGACGTGTCGTGCTCTGCTTTTATCTTTTATAAGTCAGGTGCGAGATTATTTTAATGATAAGTAATAGTAGAAAGTTTTTGTAGAAAAAATAATTTGCACATTTACTTGGAATACAATGGGTTACATGCTGTTGTATTAAGCTGAGCCAAAAAATGATGACTCAGCAACAATCAACAACAATCAACTCTTCAACAACTTACGAATCCGCCTTGGCGGAGTTCAGTATATATACATACAACAGTCAAGTCAACAACTAAAAACATTTTAGCGGGGTGGGGCTTTGAGCCCTATCTTCTATTTGCATGAAAGTTGCTGATTGTGGCTACGTACAAATTAATATCAATAAATATTAAAATCAGATGATTTTACGAACAATATTTGTAATATTGTGCCTTGCAGGGATCGTCTCAAATAGGGCTTGTGCCCAGGACGTGGCCCTTAAGACCAACGCGCTATATTGGATGACAACCACCACCAATGCCGCAGCCGAAATGGCCCTTTCGAACAGGACCACATTGGAGCTGTCGGTGGCCTACAATCCCTGGACGTTCAAGGACAACAAGAAGCTGCGGTTCCTGCTTGTGCAGCCCGAGGCAAGGTATTGGATGTGCGAGAAGTTTGAGGGCCATTTCGTGGGTTTCCATGCCCATGCGGCTCAGTTCTACAGCACTCTCGCCAACCGCCGACGCGACGGCTATCTGGCAGGAGCAGGCTTCAGCTACGGCTACGACTGGATTCTGAAGCCCAACCTCAACCTTGAGGCGGAGCTTGGCGTGGGCTATGCCCATTTGTGGTATAAGGAGAGCGACTGCATTCCGTGCATTAAGAAATTCGAGCGCAAGCACAAGAACTATGTGGGGCCTACAAGGGCTGCCGTGTCGCTTGTGTATTTCTTTTGAAAAAATGGACAAAAAAAGATGAAACAAAGCAAAATATATAGACCGCTCTGCGCTATTACGCTTGGAGCCAGTCTGCTCGTGGGGTGTGCCGTCGGCAACAAGGAGCGGAGCATCAGCCTTACGTCCTCGCCACATGTGCTCACACTCGATGCCGACCGCAAGGCGGTGGTCGATGTCAGCTTTCATGTGCCTGCCAACTACATATCGAAGCGAAGCCGAATGGTTGTGGTGGCGCAGCTGATGGTGGGCGACTCGCTGCTCGGCGAATGTCAGCCGCTCGCCCTCTACTCGCCCATCTACAGCAAAAAGATGGAGCGCCGACGGGTGCTTGAGGGCTACCGCGACCCCTATGAGGGCCACATCGTGAGGACCGCCGACACGTCGGAGCCTACGGAGCTGAAATATGCCGCACAGGTGAGTCTGCCTGCCGATGTTGACAGCGCGCGACTGGTGGCTATGGTGTCTACCGACGGCTGCGGCGAGTGTACAGGACGGGAGACGGTGGACATGGCAAGGATAGTGATGCCAGCTCCGCCAAAGCGGCACATCAATGTGTTCTGGATAGAGCCAGAGTTTAAGGTTAGGCCCAAGGTGATGGTGGGCAAGGGTGTGGCAAATCTTCAGTTTGTCATCAACAAATACGACATCAACCTGGATATGGGCAACAACCGCCGTGAGCTCGACGACATGGTGGCTAAGCTTCAGCCCGTGCTGGACGACTCGCTTGCCACGCTTACGTCGCTCAGCATCTTCGGTATGGCCTCTGCCGACGGTCCGCTATCGTTCAACACGCCCCTCTCGCGCAACCGTGCCAACTCTGCCAAGGAGTGGCTCGTAGGGCAGTTGGGCGTCGGCGCCGATGTTCAGCGGCTCATCAAGGTGGGCTCGCGTCCCGAGGGCTGGCAGCCCGTGTGGGAGGCTATGGTGGCCGACGGTCATCCTGACGCAGGCAAGGTGAAGGCCATCCTCGACCGCTATGCCGACCAAAACGATGACGTGGCAGAACGCTACATACGCCGCATGGCTTGCTGGAAGGACATCCGCGAACGCTACTTGCAGAAGGACCGCAAGGTGGAATATGTCTACACCTACACCATACGCAGTTTCACCACCGACGCCGAGCTTAAGGAAATGTATGGCAAGCGTCCCGACGCCTTCAACGAGGAGGAGCTGCTGCGCGTGGCAACGTTGGCTGCCACCGACGAGGAGCGCAAGCAGGTGTACAGGATGATAGTGAAGCGGTTCCCCGAGTCGGCCATAGCTGTCAACAATCTTGCCGTGCTCTATCTGCGCGAGGGCAAGGAGGAGGAGGCCGTCGAGGTGCTCAAGAGCTATGTGGCTGACGATAGGTTTGAGAAGATATTGAATGAGTAACCCAACATTTAGCAAGTGTGGAATTTTGAAAGAAATTAAAGTGATAAGAGAATTTATAGCCCAACGCCCTGCCGCTAAGTGTTCAGCCCTAAGGCTGTGGGCCAAGGGCTGTTGGCTGCTTCTTCTGCTCTCCGTCCCTCTGCTTGCCTCGTGCATCAGAGACCAGCTCGACGACTGTCCGCCGCTGCGTGTGGAGATAGGCGTGAAGGACAAGAACTACTTCAACGTGGACAAGGTGGACATGGAGGAGCGACTGTCCGACAGCTTGGCTTTCCGCCAGTATGTGCCCACGTTGTTCTATATGCTGCGCGACGCAGAGACGGGCGATGTGGTGGAGGAGCAGGGAGTGTTTGCCGTGGAGGGCGACAAGAAGACGGTGGCTGTAGACTTCTGCCCCTGTCTGCCACACGGCAAATACATACTCACGGTGTGGGGCGGACTCGACGACCTCTCGGCCCTGAGTGCCGACCGCCAGACGCTCGACCTTCATGCCGACCGCAGCGAGGGTGGCGATGTCTACCTCGTGAGCGACACTCTCGTCTACGATGCCTACCGCTACGACTACCGTGTGGAGCTGGAGCGCACCAAGGGCAAGCTGATTGTGCAGGCTGAGGACCTGCCAGGGAGCTACGACCTTGTGCACATCGATGTGGACGGAATCTACGGCAAGGTGAACTCCAACTTCATGTATTCGGGTGATGTGGACGTGAGCGACAAGGTGTCTATCCCGTTGAAGCCGAAGGTGAGCACGGCTACGTTGCTTGCCCCGTCGGTTAAGGAGGATGGCTCTGTGCTCGATGTCGACTTCACCAATAGCTCTCCCTCTTCCGACGACAAGCAGCTCTCGCCCGACGACGTGCGCATCACTATGCGACGCAACATGATAACTGTGCTGCGGTATGTGTGGGACGAGCAGAGGAAGCACTTCGTGGTGTATATGCTCGTGAACGACAACTGGGAGCAGGTGCATGGCATGGAGATAGACTGACATAGGCTGATATTGATATTGGAATAATTGATATTAGAATACAACTAAATAGTTTTTTTATAATTTAATAAACAACAACAATGAAAAAGAGTTATCTTTTCAGCGCTTTTGCAGCCGGAATGGTGATGCTGAGCGCATGTAGCAACGATGGTGACCTCACAGGAGGCGACGAGTCGAACGATGCAGTACAGGAGATTGTATTGCAGGTGGCTAATGCAGGAGAAGGCTTGCAGACACGTGCAGGTCGTCCGCTCCTCAGCTCTGAGGCAAAGCAGACAATTGAGAATGTAAAGGTTATTATCTGCGATAAGTCTAATAATATCGTAAAAGAGAAGACTTATACCCACTGGAACGAAGATACTGATTCTAAGGTATATGGAAAGGATGGTGGTGCTCATGGACGTGAGGCAACTCTTACATATACTGGCGACGATAAGTTGCCTAATGGAACATATACCATTTATGCTTTTGGCTATTCTAACAACTCAGATTATAAAGATCTGACTACTAAGATAAGTGATTTGACAGAGGGTAAATCTTTCTCAAAAAATACTATTCTTAACCTTAAGGATGGTGTAAAGGGTGAGGAAATCTTTGCAGGTAGCACAGCACAGTTTGAAATTAATGAGAATCAAAAGGGTTTCACCCAGACTGTTGTGTTGAACCGTCAGGTAGCAGGTACATTCGGTTACTTCGATAAAATTCCTTATGTAGCAGGTGCAGCAAAATTGCAGTTGGTTGCTTCAAACGGAAACACTGGTCTTGTTTTGGGCGGCTTTAATAGCTTAGACCTTACAGGTAATGGCAATGGAAATGGCACTAATGTAAAGTATGTTGTTAATGGTACAACTGCTGCTACAAATAATGTTGTTTATACTATTAACTTGAAGGATTGGTTTACCGATGTTAAGGATGTTGACCATGACGGTTTGATTGATGATACCAACTGGGCGAAGCCTGCAGGTTACACAAAGGCAACCTTTGCAAAAGGTTCTGTATTTGGCGGTTCTTTCTTGATTCCGTTCCAGAAGAATGATAACCAGACTTTCGTTCTGCAGTTGACTAACGATGCTGGCAATGTCCTGAAATCATGGGCTGTTAAGTTGCCTTCAACTGACGGTCAGCTTTCTGAATACACACTTTCTAGTTGGAATTCTAAAACTTCAGTTTTCGCTAACACACCAAACACAAAGGATGAAGCAGACAAGTATAGCGTAGTTCGCAACCACCTCTATGGTATCGGTAAGAGATCCTTGGATAAGCCTACTACTCCTGGTACTGATCCTGACAAACCAGAGCCACTCAACAAGAAGCAGGAGCTCACTCTCCGTGTGAACGACAACTGGGAGGTAATCCACCAGATGGAGCTTGAATAATAGCAAGTGTATTTATGGCTCATCCGATATTTGGAGTGATGTAAACATGAGAATTCTGTCCAATGTTTATACAAGAAGGAGCTGACGGGCTGCGCTTGACTTTGCCGCTTGCCAGAACAAGAAAGCCCAATGTCGTACATAGCCAGTACGGGCTGAAAGCCCAATGTTTTCCATAGCCCAGGGCATCGCCCTGGGTAAAACAGATACAAACAACCAACGCGCCCTGTAAGGGCAACTGTAAAAACATTGGAACGTTAGAGCTGCCCTTACAGGGCGCATTGTCCGTAAATGCTTTATACCCAGGGTGATGCCCTGGGCTGTGGAGAGTTGCCCCTTCGGGGCGCGCTGTCTACTGATAAACGCCTGTATTAATCACTCCAAATATCGGATGAGCCATATTTATACAAATCCCGCTTATATAATCAATTTTTAGGAGGTGATTGGTGTTTTTTGCTTTTGCGGCAAAGCCACCATAACCTCCTCTTTTTTCATTGTCACATCCATTAGACATTTTATATGATAAAAGCATCATCAGCCCCACTTCTTCATTTCCTCCTTGCCGCCAGTCTATTCCTCAGCTGCAGCGCAAGCGACGATTTGTCCATGTCGCGTCCGCAGGGCGAACCACATGCCGTAGAGGTAAGTATGCGTGTGGGTGTGAGTGCGGGCATCGTCTCGCGTGAGCTGAACACATGGGATGGAGCGCAACAGGTGAACGACATGCGCGTCTATCTCTTCCGCTGCCCGCAGGATAAATACAATACAGATGAGGAAATCTTTACCTATTACGTACCCGACAACATCAAGGACAAGGGTTATTTCGTCGTCGGCGACTTCGACAACAAAACACCCTACTATTCCTCCGAGCACAACGGTCAGCCCGAGCAGCACACCTTTTATTTCAGTCCCTTTCTCGAAAGCGGCTACTACTATCAGTTTCTTGCCGTGGGAAGAGACGACAAATATGTTGACCAGCAAGACCGATTGCTCGAACAACCTTCATTCAAGCAAGACTTAACCACCTTGCAGGTTGCCCAAATGTCGCTCGCCGAAAATGCCGTAAAGCAAGCAGAAAAGAGAACATACAATTGCTCCGAGTTCTTCTCAGGCGTTATGCGCGACGAGACAACAAAAGACGAAACTCCTATACTCGTCACCGACGAGCCACCATATTTCTTCCGCACCACCCTTACAGCCACAAGAAACGTCGCGGGACTGATGATCTACGTCACCAACATCCCGTCGGTTGTGGAAACAAACAATTCAAACAATGAAACAACGAAATTCACCCCAACGAAATTGTCTGTTGAGGCTACAGGTCTCGCCGCAGAGACTTTGCTGCGCGATAAGACAGCCCCGGCAGAAGCCCAACCTTATAATACGCAAACATTAGGCGTAATCGACCTGACAAAGGCAAACGGATGGGCTGTCGACGACGTTGAGCACGTCTTCACCCGTCCGGCAGACAAGGAGAAGGGTTGGCAGAAGAACAGCTATTTGGTGAGCAACTTCATGATGCCCACTCCCGAAAGGCTCATGGGCAACAGTCCTAATGCCGATGGCGCAGGAGTGACATTCTATCTGCATTACTCCGACGGTAATGGTCATCATCGCTACGACAACATCAAGAAAGTAAAGAGCACAGGTGACCTTCGCAAGTTCCCCATCGAGGCCAACCACCTCTACAGCTTAGGATCGAAAAGCTCTACAAGCAACGACCCCTACGACCTCAAGAAGCATTACGAGCCGATAATGGTGGACATCGCCATTGACTTAGAGCCGGCTTTTGAAAAGAAACATGAGTTTGAAACAGAATAACCCTAACATAAATACATATCCCGTATGAAATCAAAGATAAGCATCGCAGCCTGCCTCGCTCTGCTCCTTTCCCTCTCGGCAGGATGCAGCGACAACGACATGTTGCCCGAGGACAACAATACTTCCACCACCGAGCAACCCATGCAGGGAGTAGTTCGCGTGCCCATAACCATTGCCTTGGGCGGATCGGGGGCGGAAGAGGGAGGCAGAGGCTCGCGCGTTGCCCCTCCTGGTACAGGCTCCTCTGGCTCCGGCAATTCGCATGTGGATGACAAGGACGACGGACTCTCCGAGACCAAGGGCGTGAATGCCGTGAGAGTGGTGGCTTTCAGACGCAGAACATCCGAGGAAACTGAGGATTTTGAGTACGACCCCAAGAACAATATACTGCTCGAAAATCTGGTGGAGAAGGACATTGAGAAGGACGACTACTACGAGGGCCAACCCCACAAGCATCTTGTGGCTACTGGAAATGTCAGCATCAGCGAAGGCTACGACTACAGAATAGTGGCTATAGCTTATAACAAAGACGAGAAGGCTCCTTATCCTTATTACGGCGGCAAGCTGATGGTGGGCGCAAACATGCTTAATCTTTATAATGGCACTACGTATAATGATTTCTGTGCGAAGTTCGCATATTATATGGTGGACGAGAATAAAGATAAGGAAAACAACTGGGCTGATTATCTGAAGAAAGAACCAGACTTTTTGGGGGATCTTTTTCCAAAGGTGCATAATGTATCTTGCCTCACTCGCCGCCTCGCCACCATCCCGCAGCTTTTCTTTGGCACAATTCATATTAAGGACGATGCCACGAGGAATCCGATAATCAGTTATACAGATTTTCTTCCAAAAGCTCCAGAGGAGAACACAGGCAAGACCGATCCTTCTGTTCCCTCCCTCACAGGCACTCTCTACCGAGGAATGGCAGAAGTGGAGGTGAAAATCAAGTCGGCGGCACAGAAGACGTCGGCACTTGGCAAAAACACGAATCCCGAATGGTACTGTCTGCTTGCCGACAACGTGCTAACCAAGGTTGGACTTTGTGACTATGACGACTTCAACCACGGTAGCGAGCCTGTAGAAAACACCACAAATGAAGCAGATACTTATGGCACATACACAGCCGTGGCTTATCAGAAATGCGAGGTAGTGGGCGACATAATAACGCTCAGAGCCTATCTGCTGCCTACGAAAACTCATCTTGCCGTAAGAGTGGGGCTGAATGCCAAGCCCTTCGCCAAAAACCGACGGGTGAAGGCCAAGGACGTTTCGTTCGCCGACACGGCAACAGGCGTAATCGTGGTGGATGCTCTCAATGACGTTTTCTATCTGCGTAGAAACCATAAGTATGTGTTCAACTACACAAGCGACAAGGTGGATTTCTATGATGAAGCTTATATGATAAATGATAAAGATTAATGTGTAAAAGATGAAGCATAATTTTAATTTCCATCAATTTATATTCATGGTGTTGTTGGTTCTCATCTCTCTGCCCTCGTTCTCACAGGACGCGCAGCCAAGAACCGACGACACCAGTCCTTATTTTGAGAGTGCCGAAGTGCGCGACGCTTTCAAGGATTGCAAGAAGCCCATCTGGACCGACGATTGGAAGGACCTGCCCCAGGCTCAGCCCAACGGCGTGGACTTCAAGGATCATGAGAAATACTACAACATGAAGTTCCGCCGCCTGCGCAACCGACGCGCCCTCACGGGCGACCCCTGCACCGTGAACAAGCTCATCGGCGTGGTGGGCGTGGGCAGTTGGGTGAAGGACCTTGGAGCCCTTACCGACGAAGACCTCGACAACTACGCCCAGGTGAACGCCGTGATAAAGGCTGGCGTGACGACCGACCCCATGGTGAGCGTCAGAGACATGGACAACTACTACAGCCGTGGCACCGTGGCTGGCTTCGTCATTGTGGCTGGCTCGGGCAGCAGCGTGCTCACTCTCGACATCATCAAGGCCCTCTCCATAGGTTTCTATCGCGACGGCAAGCTGCAGGGAGTGAAAGCCGTGAGGGAGGGACAGGACGGCACCCTGCTCACCTTGAAGCTCATCCAGATACCCGGCTCCTCCGACGTGTGCGCCCTGCTCACAGCCCAGAGCGACTGGCTCTTCGACGAGGTGAGCCTCGACTGCTCGGGCGGCGTCCAGGCTGACGTGGCTAACCTCTACAAGATAAAGTATGCCTTCGTGGGCAGCGAGTCGGAGTTTCCCATCACCATATCCGACAATAACGGCACAGGTGGAATCGACGCCTACAACGAGCACTTCAAGGACGAGAACAAGAAGATAGAGTTCGGCAGCATGAAGGGATGGAACGCCGTGCTGTTAGGCTTGCCCTTCCCCTTCACGTCCGACCATGCCAAGAAGATGTACGACAGCGACACCACCAACGTGACCGTCATCACCCCAATCCTCAGCGTGGGCTATCAGGGTGGAGCCAAGTTTATGGTCAACAATGCCGCCGACCCCAATGCGGAGGCTTTCGAAGCCGGCATGGAGGTGGGCTACAAGTATAATATGGCTGGCGCTCTCGCCCTCAAGGCAGGAGCGTGGGTCAACCTCCTGCTCTTCGACCGCAATGGCAACAAGGTGCAGGAGGAGACTATCTCGGCGCAGGTGCTCGGCCTGTCGTTAGTGCAGGCAAGCAGCGGCACGATAAGCATCAAGTCGAAAGTGCCCTTCTCGGGGTGTGAGATAAGGTTCCTCACCGTGCTCAGCGTCGATGTGGGCGGCATCGGCATCCACTACGGATTTGTGAGGGCTGCCCCCGACGTCTACCACCATTGCGACATCAAGCCCACGATAAGCAGCAATATCTGCGACTCGCAATCGTCCTTCCGCCTGCGCTCCAATTCGGGAGTGAGCGTGACGTGGGCCCTTGACGGAGCATGGGACTTGGACGGAAAGAACATCCTCGGCAGCACCAAGGTGAAGGTGACGCCCGACGGACAGGTAACCAACATGTCTACGGGCAAATACACCTTCAGGGCCACGGCGCGCGACGGATGCAGCGACGAGACCACCATCACCGTGGGCAGCTTCAACGACGGCAACACCCCCTGCGGCAGCCCTATGGTGAACGGCAAGAATGGCGTGAACGACAGCATCTATGCGCTCACCGACAAGATATACCAGTCTTCGGGTTCGCTGCTATCTGTATCCGAACTCAAGAACCCCTGGAACATACTCAACAAGAACGACAGCACCTACGCCGAATACATCAGCGGACTGAACCTCGCCGACAACCTCTGCATCATAGGCATTAAGCGAGTGGACGGAAAGCTAATCTACGACGCCACCGACGACGCCGTGAAGCGAGCCGCCCCAAAGCGCATAGGGTTTGTGGTGGAGGCCGACGTCACGGTGCTCAACCTACACGCCTTGCAGTTCCTCCAGATACGCTGCTACAACAAGGGCAAGGAGGTCTACCGCCACCTCATCAGCGAGAACAACGCCATCGGCGCGGGCGTGGCAGGCTCCGACAAGGTGCAGAAGATAAGATACTCCATCGAGGTGCCAGCCACCGACAAGGATGGCCACCAGATACAGATGGACGAGTTTCAGCTGTGGAATTCGGGTGTGCTCAATCTTGGCGGCTCCGTGCTGCGCATCTACTACGCCTTCATCGAGGAAGCCTCCGACGACTGCTCCTCGCCGTTGGCGTGTGGCAGCCTTGTGCTGTCCAACCGCAACTCCCACACCGTGATCAACGCCGACGAGACCAAGTTTGGCGGCACAGTCAACGTGCTTGCCATCGACGACAACCTGGGCTATCTGGTAGACAACGACCTCGACACCTATCTTGCCATCGCCAACACCGTGAGCGTGGGCGTGGGACAGACCATTGCCGTGAGGATGGGCCGCACGCTCGACTACCACCATCAGTTGGGCGTGGTGATCGACAACAAGACCTTCCTCGCCGCCGTTAAGGTGGGCTCATGGCTCACGCTCGCCACCTATAAGGACGGCAAGCCTACGGGCGACGAGTACACCGACTGGAAGGTGATAGGAGCCAAGGTGGCTGGCTATGGCGACAAGAACATACTCTTCTTCCAGCCTAAGAGTGCCTACGACGAGATAAGGCTCACGGTGGCAAATATCGTGGGGCTGCTCGACGTGCAGAAGTTCTATGGACTGGTGGTGCGCGGCGACGTCGACAACGACGGCATCCCCGACTGTAAGGACAACTGCTCGTGTACCACAGGAGTGAAGGACATACGCATCAACCAGGTGTGCGTGGGCGACGACATCACCGTGACTGCCACAGGCAACCCGGGAGCTGAGTACTATCTCGTGTTCGACGACAAGAGTGCGGGCAAGAATGGAGTGGTGGACACGATGTCTACATCGGCCACACACGACAACATCGCCTACACCTACACCACAACCACTCCGGGCGAATACCAGCTCACCTTCTACGACGGAAGCGGCAAGCCTCTGTCGTCGGTAGTGTACAAGGTTCACCCCTTGCAGACGCGATGGCTCAGCACAGCCACCAACAACGACTGGAACAAGTGGGACAACTGGAGCGACGGCTCGCCCTACTGCTGCACCAACGCCATCATCTCGTCCGACTCGAAGGTGTTCCCCGTGCTCGGCTCTGTGGAAAGCCCCGCCGACTATTGCTGCAAGGACATCTTCTTCGAGCCGCGGTCGGCTGTGGAGAATGTGCCCTCGCTCAACTACCGACGGGCGTGGGTGGAGCTGGAGCTGATGCCCAACCGATACTACAACCTCAGCGCGCCGCTCAAGCAGACCTACACGGGCGACATGTTTGTGCCTGACTCCACGAAGGCTACGGCTGCCTATTTCGAGCCGCTCACCGAGGACAACTGGGCAGAGAACCGCTTCAACCCCAGCATCTATCAGCGGCTGTGGGCTACTACGGCGCATGGCAAGCTCGCTCCTCCCGACAACAAGGGCGAGCTGGTGGACCAGACGCTCGGCATAATGCAGACCAGATGGTCGCGCCACTTCAACGCTGTGGCTAAGGCCTACGGCGAGGGCGAGGGATTCTCGTTGTGGGTGGACAACGGCGAACTGCCGGCTACCGAGGCCCTGCGCATCCGACTGCCCAAGACTCATGGCACATACCATTACTACAACGACTACGACCATGCGATTTTAGGCGAGGAGAACGTGGTGAAAGAGGACAGTATCTGCCGATTCATATATGAGGCTGAAAACGAAAAGAACCTCGTGCAGGAATACTCCTACAAGCAGGGTGGTGCTGAGGTGAAGGAGTCGCGCACGGTGTTCGTTGGACAGGAGGACTACTACATCACTCTGAGGGCAGACACCTTGACCAACGCTTTCCTCATTGGCAACCCCTTCATGAGCCATCTCGACATTAAGAAGTTTCTTGAGGTGAACGACAATGTGAAGAGCGTGGTGATGGAGGTTGGCGACGACCTGCAGCAGCAGACTGTGCTAAGAGCCAACAACGAGATTGTTGCCACAGGCGGCGTGACTACTGTGGAGCCAATGCAGTCGTTCTATGTTATGCTGAAGGGTGAACCTCTAAAGGAAGTAAGACTGCTGCTGACAAAGGAAATGATTGGAGGAAAGAGGGCTGAGAAGCCGGGAACAACCGATACCCCCGATTCATCTAATGGTGGAGAGACTAAGGAAGGAACTGCCCCCGAAGGCTTAAGAGTGACGGTTGAGTGTTTGAATTCCGGAAAGAAGTCGGTTGCATTGTTCTTAGGCGCGTGCTCGACTCAGGAATCTCAATACTCTCCCAATTCCAAGTCGCAGGCTTTCGCTCCGACGCTGTTGGACGGCGAGATTCGTCCTGAGGTCAAGGTCTTTGGCGTAGGTTCTGACGAGGCTTATGGCGCAAGCCGTGGTGATGGTTCTGCAAGCCGTGGTGAGGCTTTCGACATAATGCCGCTTGCCGACCGAATCCCCTTGGGCATCCTCTTGGACAGAGCCGACAGCATCAGTATCGTGGTTAGCTCTACAACGGGTGCCGACCTTAGCAGCTATGTGCTCCGCGACAATCTCACGGGCAAGGACTATGCGCTTGGCTCTCAAGTGGTTGTGGCCCATGCCGAGTCGTCGCTTGGCCGCTTCGTGCTAAGAAGAATGGCCAACATGCCTGCCGTCGCCGACGATTCGTTCAGCGGCGTGAGTATCATGCAGCAAGGTTCCAACGTGGTGGTGCAGTCGGCGGATGCCAATCTGCGCAGCGTGAAGGTTCTGGACATGAGCGGACGCTTGATAAGCAAGTCGCAAGACTCGCACGCCCGTCGACTGCAAACAACTGGTGAGCAGGGCATTCACATCGTCTGCATAGAACTTGAGAACGGCAAGAGCAGAGGATATAAAATTATGCTGTAGTAGGGCGAAAGTTTTGCGTATTCAGAAAATATGTAACTTTGCAAGTTGAGGGTTTGGCAAGCTATAAATGAAAAAAAACGGGGATTAAACAAAAAATGTGTTTAATCTCCGTTTTTTTATAGTCTTTTTTTATTTCGTCTCGATTTCTTCCTTCATGTCGATGAATTGTCGTTTGTTGTCGAAGAATTCATACTGCAGGAATGCAAGTTTTTCTGACGGGATGATGTGTACTCCAAATCCGTACTTCATCTGCCACTTGCGTTTAAGCGAGAAAAGTCCCTTGTTAATATAAGCTGCCACGTAGGGGTGTACGTGCAGATAGAAAGTCTTGACTCCAATCTTGTTGACAAGTCGGTCAATCTTACTTTCGAGCTGGTCGGTGAAAATGATGCTCGACTTTATCTTGCCCTTGCCGAAGCATGTAGGGCAGACCTCCTCCACATTCACGTCCATGGCGGGGCGCACTCTCTGGCGTGTGATTTGCATTAAGCCGAACTTGCTTAATGGCAGGATGTTGTGGCGTGCACGGTCCTTCTGCATGTTCTTGCACATGCGCTCGTAGAGCATCTGTCGGTCTTCTGCAAGGTTCATGTCGATGAAGTCGACAACGATGATGCCACCCATGTCTCTGAGTCGCAGCTGTCGTGCCAGCTCGTCGGCGGCACCAAGGTTCACGTCGAGCGCGTTGGCCTCCTGTCCGTTGTCCGAGTGCGAGCGGTTGCCGCTGTTCACGTCTACCACGTGCAGAGCTTCGGTGTGTTCGATTATAAGATAAGCGCCGTGTTTGTAGTTGACGGTTTTTCCGAAACTGGACTTAATTTGTTTCGTTACATTAAAATTGTCGAAGATAGGAACGCTGCCAGTGTAGAGTTTCACTATGTTGGCTTTCTCTGGGGCGATGAGTTCTACATAGTGTTTTACTTCATGGAACACGTTTTCGTCGTTGACATAGATGTTCTCGTAGGTGGGGTTGAACAGATCCCTAAGCAGGGCTACGGCACGTCCTGTTTCTTCGAAAATGAGTTGTGGGCGTTTCTGGGTCTTCTGCACTCTTATGAGAGCGTCTTCCCAACGCTTGGTGAGTATTTTGAGTTCTGCGTCCAGTTCGGCAACACGTTTGCCCTCAGCAACAGTGCGTACTATTACGCCACAGTTTTTAGGCTTGATACTGTTGATGAGCTGCTTGAGTCGTGCGCGCTCTTCACCGCTTTTAATTTTGGATGACACCGAAACTTTGTCGCCGAATGGCATGAGCACGAGGTAGCGTCCTGCAAAGCTCAGCTCGCCTGTGAGTCGTGGTCCTTTGGTAGATATTGGTTCCTTTACAATCTGCACCAATACCTCTTGTCCCACTGTGAGAGTGTTTTGCACGCTTCCGTCCTTTTTGAGGTCGGGCTGTCGTGTGGCCTTGGCAAAAGGATAAAGTTTCTTTCTGTCGCTCTGTACCTGTCTTAGGTACTTTTCGTAAGAATTGAATTGATTGCCTAAATCAAGATAGTGGAGAAAGGCGTCGCGCTCGTAGCCAACGTCCACGAAACTGGCGTTCAGTCCGGGCATTAGTTTTTTAACTTTCGCTACATAGATATTGCCAACAGAGAATGAGGCGGAACTTGGTTCTGTCTGGTATTCCACCAGTCGCTTGTCTTCCAAGAGAGCGATGGATATTTCATTCTGTTGAACGTCGATAATAACTTCGCTGGTCATTTCTCTTTCTGTTCTTATTTAGATTAATCTGATTAAAAACTCGTATGAATAAAAAGCATAGGGGCGCGCCAAAGCTCATTGCGGATGCATTGTGTTTGACGCGCCCCCATTTCGGAACTGACCCTTATGGGCAGGCTTTCTTACTTGCTCTTATGTCTGTTCTTACGTAATCTCTTTTTACGCTTGTGAGTAGC
>OQVS01000718.1_pt1 | contig 22855 bp, 21 predicted proteins | sample 1691601 | NCBI WGS metagenome assembly OQVS01 (sample SAMN03418268, study PRJEB22391) | human gut metagenome | biome: human-gut; feature: organic feature; material: feces | host: Homo sapiens | place: Tanzania | collected 2013-01
ATTCTAAATCCCAAGGCCAAAAGAGCCACATAATACAAATCTATTCCCAGATGATCGCCTACATAAACAAGAAATGCAGCCAACAAGGCATTAGAAAAAAAACCGGAGATAAAAATCTTATCATCAAAATTTCCTTCCCCCGCAGCCCTAAGACCACCAAAAACGGAATCCAAAGAGGCTAAAAGGGCGATGGAAAATAGTTTGGAATAGGCCACTGGAATGCTCCAGGGCACCAAAAAGCCCAGAGCCACCCCTAAGGCCAGACCACAAATTGCCAGAATCATTTTCCTTCCTCCTGTTTAGCCGATTGGGTTGCATACTTATAGCTTATCGGATTCTTATAGGCCGGAATCCATACATTATTTGAGCTTTGCAGTGTCATATTGATTCCCCAAACCTTTAGGGTATCTGCCACCCCTCCCCGCATATTGATGGCATTTTCCAAATCATGAATGCTGCCAATGGCGCGAATTTCAAAGGGAGGTGCTGACCGCACATTATTCACAGAAACCGTAGGCCCGGCACATCTTATTTCTGAGGTGGCCGTAAGTCTTTGTCCGTTAATGGAAATAGCCTCTGCTCCTGCTGCCCGCAGTTCATTAATAACCTTCAGCAAATCCTCATCATGCACCAGATAGAGATTCATATCCTCCCCTGCTGTGCTTTTCTGGGAGCTGTCATCAATGGTAATTACAATTCCCGGTCCCTCTACGGCGGTGCTGCCAGAAAGCAGCACAATATCCTGCGCCATTTTCTGACTATGTTCTTCACCGGAACTATTGCGAATATCATTCAGCTCATCCTGCAGGGATTGATTTTCACTCTCCAGCTTCTGTATTCTTTCCGTCAAAACCTCTACACGCTGCAACGGTTTATTATCCTTAATGTCCTGTGTAGTACGAAATTGTATCGCCAGCATAAAGCCCAGAACCATACAGACACAGGCTATGGATAGTCGGCCCTTTTCAAATCTCATCTCCCATATCTCCTTTCTACAAAAAGCTCTCCCACCCTAGGCAGGAGATATACTCATTGACGCAGGCGTACTGAGTATACATCATATCTGGCATCAACGTATTCAATAGGATGCTTGGTCTGCTGCAATTCCTTAAGCACACTAATCGTCACATCCACCTTGTCCGGCAGCTGCTCCAGACTACCCAAACGAATCTGGACAGAGCCGGCATAAAGCAAAACATCCTGAGGATTGGCAATATTTATCTCCGACAGAGATTGAATACTGCTATCCTCCAGCATGGATAAAAAGCTCAGAACCTTTCTGATATTTTCATCCTCAATAACATCACCTACAAATAAATCTGCCACACTGGCACCGCTAATCATGGGCACAGGCATCTGCCGCAGAGTTCGATGAGCATCCAAAACAATGCCATCCTTCCCTGCCTCCAGATAGCCATATTCGCATTTTACAAAGGCCAAAGGCACCCGCTCGTTGATTTCTATATTCAACTGGCTGGGAAAGGATCTTTGCACCAAGGCCTGATCTATTCTCAAATCCTTCTCCAGATTTCTGCGTATTTCATCAGTTTGGAGCTGAAAGAGATTCTCGCCAGTTCTAACACCAGCAATGCGAATCACATCCTCAGGCTGCACGTAGCGACAGCCACTTACATTAATATTTCTGAGGACAAATATAGGCGAAAGGGCACAGGCCAGTACCCCAAGCACCACCACAAGCCCTGTGAGAATTACTGCCACAGAGCTTTGGGAGATAATCTTATGCTTGCGTCCATCCATGCTAATCCATCCTTATATTTATTAATTTAGTCCTGATAGCCTGCCATAGTCAAAATTTTGGCACACAAATCTGGGAACTGAATCCCAGCAGCCCGTCCTGCATCTGGCACCAAAGAGGTTTCTGTCATACCTGGCACTGTATTGATTTCGATGGCATAAGGCTCATTCAGCTCATCCAGCATAAAGTCCACTCTCGCCATGCCTACACAGCCACACACTGCAAAGGCTCTGATTGCTATATCCTCAACAGCCTTGCTAACCTCTGCTGGCAAAGGTGCGGGAATAATGTGGGCAGAAGCTCCTGCCTTATATTTAGTTTCATAATCATAGCGGCCAGTAACAGTAGTAATCTCAATAATAGGCAAAGCTTCCTGATGTTCTTCATTGCCCCAGACTGCCACGGTCAGCTCCCGACCTTTGATAAATTCCTCTACCAGAATCTCATGGTCATACTTGAAGGCTTCCTCCAAGGCTGCCTCCAGCTCCTCTGGCTGTTCTACAATTACCACGCCAATGCTGGAACCCTGAGAGGAGGCCTTGACTACCACTGGTACACCAAATTCCTCAATAATCTCCTGAGCCAGATTCCGTTTGCTGTATTCAAAACGGAAATAAGTATGGGCTTTAGGGGTTGGAATCCCCTCCGCCATAAAAAATCTCTTGGTCGCTACCTTGTCCATAGTAACAGCTGCCGCCATAACTCCGGAGCTGGTATAAGGAATGCCCATCATATCCAAAGTGCCCTGAATAATGCCATCCTCGCCATATTTGCCGTGCAGCGCATTAAAGACAAAATCGGCTCCGCTAGCCTTTATCTGCTGGGGGAAATTAGGTGGATCCAGCTCCAAGCCCTCTGCCTGATATCCCTTCTCCAGCAAGGCATTCAAAATAGCCTTGCCGCTGCGGCGAGAAACCTCTGCTTCTGTAGATGGTCCCCCCATTACAACTACTATCTTCTTCATAAAATATCTCCTACCATATAGCCCTAAGTTATTATTTATTTAATAATTCAACCAATTCCTCGCCGGATTTCACAATATCCCCAGCACCCATGGTCATAATCAAATCTCCTGGCTGAGCAATGGACTGCAAATAGCCAGCAATCTCCTTTTTATCCTGAATATAAACAGGCTTCTTGCCAGTCTGCTCCACAACCTCTTTTACCAGCAGCTCACCGTCAATCCCAGGAATAGGATCTTCTCCTGCAGAATAAACATCTGTCAAAATCAGCATATCTGCCTCCTGGAAGCAGCTTCCGTATTCCTTCTGCAACAGCTGGGTACGGCTATAGCGATGAGGCTGGAAAACACAGATTAATCTGCCTGGCTTGGTCTGGCGGGCAGCCTTCAAGGTGGTAGCAATCTCAGTTGGATGATGTGCATAATCATCCACTATCCAAATGCCATTAATACGCCCCTTGGTCTGGAAACGGCGCTTGGCTCCGTGGAACATAGAAAGCCCCTCTGCCATAGCAGGTACAGTCTGCCCCAGCTCCACACCGGTAACAATAGCAGCCATAGCATTCAAAACATTATGTCTGCCAGGCACATGCAAGCGAACCTGTCCCAAATTCTCGCCCTTGTGAACCACCTCAAAAACAGTGCCATCTGTATCGGTCTGAATATTAACAGCCTGATAATCAGCCTCATGGTCAATAGCATAGGAAATACATCTGGTCTTTACATTCTTGACAATATTTCTAATGTTCTCATTGTCAAAGCAAACTACGCCAAAGCCCTCTGGACGAACCTGGTTCAGGAACTGAGTAAAGGCCTTGATAATATTCTCCATAGTACCATAATGATCCAAATGGTCATCCTCTACATTGGTTACAATGCCTACATAAGGATAATATTTCAGGAAGGTGCCGTCACTTTCATCAGCCTCAGATACCAGATAATCACTTTTGCCCAATCTGGCATTGCTGCCTAGATAATCTACCTCGCCACCAATGATAATACTAGGAGATACACCCTCGTAATCCAAGGCTACCCCCAGCATGGAGGTAGTTGTGGTTTTGCCATGAGCACCTGCCACAGCAATACCCTTGGAATTATTAATCAAGAAAGCGTTTACATCTGAGCGATGCAGCTTTTTCAGTCCCAGACGAGCTGCCTCTACTACCTCTGGATTGGTATCCCGAATAGCAGTAGAAACCACAATAGCCTCTGCTCCCTGTACATTTTCTGCTTTCTGGCCAATATATATCTTGGCTCCCAGCTTAGCCAACACCTCAGTCATTGCTGATTCCTTAACATCGGAGCCAGAAACCTCATAGCCCTTCTCTGCCAAAATTTTGGCCAAAGCACTCATACCTGCTCCGCCAATACCTACAAAATGTATTTTTTTCAGTCCTGTTAACAAAAGAAATCTTCCCTTCTGCTCTATACACTATTTGCTTGTCAACATTCCTAGCAGTTCTGCCTGCCACGAGCCAGTTCAATAATCAGCTCGCTAATGGTATCTGCTGCCTCCGGTCTGCCCAATTTGGCACTGGACTCTGCCATTGCCTGTAATTTCTCAGGCTTGCCAATCAGCTCATCAATAGCCTGAATAAGTCCCTGGGCTGTCAAATCCTTGTTCAATATAACTCTGGCCGCACCAGCCTTTTCCACAGCTCTGGCATTGTGTTCCTGATGATTTTCAGCTGCATAAGGATAAGGAACCAGAATAGCCGGTATTCCCTTGGCTGTTAATTCTGCCAGTCCAGTAGCCCCTGCCCGGAAAATAGCTAAATCAGCTATGGCCATAGCCTGAGGCATATTGTAGAGATAAGGCTTCACCTTGATATTATCTGCCTGCTGTAAATCTAGTCCAGCAGCAGAGATTCTGCTTATAATATCCTCATATTCACCCTTGCCAGTGGCATGAAGTATCTGCACATCTCTACGGCCTGCATAATGCTTCAACACCTCTACCATAGCACGATTAATGGTTCTAGCACCACGACTGCCACCAGATACTAAAATAGTTGTAGTGCCTGGACGCAGAGCAAAGGCCTCATAATCAGCCTCCTGCCGCTGTGCCATAACCTCCTGACGAATAGGATTGCCAGTAAATACCACCTTTTTAGCAGGAAACGCTCCATTGGCCTCCTGATAGCCAGTGGCTATTTTATTCACAAATTTAGAAAGGATTTTGTTGGTAATGCCGGGAATAACATTCTGCTCCTGTATCAATGACGGTATTCCCAGCAGGCTGGCAGCCATTAGCACCGGGCCACATACATAACCTCCAGTGCCCACAACCACATCTGGCTGGAATTTTCGCACAATTCCCATAGCCTTGCCCACGCCCTTGATTGCTCTGGCCGCCCTAAGCAGGTTTTCAGGACTAAGGCTGCGCTTAAATCCCTGCAAATCTACTGTAGCAAAGGGGATACCCTCCTTGGGAATAATATCTGCTTCCAGACCAGCATGGGTGCCTACATAAAGCACCTCCAGCTTATCTACCTTTTGTTGTAATGTACGAATCAAGGTAAGGGCTGGATAAATATGTCCTCCAGTTCCCCCACCTGAAACTATTATCTTCATAGCTTTCAATAACCTACCTCTTGCTTATTGTGACCTTAATTCTCCAGAGCCCTTACCAAGGCCTTGAAGTCCCGTCCTCTGGCCTCATAGCCATCATACATATCGAAGCTGGCGCAGGCTGGAGAAAGAAGCACAGTCTGAGGTGGTCCTGCAATGGCATGAGCTTTCTTAACAGCCTCCTCCATAGAGTAGCCTACCTCATGAATATGCTCTGCAGGATAACCCAGCTTCAAAGCATTTTCCTTGAAACGAGCCGAGGCATCACCTACCAGAATCAGCTCATCTACCCGTTCCTTGACCAAGGTCATGAAATCAGTAAGATCTGTCATTTTGTCATCGCCGCCAGCAATCAGCACAATATGTCCATCAAAGCTTTCCAACGCCTTAATGGCAGAATCAGTGTTAGTAGCCTTGGAGTCATTGTAATAAGCTACGCCGCCAATAACAGCTACAGGCTCAATGCGATGCTCTACGCCGGCAAATTCCTTTAAAACCTCAATAATCTTAGGGATTCTGGCACCACCCAGAAAAGCTGCCGAAGCTGCGGCCAAGGCATTTTCTATATTATGGCCGCCCTTGATTTTCAACTCGTCAGCACGGCAAAGACGACAGGTCTGTCCCTGCCACTGAATCGTCAGCCAGCCATCCTGCAGGAAAGCACCCTCCTCCAGCTTTTCCAAACGACTGAAGAAAAATACCTGTCCCTTGGCTCTCTTGGCCATATCTCTGGTTTTGTCATTATCATAGTTCAAAACCAGATAATCCTCTGACGTCTGCTGAGCAAACATCTTCTCCTTCATCTGCTGATAAACCTCCAGACTGCCATGGCGTACCACATGGTCTGGTGTAACATTCAAAACCACAGCCACATGGGGACGGAAATTGGTAGTAGCCTCCATCTGATAGCTGGAAATCTCTGCCACCACGCAACTGTGTTCTCCAGCCTTCAAGGCCTCCTCACAAAGAGGCACACCAATATTGCCGCCTACACCAGCATCAGGATATCTGGTCTTCATCAATTCTCCCAGCAGGGTAACAGTTGTAGTTTTGCCATTAGTACCGGTAACAGCAAGAATCGGAGATTTGGCCAACTCATAGGCCACCTGTACCTCGCTAACAACAGGAATCTCTCTTTTGTAGGCTTCCTGCACCAATGGAATCCGTACCGGTACAGCCGGAGACAAAATAACCATATCCACATTGTCCAGCAAAGTGTTTTCCTGAGGTCCAAAAACCAGTTCCACACCAGCGGCTCTCACATCAGTTAAATCATATTTCAAATCCTGCTCAGCCTTGGCATCACTAAGTACAACCTTATCTGCACCCTGCAATTTTGCCACCTTGGCTACAGCGTTGCCGCTGATACCTACACCTACAACCAGTACATTCTTATGAGAAAAATCCATCATTTTGCCAGATCCTTTCTACTTACCCTATCTTGAAAAGAATTAATCCTGCCAAACCACCTAAAAGGCCTACCAACCAAAAGGTTCTTACCACTCTAGTCTCTGACCATCCCTTTAGCTCAAAGTGATGGTGAATGGGACTCATAAGAAAAACCCTTTTGCCAGTTGTCTTAAAGGAGATAACCTGTATAATAACCGACATGGCCTCACACACAAAGATAATGCCAATAATGGCCAACAGCACCTCGGTATGTGTAAGAATACCAATGGCTGCCAAAGCACCGCCCAAAGCCAAGGAACCGGTGTCACCCATAAATATCTTGGCTGGATGGTAATTATATTTCAAAAAGCCCAGACAAGCACCTGTCATAGCCGCACAGAATACAGCCAGCTCCAGCTTGCCCAGCCAAAGGCAAATCATCATATAGGCTAAGGAGGCTGCTATAACAGTACCAGAAGCCAAACCATCCAATCCGTCTGTAAGATTTACCGCATTACTGGTTCCCACCAGAACAAACAGCAGTAAAGCATAGAAACCATAGCCCAAATCAATATTGCCAGCAAAGGGAACCCACAAATCTGTAGGCAATCCGGCAAAATAAGCTGTCAAAAGGGCAATGACAATCTGTCCCCGCAGTTTTTGCTTGGCCTTCAAGCCCAGATTCTGCTTCTTGACTACCTTGATATAATCATCCAAAAACCCCAGCGCAAAATGTCCCAGCATAATCAGCAGTGCCAAGCCCAGCTCCAAAGTAAGCGGGCAAATAACCAGCACCGTAATGGCTATGGACAAAATAATCATTATACCACCCATAGTAGGGGTACCGCTTTTGACCTGATGGCTCTTAGGGCCTTCCTCTCTAATGCTCTGCCCGAATTTCAGCTTGTGCAGCTCCGGTATCAAGCGAGGTGCTGCTGCTGTTACTAAACCAGCCGCCAGAATTACCGCCGCCAAGGGATAGGTAAACGTCTCCATAAAATATATAATCCTCCCTACATTATAACCAAAATCCTCATTATCTTATTTTGACGAAATCAGATAAGGTCAATAATCTTCTCCATAGCCATACCGCGAGAACCCTTAAAGAGTACAGTATCCCCCGGCTTCAACAAATCCTTCAACCTATCAGCAGCCTGCTGATGAGTATCGCAGGCATATACCTGCTCCAAACCTGCTTCCTTGGCTCCAGCTGCAATCTCTCGTCCCATTTCTCCCAGAGTAATAACACAAGCAACCCCAGCCTCAACAGCCTGCTGGCCTACCTTGCGATGGGCAGCCACAGCCACATGGCCCAGCTCCAGCATATCTCCCAGCACAGCAATGGCCCGCTTTCCCTTGGTCACAGTCAACTCCTGCAGGGTGGACAAGGAAGCCTCCATAGACATAGGACTGGCATTATAGGCATCATTAATAATATTGTAATCTCCCAGCTTGCGGCACTCAAAGCGCATACCGGTCATATGAAGCTCCGACAGACCTCTAGCTATCTCCTGAGGCTCCAGCCCCAGACAATAGCCTGCTGCCACTGCCGCCAAAGCATTGGATACATTGTGCTTGCCCAGCATAGGAATGGTCATCTGACACAAAGGGCCATCATTCCCTATACGACACTGAAAGGTAGTGCTGTTATCATTGCTTACCAAATTGTCAGCCTTAATATCAGCATCCTTATCAATACCAAAGGTAATGATTTTTACGCCCTGAGCAGCCTTATCCCTCATGGCAGCTGTATATGGATTGTCATTATTCAAAATAACAGTACCACCAGCTGGAATAGCCTCTACCAGCTCAGACTTGGCCTTGGCAATATTCTCAATAGAGCCTAAAAGCTCAATATGGGTTTCACCTACATTGGTAACAATACCAATGGAAGGTGCTGCAAAGGGAGCCAAAGCACTAATCTGATTCAAGCCTCGCATGCCTATTTCCACCACTGCTGCCTGATGCAGATCATTAAGCTGCAGCAAGGTATAAGGCAAGCCTATTTCGTTATTGAAATTAGCCTGTGTCTTTAATACTGGGAATTTGGCTGACAGCACAGAAGCTGTCATATCCTTGGTGGTGGTTTTGCCGTTAGAGCCTGTAATAGCAATCACCGGAATCTGAAATTTCTGCCGCCAGAAGCCTGCCAGCTGCTGATAAGCCAGCTGGGTATCACTAACAGCCTGAATAATTGTGGCAGGCAAATCTACAGGCCCCTGATAGGAGGAGCTAACCAGCACTCCAGTGGCTCCTGCCTCTACAGCCTTGGCTGCAAAATCCTCACCATTAAATCTTTCTCCCTTTAGAGCCACAAACAAGGCCCCAGGGGTAATCTTTCTGGTATCGGTGGTAATATTATCAAATTTATCTCCCTGCTTCTGTAGAACCTTAGCCTGAGGCAAGGCCTGCAGCACCTCTGTCAGAGTAAATTCTGCCATAAAATATCTTACTCTCCTTTGTGGGACTGAATAGCCTCCAGGGCTACTTCCTTATCATCAAAATGAATGGTCTTGTCATGAAGAATCTGATAATTCTCATGGCCCTTGCCAGCAATAATCACAATATCGTCCTTTTCCGCCAGCTCCACAGCTCTAAAAATAGCCTGACGACGGTCAATAATATATTCATGAGGCTTACTGCCAATGGCTTCCTCTACCCCTGCTTTAACCATATCAAGGATTCTCTGAGGATCCTCACTACGAGGATTATCGGAGGTAGCCACCACATAATCAGACATTTTAGCCGCAATTCGTCCCATAATAGGCCGTTTGGTATTATCTCTATCGCCACCACAGCCAAATACAGTAATAATCCGCTTTTTGGCTATCTGCCGAGCAGTTTCCAGAATATTTTCCAAGCCATCCGGAGTATGGGCATAGTCCACAATAACAGCAAAATCCTGTCCACCCCGTACCAGCTCAAAACGACCAGGAACAGACGCAAATTCTTCCATACAACTCTTGATAATAGGAGCAGGTACGCCCTCAGCCAGAGCTGCACCTACTGCTGCCATTACATTATAAACATTGAAGATACCAGTAATCTGCAGCTTCAATGACAAATGTCCCTCGCCAATCTTTATATCAAACTGAGCACCACTGGCCAAAACCTGTATGTTTTCAGCTTGCAGAGTTGCTTCCCTGTTAATGGCATAGGTAATATGACGGCATTTGCTGTGGGCCAGCATATCCTGTCCAGCAGCATCATCAATGTTCACCACAGCAGTTTTGCCATTTTTGATACCTGGCTGAGAAACCAGATCAAAGAGAATGGTCTTAGCCTTTTTGTAATTTTCCAAGGTTTTGTGATAATCCAAATGATCCTGAGTAAGATTGGTAAAAACAGCTGTGTCAAATTCAATCCCGGCCACCCGATTCTGATCCAAGGCGTGGCTGGAAACCTCCATAACCACATAATCCATATTGGCTTCCCGCATCATAGCCAAAGTACGCTGTAAATCCACCACATCAGGAGTAGTATTATGAATAGGCAGTACCTGATCCTCAATCATAATCTGAATAGTGCCAATTAGGCCTACACGACAGCCCATACGGCGCAACATAGCCCGTACCATATAACTGATGGAGGTTTTACCGTTAGTACCGGTAATACCAATAACTCTCATGCTGCGAGCTGGATAATCATGAAAAAATGGCACTACAGCCTGCAAGGCCTTTTTCAAATCTGGCACCTGCAGCACAGTTAACCCCTCAGCCTCCTCTGGCTGCAGCTTCCGCTGGGTTATAATAGCCACCGCACCTTTTTCCTTGGCCTGAGGAATAAATTTATGTCCATCTACATGAACACCCTCCATGCAGACAAAAAGAGCACCCTGAGTTATTTTTCTGGAATCATGCTCAATATCTTCAATGGTCAAATCCTTATCGCCATTAATAACGGCCCATTCTACCAAAGCGGCCAATTCTGCCAATGTTTTTGCCATATTACTTCCTCCATAATGGATATATTAAATCTTAACTTATTTATTATACACTATTTTATTAGCCTGTGTAGATTTTTTTGCCCACAGACAAAAAATCCAACAAAAAACAAATAAAAAGCCGGGCAATACATGCAGCTGCATATATCATCCGGCTCATCATGAGTCCATATAAATTTATTTACCTTCGGCAAAATATACCTGATCTGCCACCGTCATGCCTAAACGCTGTTGAGCTATATCCTTAATGCGTTGAGGACTTTTCATCTGGGCATTGCTGATTTTTAGCTGGGAATTTTCCAGCTCCAGCTTTGCCGCCTCTGTACGTATATTCACAATCTCAATTCCCTTGGAGGCAATTACACTGGCTTCAAAGGTAATTATACCTGCCACAGCCGTAATCAGCAAAAGCAATATTACCGCTTTACCACGGAGGTTGTTGCGCCGTACCATTCTGCGACGCTCATTTTGGCGGTCTACATAATTCTCATGAGTTTCTCTTTGCTGAGGAAGCACATCATATTCCTCCTCAGCCAACTTATGTGCCAGCACAGGACAACCCCCTTTCCTTCATCATGTTCAAGGTTCAATCACAACCCTTTATCCCTAATCCATACCCAATAATAAATCAATAAATTTATAGCTTCTCAGCTATGCGAAGCTTAGCGCTCTTGGAACGGGAATTGTGCTCAAGTTCCTCCTTGGAAGCAGCTGTCCCCTTTACCAATAGCTTTATCTCCGGCTTGTGTCCACAGGTGCATATAGGCAGCTCTGGCGGACAAATACAGCCCTTTGCCATTTCCCGCAAAACATTCTTGGCAATCCTATCCTCCAAAGAATGGAAGGTAATAATGGCAATACGGCCTCCTGGCTTCAAATGGGCCACAGCTGTACGAAAGGCATTTTCCAGAATCCCTAGCTCGTCATTTACCTCAATGCGAATGGCCTGAAAAATCCGCTTGGCAGGATGACCACCCTTGGCATTACGCACCGCTGCCGGCACAGCCTTTTTGATGATATCCACCAGTTCCCCTGTGGTTGCCACAGGAGCATTTTTTCTTGCCTCCACGATAAACTGAGCAATCCGCTTGGACCAACGTTCCTCGCCATATTCCTTAAAAATACGGTTCAGTTCAGCCTCGTCATAGCTATTTACCACATCATAGGCACTTAGCCTTGCCTGCTGATCCATACGCATATCCAATGGCGCATCCTGCATATAGGAAAAACCTCTCTCAGCTGTATCCAGCTGGTGAGAGGAAACACCTAAATCAAATAACACACCATCAACCTGCTGAGCAGACTGCTCCTGCAAAATCTGCTCCAGATTGCGGAAATTGTTCTGGACAATTGATACCTGACAGTGACAATCCTGCAACCGCTCTGTTGCTGCTGCAATAGCTGATTCATCCTGATCAACACCAATAAGTCGTCCCTTTTCGCTTAGCATATCGGCAATAAGATGGGAATGGCCAGCCCCGCCCAGAGTACAATCCACATAGATACCATCCCGATTAGTTACCAAGCCAGAAACAGTCTCCTGAGGCATTACACTAATATGATGAAAATTCATGGACACACTCCTCATTATATTCCCAAATCTACCAGATTTTCAGCAATGGAGGATACCGAAGGATTAATCTCCTCATTGTACCGATTCCATTCCTCACGGCTCCACAGCTCAATTCGGCTGGATATGCCTATTAACACTACATCCTTTTGCAGCTTGGCATGAGCACGCAGGGTTGCTGGCACCAAAAATCTGCCTTGTTTATCACACTCTAACTGTCTAGCCCCTGAAAAAAAGAATCTTACAAAGGCTCTAGCCTCTGCCTTGGCTAAAGGCAGCTGCTTTAATTTGGTGGAAAGATTTTCCCATTCAGTCATGGTATAGATAAAAAGACAGCTATCCAACCCCTTGGTGATAATGAAGCTTTCGCCTAATTCTGAGCGAAAATCTGCTGGCAGAATTACTCTGCCCTTGGCATCAATTGTATGCATATATTCGCCCATCAGCATATTACTTCACCACCCTACTTACATATCTTACCACATCCCCCCACTTTGTGCCACTTTTTATGAGTTTTTCCTAATATAATTCACAATACAGTAAAAAATGAGAAAATACGCCTAGAAAAACACAAATCCCGAACTACAATAGTCCGGGATTTGTATTTTATTTTTTGTACAGCCATACCAGCATTTCGTTTTCGCCTCTATTGCCCCAACAATAATAAGGTACTAATTTCAAATCCTGTGATTGCAGAGAAACATTTTCATATGGTGCATACAGTTTTTCATCTGATGGCAGCTGAACCTTTTCAGTCTTACCCTTCAAGATAACAGCACCACCAAATTCCTTATCAGCACTGAACTCCTGCAGCTCCATATCAGGAGAAACCCGCAACAGCTCCAGCTCTGCACCATTATCTACACTTTCAGCGCAATATACTACAGGACCACGCTGTACTGCTACACGGCCAATATCCTCTCTCACTCTTGGCAGAGCCTGGTAGAATTTGGCCTCCATAGGCAGTACCAGAGAAATCAAATCATTCTTGTGCCAGCTTCTATGAATGACTACATAGCCATCCTCTGGCTGAATTGCGCAGTCTTCACCATTAACCTGCAGCTTGTAACCAGAAGCCCAGCCAGGAATCCTCATGGCAATGCCAAATTCACCATCAGTAAGAACTTCCAGCTCTATATTACCTGTCTTAGGATACTCTGTAGTCTGCTTCAGGAAAATCTCCTGACCAGCAATATCTACACTGCCCCAGCTGCTAACATACAGATTAGCGTAAACAGTATCATTCTTAACAGTATAAACATAACGATTCAAGGAGGAAAGGAGGCGAGCCAGATTTGGCGGGCAGCAGGCACAGCCAAACCAGGATGGACGAGTGGTCTTAATATGGCTCTTGCCTGGATCCTTATGGCTGTACTCAGGCACTACCTCCAGTGGATTTACATAGAAGAAATGCTTGCCATCCAAGGCCATACCAGACAATACGGTATTGTAAAGGGCCTTTTCCATAACATCAGCATATTCTCCCTTTTCCTGACTCTTCATCAGATTATGGGCAAAGAACATCAAGCCCACAGAAGCACAGGTTTCACCATAAACAGTATCATTAGGCAAATCATAATCTGCTGTAAAAGCCTCACCAATAACAGTGGAACCAATAGCTCCCGTAATGTACATACGCTTGTGGGTAATATTCTGCCACAGCCGTTGACAAGCCTCCAGCATATCTTTATCATTATCCAGATAAGCCAAACGAGCCATACCATCACACATATAAGCTACTCGTACTGCATGACCTTCAGCTGTTTCCTGCTGGAGAATTGGCTTGTGATTCTGATAATAGGAAGGTCTAAAGCCATCCATCCCCTCAATCAACACACTCTTATCTGGATCAGTATCCCGCTGCTGCTGGAAGAATTCCGGATTCTTACCTCTCTCATAAAGGAAGAATTTAGCCAAAGTCAAATATCTCTTTTCCTTGGTTACCTCATAAAGCCGCAGCAACGCCAATTCAATTTCCTCGTGACCATCATAGCCCTTGATGCCATTTGGCCCAAAATGTCTATCAATGCAATCTGCCAGTTTAACAGCTGTATCCAATACCTTCTGATTTCCCACAGCCTGATAATATGCTACAGCGGCCTCAATAAAATGTCCAGCACAATACAGCTCATGACTCTGATACAAACGCTTAAACTTACGCTCTGGAGCCTCAATAGTAAAGTATGTATTCAGATACCCATCCTTTTCCTGAGCCTCGGCAATCAAATCTACAGCTTCCTCAGCCAGACTTCGCAGATACTTGTCATCTACTCGCTCCAAGGTATAGGCTACTGCCTCCAGCCATTTATATAAATCACTATCCTGGAAGACCATGCCGTAATGATGTCCCTTGGTTCTGCCAGCAGCAATGCGGAAATTCTCCACGCAATGACTCTTTTCCGCAGGAATATAGTCTGCATCTCTTTCCTTGGCAATGACAATATCTTCCTCATCATTCAGTACCCGCCACTGATATGGCAGCATTTTGGTGCGAATCAGTTCCATATAGTTAACAAAAAATTTATCTGTAATTCCAATATTGCAATTCATATCCATCACCTTTTCTTAGCGAGCAGACAATTCTGCCAAAATCTTCTCTTCCTGCTGTTCATATTTTCTATAAAGCAACATAGGCAAAATACCCAGACCAAAAATTATTAATGGCAGCCAGATAAATACCAGCTGAATTCCAGCCAATGCCTCAGCGGTCTGTGCAGCACCTGGAACATAGCCGAAAGCATCCATTACCATAGCTGGAATGAAACCACCGATACCAGAACCAGCCTTGATGCAGAAGGCACTGCCAATAGCTGTCAAAAATCCACTGGCACGAATACCAGTTTTCCACTCACCATAATCTACTGTATCAGACAACATGGCAAAAGGCATGGAACAGGCAATTCCCTGACCTACACAGCTCAGGCACCAGAATGGAACCAGCATAGTCATATCAGTACCAGCAAAATACATACCTACATGACCAGCAATACCAAGGATGAAACCAATTATCATAGTGAAGCATTTGCTGCTGTGCTTTACCAGGAAAGGAATGGAAACCATACCCAATACCTGAATAACCATAAAGCCGTTAATCATAGCAGCGATTTCTTTATCCCCAAGATAGTATTGACAATAATATACAACAGTGGACTGACGAACAGTTAAGGCAATCCAGAACAGCAAATTTGCTGTTACCAGAATAACCCAAGGCCAATTACCACGAATAGCTCGTACACTTTCCTTAACTGGAATTCTGCGGATATTCTCTACATTTACCTCCCGAAGATTTTTAAAGGCTACCAAGAACAACACTACGGCGATAACACCGAAGAAAGCCAAGGTCATGGAGAAGCCCAGCTGATCATTACCACCGCCGAAGAAAGCTACCAAAGGCAGGGTGAAGGTCATGCAGATAAAAGCACCAACATTACCGCCTACCATACGGAAGGTATTCAATACAACTCTCTCTCCAGGATTCTTGGAAAGATTAGGCAGGATAGAAGTAATGGCAGTCTGAATACCTGTATAAACAATACCTGCAATAATGTAGGTAGTAGCTGCGTAGACAATCTTGGCTGTACCATCCAAATCAGGAGTGGTAAAGGTCAGCCACATAAATACGGCAAATGGTATGCACAGCCACAGGAAATACGGACGACTGCGACCATATTTAGTTTTGGTATGGTCTACAATACAACCCCAAATAGGTGCGTCTATAGCATCTATAAGTCTTGTTACCAGCAGCAATGTACCTGTTACCGCCACTGACAAGCCAAAGACATCAGTGTAGAAATACAACAAAAATGAACCGATAATACAATATAACAAATTACCACAGCCATCTGTTAAGGAATAGCTTAGTCTGCTGCTCAGGGAGCAGCGTTCTTCTACTGCAGCGCCCTCTGCCGCAGTATTTTCCTGCTTGGTACTCATAATATTATATCCCCCTTATACTATTACTCTCTTTTGTTTACTTAGCAACGACGTCATTGTTTTTTCTGTATCTTTATTGTATCATTCTGTATAACCAGACAACAGAATAGAAATTTACCAAAAATATAATAAAACGAACCTTAAAAGTATGATATAATTAACCTGCAAAAGAAGTATTCTCTACTTAATGCACATATTTTGGCATAACAAAGCCTTATTTTATAGCATTCTTACCATGATAAAATTTAAGGAGGTACATATTCTCATGTTTACAATTTTTCAATGTCCCCCTATTCCTCACCTAATTGTAGGAGGGATAGCCAGCTTTCGTTGTGGCGATGTACATATGGCCCGCACCCTGACTCGCAATTTTGATCTTATCTATGTGATTCAAGGAGTATTGCATATGGAGGAAAATGGTCAAAAATATAGTTTAGTTCCTGGGCAATTTTTAATCCTGCCCCCTAACCGTCGCCATAGAGGTAGCCAGCCCTGTACAGAGGATACACTTTTTTATTGGATTCACTTTGCCACCACTGGAGAATATTTTCTCTCTGAAACCCCCATAAATGATTCCAATACCATTCTCAAAAGTGCTGACCAATATCAAAAAAGACCTTTTCATATCAGCCTACCTCAATACAGCACCATTCCTCAATCCATGCAGCCAGCTATGGAGGAGGCTATGGAACAGCTCTCTCAGGTAAGAATTATCCGCCAGCAGCACAGTAAAAAATTTTCTGATTCCTCCATACCACAAATACAAATGCAACAACAATTTCTGCGTATCCTAACCTTTTTATGCCAAGCTGCTGCTCCTCGTCGCAATATTGCCAAGGATATTTATCAATACATTCAAGGAAATTATCGCAAGGATATTACCCTGAAACAGCTGGCAGAACATTTTGCCTTTCATCCAGCCTATATCATTAGACTGCTAAAGAAGCAATATGGACAAACACCTAAACAGCTTATTTTACAACTGCGCCTAGAAGAGGCTGCCGCCATGCTTTCCCAGACAGATAACAGTATTCAATCCATTGCCTGGGATGCCGGCTTTGAGGATGCAGCCTATTTTGCTAAGCTTTTCCGACGGCAATACGGCATGACACCACGAGAATGGCGCCATAGTCAATCTCTAACCCAATAAATCTGCAACAAATTGTTTTTTTAGTAAAATACATAACAAAAAGGGTATCCGATAACAAATTGCTATCGGATACCCTCTTATTTTACTTCCAGCTAAGACCTACTGGAAAGTGTGACCTTTATGGTGCGCTCGGCGGGAGTCGAACCCACGCTTTCAGCTCCGGAGGCTAACGTCCTATCCACTGGACTACGAGCGCACATTTCGAACCATCGCTATGCCAGGACACATCCTTTTCATCAGCGACTCAAACAGTATAACACAATTTCTCCTTTATGGCAAGAATTAGTTATACCAATAGCCTATTTGGCCATTTTCCCCTTTAACAGCAGGGTGATAAAGAAGATACCTGCTGCAATCACCACAATGGTGGCACCGGCAGCCATATTGAAATAATAGGCCAGCACCAGACCGCTTATACCAGCCACCATCGCAAAGGCTACAGAAAACAGATGATATTGCTTCACGCTCTGAGCCACATTTCGCGCTGCAGCTCCCGGCAGTACCAGCAGAGAATTAATAATCAACAGCCCAACCCATTGAATACTAATGGCTACTACCACAGCCACCATTGCCGCAAATACTCCCTCCACCAGCATAACAGAAATACCACGGCTTCTGGCAAAGGAACTATTAACACTAAGTATCAACAAGCGGTTGAATATCCATCCCCAGGCCAAAAGCACAATCACCAACACCAAAGCCAGAGATTGAATTTCCGCCTGGGTAATGCTTAGAATATCGCCAATAAGGTAGCTGGAATATTTGTTAAAGCTGCCGCCATAGGACATCATCATCAAACCAGCTGCAATACCTACAGAAGAAAAAACGCCAATAATCGTATCTGTGGAAGCGGTGCTCTTATTTTTTATCCAGGTAATCAGCAGAGCAAAAACCACGGAAAACAAAATTAAGGACACAGTAGGCGAAAAAATCCCCAGAATCGCCCCCAAGGCCAAGCCTGTAAAGGCACCATGCCCCAAGGAATCAGAGAAAAAAGCCATGCGATTGGATACCACCATTGTACTTAGCAGGCCAAATAATGGGGTTATCAGCAGCACCGCCAGTAAGGCATTTTTCATAAATCCATAGCTTAACCAATCAAAGGGCAGCATTGACAATAAATCGTATATTATATCCATTGATTACCCTCCTGCCCTATATTTTCCTGCTCTACAGCCTGATTCACTATATTATCCTCATCGTTGCCACAGTTGCACTCACATTTGTCCTTTTTCTGATGAGGACGCCACTGGAAGCCTGTTCCCTTCTCCTTGTCTCCACCTGCCAGCATACCAAAAATTTTACGGGTTCTGGCATCCTGAAATACTTCTCTAGATGTGCCACTGCATACCACGCCCTTGTCCATCAAAACAACCTGATCTGCATGACGAGCCACCATATTCAAATCATGGGACACAAGAATAATGGCCATGTCCTCATTATTTTGCAAATCCTCCAAAATTTCGTAGAAAATTTCCAAACCATTTTGGTCCACACCTGATACAGGCTCATCCAACAGCAGTAAATCTGGCATAGGGTTCAAGGCCAAGGCCACCAATACCCGCTGTAGCTCACCACCGGACAAGGCACCTAAACGGCGGTCTATTAGCTCTGCCGCCCTAACACGACTTAGGCATTTAATGATTTCCTGCCTATTATTTACCGGCAGCAGCCATACAGGCCTTTGACTAAGACAGGCCGCAAACAAATCCTGCACCGTTATAGGAGCGCTAACATCAAATTTCAAATACTGAGGCACATAGCCAATCACTGGATTTCCTGTATGCTTTCCCTTAGCATCTGTGTATTTCAATTTGCCCGTGTGGGGAATTTCCCCCAATATAGCCTTCAGCAGGGTACTTTTGCCTGCTCCGTTAGGGCCAATGATGGCCGTTAGCTGGCCACAGTGAACATGTATATTTACATCCTCAAAAATCACCAATCTGCCTGCCTTGACACCAAAATTTTCTATTTTAGTACAGCACAACCTAGCGCAATCCTTTTGGGAGCTGGCATGATGAAAAAGCTTTTTTAACATAAATAATCCTCTTTATTTGGTCAATCTAAGATAAGCCCAGCGGGCCATACCGAAAAACAGCAATGCATATAATATTAATACTATCACTGATGTCAAGGCCACTGGCTGAGACAGGGCAATCCCCCGTAACAAATAGCTGGTATGGGTTAATGGCAGCATCTGAATAGCATAGCGTACCAAATCCGGCAGGGTATGCACTGAGAAAAATGTGCCGCACAAAAAGGACATAGGCAGCAAAATATAGGTATTTACCTGGCCCATTTCCTCATAGGTATTAATGGTCATGGCCGCAAAAAAGCCAATCTCCGAAAATATAATGCAATTCAGCACCAAAACCAGCAAAAACAGTGCCGACAACTGTAATTGCGCTCCAAATAATTCTGCCAAAAGCAAAATAATAGCTGAGGAAATCAAACCTCGCAGCACTGCAGCCAGCACCTTGCCAATAACAAAGGCCTCTGGGATTACCGGCGCAATAATATATTCTTCCAAGCTTTTGTGATAAATCCTTTCTGAATGCACCGGAGTAACACTATTAAAGCTGATGTTCATGGAATTTAGCGCCAAAATACCTGGCACCAAAAAATCCAAATAGGAACTACCTGTTACCTGTATACTACGGCCAAGTCCCCAGCCAAAGGCTACCATATATAACAAAGGAGCCACCATACGGCTAAAAATAAATTTTTTAAGTCTGCGGCGCAGTACAACCCAATCCCGCCAAAAGACAGTCCATATATCCTGCCAAAGCATTATATACCCTCCCTTCGGCCAGTTAACTCTATAAATACATCCTCAAGATTAGAACGACGAATATGAGAGGAGTCCAATGTGGCAACAAAGCCAGCTGCCTCTTCCTTGCTGTCAAAGAATTTGAACTGACGACCTTCCTCTGTCTGCCATTCCACGGTATAGCGTCCCATTTGCTGACAGAAGGCGGCTGGTGTATCTATATCCACCAGCTTGCCTTTATTGATAATAGCTACTCTATTGCAAAGATTTTCTGCTTCCTCAATATAATGGGTGGTCAACAGCACTGTTACCCCCTGAGCTGCCATTTCTCGTATTAAATCCCAAATACGATGGCGCACCTGGGGATCCAAGGCCACCGTAGGCTCATCCATAAACAAAATCCGTGGCTTGTGAATCAAGGCTCTGGCTATCAAAAGCCGTCTTTTCATGCCCCCTGACAGCTGTCTTGGAGACATATTTACAGTATCCTCCAGCTCAATATAATGAAGCAGCTCCTGTATTCTCTCCTGCCGCTGCTGCTTATCCATATGATGCAGTCTGCCGTGAAGCTCCATATTCTGCCCCACTGTCAAATCCATATCAAAATTTATATGCTGAGGCACTACACCAATCATAGCCTTAATGGCCTTCTCATTCTTTTCTATGGATATACCATTATATTGAATCTCACCAGAAGTTTTTCTTGTCTGCATGGTCAACATCCTAATGGTAGTTGTTTTGCCAGCACCATTAGGCCCCAGCAAGCCAAAAATTTCTCCCTGGGCAATTTCAAAGGACAAATCATCTACAGCCTTCTTGGCGGTCATTTTGCCATCCCGGCCCTTGCGAATAAATTCCTTGGTCAATCCCTTGACTTTTATCAAAAATATCACCTGCCAATTTTTACTAATTTATCATTTTATTTTAGTTTGCGTACATAAGTATCAGTAGCCACATCCAGCATTTCCTTCCAACTGCTGAATCTAGTATTTTTTACCACATAGATATCCATATTCTCCTCTGGCAAATCATCAAAATCCTGCTGGGTTTCGATATGAAAGCCTCCACCTAATAAAAATTTCTCAAAACTGCGATATTTTGTATATTTCCGCATAAAAGATGTATTAAACAAATCCTCAAAGCTAACCTACACAGGCATACTGCCTGGCAGCTGATAATACCCCATTAACTTTACCATATTTTGCCTCCATGATTGAACTGTAACTAACATTATAACTCATTGTCAACAAGAAAAAAAGAAGCCCCTGCTGGAGCTTCTCAAAATCAATTTAGATTTTTCCCTGCAAATCATGATCCGTCATGGCACATACACAGGAATCGGACCAAACATTTTCTGCTGTCTCAATCATATCAATAACTGTAAAGATAGGCAGAATAATACCCATTATTCCCAGTGGCACTCCCAAAGAGGACATAAGAGACAGGGTAAGGAAATAACAGCCCATTGGCACACCTGCATTACCTACTGCCGCCAGCACAGCCACAAAAAGCCAGGTAATCATGGTACCCATAGTCAGCTCAATGCCTGCATTCTGCATAACGAATAAGGATGTGGTCAAAATAAAAGCCGCACAGCCATTCATGTTAATAGTGGTGCAAATAGGCAGAACAAAACGAGAAACCTTGGTATTAACCTTCAGATTATTTTCCGCAGAAGCCAGAGTTACTGGCAAGGTACCAGCAGAGCTTTTAGTAAAGAGGGCTACTGCCACAGCTGGAGACATCTGACGGAAAACATACAATGGATTCAGGCCTCTAACCAGCAAGAACAATGGCAGGACAATGAAGAACTGAATCATATTGCCCCCTAGTACTACAGCCACATATTTGCCCAGAGAGCCAACAATAACACCAGCCTCAATCTGAGCGGAAAGCTGAGCTGCAAAGGCCAAGATACCAATAGGCAAAACATAAAGAATACCTCTTATCATGGTGAAAAGCAGCTCCTGCAAGCCCTTGATGCCCTTTAACAGCACCTCTCTATTATCAGTCTTAGGCATAAAAGCCAAAGCCAAGCCTGCAAAAGCTGCAATCAGCAATACAGAAAGCACGTTGCCAGCCAGGAACGGCTGCAGCACATTGTTAGGAATTACCGAGAGAAAATGCTCATAATATGTCAGCTTCTCCAGCTTTTGAGGGACATCCCCAGCAGCTGCGCCAACAATATCCGCTGGCAAATTTCCTGGAGCAATAACATTGTAGAGAACCAATCCTACCAATGCTGCGGAAAAAGTAGTCAGCAGGGTATAAGTAACGGCATGGATAAATATTTTACCGGTTTCCTTCTTGCCTCCCAGCTCTGCCAGGGTAGTAATAACAGCCAAGGCAATAGTTGGCACAGCAATAAACTGAAATAATCTGGTAAATACGGTAGCCACAAAATCAAAGAAACCGTTGAGAGACGGTATCTGCATCCAGCCCAAAACGGCACCAATCAGCAAAGCACCAAACCAAAGTATCAGCTGCTTTCTCTGAGCCTGAGGACTGTTCTTGGCCATGGCCTCCTTGGCAGTCTCCTCAACAGACTTATTATTTTCCATAAATATAACCTTCCTTCAGCTAAAACATCTTTATAACATATATAAAAACTATGTATTGTACTTTACCACATTGCGCCAGATATGTCAAATTGTATACAAAATATTATCAAACACACTCTGTAATTTATTCAATAAAATTCTGATTTATCGAGTTACCTCTCTCCCTAGAGTTGTAAATATAATTCGGGATGTCAAAGGTTCTCGAAATACAGCCTGCGGTCATAACGACTTTTGCTCTGTCCGACTTAATG
>OQVS01000722.1_pt1 | contig 22829 bp, 27 predicted proteins | sample 1691601 | NCBI WGS metagenome assembly OQVS01 (sample SAMN03418268, study PRJEB22391) | human gut metagenome | biome: human-gut; feature: organic feature; material: feces | host: Homo sapiens | place: Tanzania | collected 2013-01
AGGACGAAAAGGAGAAGAAGGAAGACGAGAAGAAGGAAGAGGCTAAAAAGAAGGCAAAAGAAGAAGAATTTTGGAACAACATTGAAGTTGGAAAAAAATATACAGGTATTGTAACAGCAATAAGCGACTATGGAGCTTTTGTTGATATTGGTGGAGCACAAGGTTTATTACATATATCAGAAATGACTTGGGGAAGAAACCAAAATCCAAGAGATATATTGGAAGTAGGACAGAACATCGAAGTAAGTGTAAAAGAGCTTGATAAAGAAAGAATTAGCACATTATAAAGAATTAGAAGACACTTTAAAAAAAACGATTATAACAGCAGAAGAGACAAAAAAAGAAATGATGCATCAAGCAGAACGCGAGTGTGAAATGATTGTTACTAATGCCAAACACAATGCCAGTAGAATTGTAAATGAAGCACTTATCGAGGCAGAAAAAGCGACTAGTTCTGCGAAATCACTTCAGAAAAATATAAAAGCATTAAAAAGTGATATTAAAAGTTTAATAGACAAACAACAAATGGTTTTAGATGATATAGAAGTTTTAGAAGATGATTGGTAGACACAAGTCTACTTTTTTTATAAGGAGGACTAATTTTATGGATGAAAAAACAAAAAAATTAGATTTAATAGAAGACTTAAACTTAAGTGAAACAAAAGAAATAACAAAAGAAATTAATTCTCTAGATGATTTAAAAGATATTGAAAATGAAGAAGTAACAGAAGAATTTAATATTAATGACAAAGAAAGAGAAGAAGTAAAGAAAGAAGAAGCAAGTGAAGAAACAAATTTAAATGAAACAAAAGAAGTATCAACTACTAGCAAAGTAATAGAAAAACAATCAAATAAAACAAATAATATAGCATATGAAAATGACAAAAATTACCCCCCCGAAAAACAATAAGCAAAAATACATAAATGTTTTTCGTGATTAAACCATCGACTTAACATTTGGCAAATGAGGTGTTTATCGTATTCATACTTTCTTTTGTATCTTTGCAAACCATTAAAAGAGGAAATAAAATAGTGTACATTGTACAGAATGAAATGTCGAACATAAAATATAAGATTATGAGGAAATCAATTTGCACGATAGTGCTATTCGTATGTCTTTCACCAATGCTGAAAGCCGGCCCGCCTTTGCCGGCATCACCATCAATAGCGATTGCCGACCAAAGCAAGCATGGCATACAACAAACACAGAGTAACCCTATTGCACCAGCAACATTATTGTTATTGGGCTTGGCAGGCAGTTTCGCCGGAGTGAAAATTTACAAAAGCAACAAAAAGGAGGAGTAAGAGTATGAAAAAGATTATTTTGACAACAGTATTATTCTCCCTTGTCATATTGTCCGCAGGACAGAGTATGGCTCAATCTCAATTTGCAGGAGGAAGCGGAACTGCAGAAGACCCGTACAAAATAGCAACCTATCAACATTTCTTGGCAATACCGGATAATACCGACAAAAATTACATTCAGACGGCAGATATAAAATTTCCTGACAATACATTCCCTGATAACATTAAGTGCTTTAATGGAACATACGATGGTCAAGGCTATATGATAACAGCCGAAGGAACGCAAAGCAATTCATTATTCGGTAGTATTATGCATGGTGGAACTGTGGAAAACATTCTTATTTATAGAGTAAATGTGGTAACTTCCAATAACACCGGCGTTGTATGCAATAGTCTTGTTGGGAATATTGATAATGTAAAGCTATTAGAATGTAACATTACAATAACCTCAACAGTAGCCCATCATGGAGGACTATTGACTGCAAGTATGTTTGGAGGTAAAATATCTTTCTGTAGTGCTATTGATTGTAAAATTTCACTTACCGGTAGCTCTTGTCACATAGGTGGACTGATAGGATACTCTTCTGATTATGGTGCTAAAAGTATAATAGAATACTGCTCATTCGGTGGAAAAATAGAAGTATTGGATACCGAAGCCGGGACAAATGAGAAATATATTGGCGGAATTGTAGGTTTGCTCGCCAATCAGGACACTATCAGAGCTTGTGCTGTAGATAACACTATTATAAATCTTAATGCAACCTCAATCGGACAGTCCAAAATGGCAGGTATTACCTATGTCAAAAAAGACGGGAATGCGAATGGAGCTGTTTACAATAGTTATGTGGGAGAAGTTGTGACAAATCATTCAGGTACTTATCTACAACCTGATACAATAAGTAACTTCCTTATAACGAATGCCGATATTTCTCATGTTCTGCATTTGGATCACGTTTCAGGTCCATCAGGTCCATCAGCAACGATAGAACAATGTATCGACTTCCTTAACGAAGGATTGAAAAAACCGGGGTTTAATTTTAGCGACGGAAATATTGTTCATGTCAACAATGGCGTAGAATCAATAACTGCCAACAAGATATTGATTAGTAAGAATAGCGGAGATTTTTCGGATATAAGTACTTGGAATTTTAAAGGCACGGGAGAGACTCGGTTTACTATTTCTGCCGGTCATACAATTACGGTTCAAGAGAACAAAAATGTGCCCTCCGGAGCGAAGGTAGTAATAGCCGATGGCGGTAACCTGATAGATAAGAGGAGTAATACGACCTTGCAAGGCACAATGCAGAAGAACATAACGGCAGGAAGTTGGAACTTCATCGGTTTGGCGATGAATGAAGACATAAGAGATTTTATCAATAAACCTGCCATCGTCGCACTTGCGTTCAATTATGGAACAGGTGATTGGGGATCAGACTATTTGCACTATTATACAGATACACAAAGCGGCGACTCTGTAGGAAAAGGCAACGGCATATTGGTTTACACCAATGAAAGTTTCACCTTGGAAAGCACAGGTACGTTGGTAAATGACGATGTAACCGTAACAGCCGATGTGCAGGCAAATAGCGGCGACGGAACCACAGGTAATTGGATGGCATTGGCGAACCCATACCCCGCAGCAATGCTTGCAAGCAACATAATTTCCGGAATACAAACCGACAATATTCAAGGACAGGTAGTATATGTAAGGGGAAGCAACGCTTGGAGAACCATTTCAAGTTCTACGGAAAAGGTTGACGGCGGACACGGTTTCTTCGTGAACTTCGCAACTACCGGAAGCAAGACCGTAAATATGCAGAAGTCATGGACGCAAACCACCACGGCGAAAAGCACCCCTGTCGAAAGAGACTTCCTAACCGTATCGGTATCCACCGACGGTTACAAAGTCCCTGTCATGTTTGCCAAGAATGAAGCCGCAACAGCAGAGTACGACATCTTCGACGCCAACAAGATGTTCGGCGATGGCACAGTGGCAGAACCTTACTTGATATGCAATGACATCGACCTTTGCAAAGAAGAAGTGAACGCATTGCCATATACCGCAACCATGAACATCAAATCCGGCGAAGCACAAAGCGTTGAAATCATAGCAGAGAACATACCAGAAGGATACAGTTTGACCCTGATCGACAATGAAGAAGAAATCGTCATGAACCAAGGCGACATTTATACAGTGAACATCGCAAGCGGCGAGAATGCAGATCGTTTCAAATTGAAGATAGGCGAGAAGAACGTATCCATCACCGACGTTGAAGTAGCGGAAGAACTGAACATAAGGAACAACAACCGCAACATCATCATCGAAGGCGGCAAGAACATAAAGGCGGAAGTCTATAATACCTTGGGACAAAAAGTCTATGAGACCACCGCAAGGAACTTCAACATCGAAGGCGTAGCGGCAGGAGCATACGTGATAAAAGTACAGAGCGGCAAAGCCGTACAATCGCAAAAGGTGATTATCCGATAGATTTTTTCATGATTTAAGTATATATTTGTGTGAGCCTCGGAGCTGAGAACCTCCGAGGCTTTTTTCTTGCACTGTCGCTCTGTTCTAAACGTTATAGAGCTTGATGGGAAAATACCCGAATTTGAGCCTGCCGTTTGCAAACTTGATGGGAGGGTGAGAAAATTGACACTTTTACGATGAAAAAGTGTCAATTTTGAGGTAGAAAAGTGTCAATTTCCTACTGTAAAAGTGTCAATTTTCCAAATCGAAACTGACACTTTTTTCAAGTTGCCGGCAAGTTCGGCAACGCCGACAGCAGGTTCGGTTATGGGAATATGAGGTTTGCCCGTTGTTCGAGCTTGGCGAGCATGGATTTTGTGCGAATTGGTAGTGAAGTTCGTAGTGTTTGTGGTAAAATTTCTATTGGAGAGGTGTTTTATGTGGGAAATTCTGATGAGAAAATAGGTATTGAAATGTTAAAAGTGTAGTTTTGCGTGATTTTCTCTATTTTGCCCGAAGATGGGAAAAACGAGAGGAAATGGTCGATATTCTTCGAAATAAAAGGAATTTCCTTTTGGAAAATACCCCCCCCAATCAATAAATTAAAAGTGAATAATTGAAGGATTTGTTGGATTGTTAATTGTGGATTTCCGGGAGCATTTGGCATTTGCATGGTATGAATAAAATATGTATCTTTGCAATCGCCTTTCGGAGGTAAGTTGGTGAGATGGTTTGATGGATTTCACTTGTGAGGGAAACTCGGAGGCTAAAACTAATTATATATTTTCATAATTGTTTGAGGGTCATGGAAAAACATTCTATGACCTTTTTGTGCGTATATGTCAGGTGAAAAGGGGTTATTCGTCAGAAAAAAAGAAGTCTTCGGAAAAGTTTATCAGGTATAGTTGTTTTCTTGCTCTTGTTACGGCGGTGTAAAGCCAGCGGAGGTAGTCTTGGTCGAACATTTCGGTGTTGAAGAGACCTTGTTGGATGAAAACGCTGTGCCAATCGCCGCCTTGGGCTTTGTGGCATGTAAGGGCGTTGGCGAACTTTACTTGAAGGGCGTTGTAGTGTTTGTCTTGTTTGATGTTGTGTTGTATGAGGGCTTTGTTGCGGGTGTCTTGGCTGTAATGTGCGTAGAGACGGTTGTAGAGTTGCTGTTGTTTGTCGGCGGATAGGGAGGCTTGGTTGTCGAAGAGGGTGTCCAATATGATGGTGAGTTCGATTTCTTCTTGTTCGGGATAATCTGCGAATTTGACGGCTATGTCTGCGAAGTTCAGTCCGTAGGCTTCTTCGTATCGATAGATTCGGGTTATTTGAAGCATGTCTCCGTTTGCTATGAAGTCGGTTCGCTCTGCTTTCCCTGTCCAGTGGTAGTTGTTTTTGACGGACATGAGAGTTTCGCCTATGTCTATGCGGTTTTCTTTTTCGAGTATGCGTGTGCGAACGTATTGGTTTATCATGTTGGCAAGGCGATTGGTTCGGGTTATGATGACTACATCGTTGACGCCGTGAAGACGGTATTCGCCAAGGAGGGTTTCTTCCATGTCGTAGGTGTCCAGTTGCTTGATGTCGGGGTGGTTTTTGATTTTGAAAATGGGGAGTTTGATGCGATTGCGGGCTAATGCCCAGCGTATGTTGGAGGCGTTTTTCAGTATGCCGGAGGTGAGTGCTTGTCGGACGACTTGGGTGAGTTGGTAGTATGCAACGTTGACGTGAAAGTTGGTTTCTATGTAATGGGGATTGAGGGCAGGGGAGTATGGGTTGTTGATTGGTGGAAGTTGTGCGGTGTCTCCGATGAAGATGATTTTGTTGCCTCTGCCGCTTGTGGCGTAGTTTATGAGGTCTTGCAGAAGGCAGCGACCGGCGAAAATGGATTCGCTTTCGCCTATCATGGAGGCTTCATCTGTTATATATATGGTATCAGAGGTCTTGTTTTGTTTGAGTTTGAGGGTTGTTATACCGTTGGGGTCGCCTGAGGTGTAGTAAATGTGTTTGTGGATTGTGGAGGCAGGGCGATTGGAATGGTTGCCGAGTACTTTGGCGGCTCGCCCGGTTGGGGCAAGCAGGGTCGTTTTCAGATTGTAGTATGGAAGGGTTTGGATAAGGGCTGAAACAAGACTGGTTTTGCCGGTGCCGGCGTATCCGTTTATTATGAATATTTTGGTGTCGGGGGAGTGAAACAGAAAATTGGACAGTAGCTTCGTCAGATTTTCCTGATCTTCCGTCAACTTGTGTTGCAGGTATGCTTCTATTTGTCGGAGAAACATGACTACATGGTTTATTCTACGGTTTCTATTTTGGATTTCAGTGCTTCACTTATCTTGGTTTTGGTTTTGCCGTCTTCGTCGCAGTATATGAAGACGGCTTGATATTCGGGGTGTTTGACCATGAATTGTTCTGCTTTTTCCATTCCCATGACCATGAAGGCTGTTGCAAGGGCATCGGCTTCGGTGGAGGTGGGTGCTGTTACGGATACGCTGAGTAGGGAGTGCTTGGCGGGTTTGCCTGTGTGGGGGTTGATGGTGTGTGTGTATTTTATGCCGTTTTCTATGGTGTATTTGCGGTAGTTGCCGCTTGTAACGATGGATTTGTTTTCGAGTCTGATGAGAGTGTTGTATTGTCTTGGGGCATCGATGCTGTCGCTCGGCTGTTCGATTGCCACTCTCCATTGTTGTCCGTCGGGTTTCTTGCCGCTCGCATAGACTTCTCCGCCGACATCGACGATATGGGAGGTGATGTTGTGAGCGGAAAGGTATTTGCTTATGCAGTCGGTGGTGTATCCTTGTGCGATTGCATTGAAATCCAACTGGGTTTGTGGGTATTGTTTTTCTAATTTTCCATCCTTGATTTGTACTTTTTTGTAGCCTATGTATTGTAAGAGCGAGTCGGCTTGGCGGTCGGTGGGTTTACTGCCTTTTTCGTTGGCAAAGCCGTATGCTTTTATCAGTGGGGCAACGGTGATATCGAAGTCGCCGTCGGTCAGTTCGGAGAATGCCATGGCGGAGTTGAAGTTGTCGATGAAGATTTGGTTGAGAAGGGTTTCTTTGTTTTCGTTCACTTTGCTCAGTATGGAGTTGGGATTCCAGAGGGAGAGGGTTTCGTCTATTGCTTTGAAGATGCTGTCGATGCCGTGTTGTATGCCGGCTTGGGTGAGCAGGTTCTTTTGTGTTGCGGCTTTATCATCGAAGTGGTAATAGACTATGTGATAGTATGTGCCTTGCACTCTGCCGTCGAGGGTGAATTTTTGCAGTTTGGCTTCGGGTTTGCTGCAAGAGACAATCAGAACTGTAATTGCAAAGAGCAGGAATACGGGTTTTACAAGTGATTTATTCATGAATTTCTTATTTGAATGAACTCGCAAAGATAGCAAGTTGGCGGATAAGAGAGGAAGATTTATTCCTGTGTTTCAGACAATGGTTTGATAGTCAGAGTGAAAATTTGTGAGAGGGTGTGAAACTTTTTTGCCTTTAAGACGTATTATCTGGTATCTGAATGGGAATTTTGGGGATAAAAAGGGAAAAAGTTTTCAACAAATGGATTTTTGTGGAATAAAAGTAGTAGCTTTGTAATCCGAAAAATAATAAGTAGTTCGTCATGTCATTGATTGTTGGTGTCGAGTTTTGCAAGATGGATTCAAACGGCAGGTTTAAGTTGCCTGTCGCTTTGAAGAAGCAAATCGTTGTCGGCGATGATGTGAGATTTGTCATAAGAAAGAGTATCTATAATTCATGCTTGGAACTTTTTACCTACTCCGATTTCCAGAAAGAAGTTGAGAGACTTCAAGCTAATCTTAATCCTTACAATCCTAAGGCCAAGCGGTTATACAGACGGTTGACGCAAGCCAATATAATAGAGCTTGATGGTAACGATCGTATTCTTATCCCGATGGAACAACGGACTACGGCTGATATTGATAAAGATATTGTTGTTGTGGCTTCCGGAAAATATATGGAGATTTGGGATGCCAAGAAGTATAACGAAATCGATGACGATAACTTTGATTATGTCGCTTCTGCGGAGGAGTTGTTGAGCGGTGTCGTTAAGGCTGATAAGGATTTAAGAGAAAATGTCGGAGAATAGCTATCATATACCTGTAATGTTGCATGAATGTATCGAGGGCTTGAATATAAAGCCCGATGGTACGTATGTCGATGTTACTTTCGGCGGTGGCGGACATTCGAGAGCTATAATGGAAAGGCTTTCGGGAGACGGACGGTTATTCGCTTTCGACCAAGATCCGGACGCAACAAGGAATGCAATCGATGATGAAAGGTTTTGTTTGATAGGAGAGAACTTCGATAAGTTCGAAGAGTGTTTGCGATTGTATAGAGCGACGAGAATAGATGGGGTTATAGCGGATTTGGGTGTTTCTTCACATCAGTTGGATTGTCCGGAGAGGGGGTTCAGCACGCGTTTTGAAGGCGCATTGGATTTGAGAATGAACAATAAAGGCGGGTTTACTGCGGCTGATGTGGTGAACTCTTATTCGTTGGAGGAACTTTGCAGGGTTTTCAGAGATTATGGTGAGTTGGCTAATGCTTACAATATTGCGAAAGTTTTGATTGCAAAGCAGGAAGAGGGGATATTCTCGACTTCCGACTTGATGTCTGCTTTGGCTAAATGTACACCGAGGGGAAAGGAGAATAAATTCTTCGCAAAGGTTTTTCAGGCTTTGAGGATAGAGGTTAATCGTGAGATGGATTGCTTGAAGAAAATGCTGGAACAATGTGGTCGGCTTATGGTGCCGGGGGCGAGGTTGGTTGTGATGAGCTACCATTCTTTGGAAGACAGGATAGTAAAGAATTTCATGAAGACGGGTAATTGCGATGGAAAAGTGGAGAAAGATTTCTATGGGAATGTGATTACCGGATTTGAGCAGATAACCCGTAAGCCGATTACGGCAAAAGATGAGGAGTTGGAACGAAATCCGCGGTCAAGAAGTGCAAAGTTGAGAATTGCTCAAAAGAAGTAAGTATGAAGATAGGAGTTAAGAAGTTTATACAGGGGGATTTATTGTTGGGACGTTGGCTTGTCTCCAATATACGGTTGGTGTTACTGATAGTGGTACTTATCCTTTTGTATATAACCAACAGATATAAGATTGAGGGAACTGTGAAGAGGATAAATGCTTGCTCGAAAGAAATAGAACAGTTGCATCAAAGGCATACCAAAATCAAGACTACTTATCAGAACTCGTCAATGATGTTGGTGTTGGCAAAAAAATTGGAACCGATTGGAATAGGGGTGTCGAAAGAACCGATAAAAGAGGTGATATTCATATCCGGTAAAGAGGAAGAAAATGAGTAATGACAATAAACAAGGAACTGTTAGAATGTCGATAGTGTATTTGCTATTGGGCATGATGTTTATTGTCGTTTTTGTGAGAGTCGTGTATTTGAAGACAGGGGAAAGAAAGGAGTTTTGGACTAAGCAGGAGCAGAAAAGGATTATAAAGGAAAGGGTTGTCAGTGCCAAAAGAGGAAATATTTATGCCATGGATCCTGATAACGGGGAGTATCTTTTATTGGCAACAACGGAACCGCAGTATGATGTTTATATAGATTTGGGTAAAAGTTTGGAATTCGATAAGGAGAGCAAGCATAAGGTAAAGCAGTGGGTTATATCGCAAGAGGACTTTAATAAGAACATGAATGCTTTGTGCGATAGCTTGGCAAAGGTGTTTCAAACAGGTAGGGATTGCAAGAGTGCATCAGAATACAAACGATACTTCCTCAAAGCAAGAAAGGCGGAACGCAGGTATGTTACAGTGAGACGGAAAGTCCCTGAGAAAGAGTTGGAGCGAATGAAGCGTTTTCCTTTAATCGGGTATCAGAGATTTAAAAGAAAGAAGCCGACAGGTAAATATGATTTTGTCGGAGCTGTTCATGTGGAGAAAGGTTCCAAGAGGGTTTATCCTTATTATCCCATGGCAAGGAGAACAATAGGTATCAATGTTACTGATAACGGTTGTGATACTTGCTATAATGGTATAGATGGAGCTTTCACGCAGTATTTGTCGGGTGTACATGGAAAAAGGCTGGAGATAAAAATCAACCCGAATGAATGGGTACCCGTGAATACCGATGAAAAGATAAAGACCATAGACGGCATGGATGTTGTAACCACGTTGGATGTGAGTTTGCAGGAGTTGGCAGAAAATTCTCTACGCAGTTGTCTAGATAGCAGTGAGGCTGAAAGTGGTTGCGTGGTTCTTATGGAGGTTGAAACAGGATATATAAAGGCTATTTCCAATCTGTCATTGAATAAGAACGGAGAGTATGTCGAATCGGATAATATTGCCATATCGAATTCTTTCGAGCCGGGTTCGACATTCAAGATAGTTACTGCCATGATGTTATTGGATAGAGGTTTGGCAGATACTTCCGATTTGGTTCCGACAGGTGTAAAGAATTTTCCCGGAAACGAAAAACCGATAAGAGATGTCGGAGGAACGAACCATGGCTTGGTTTCTTTTGCAAGAGCTTTGGAAATGTCCTCGAATGTAGGTATAAGTCAGCTTGTTTACAATATATACAACAAGAAAAGGGCGGATTTCAGTAAGGACTTGAAGGAGTATTTTGCTTTCGAACCTCTCGGATTAAATATAAAAGTGCATGAGCCTAAGCCGAAAATAGGTTCTTCGGAAAATCCTACAGACCTTTTGCGAATGAGTTTCGGTTATGTTTCGAGAATGACCCCTTTGCAGATATTGACTTTTTACAATGCCATTGCGAATAAGGGTGTGATGGTGAAGCCTCAGTTCGTTCAATCGGTTGTGAAAGATGGGAAAGAGGTTGAAAGATTCTCTCCCATAATTATGTCGGAGGCAATCTGCAAAAGAGAAACGATTGATAAGTTGCATAATGTTTTGAAAGGTGTTGTGCAGAATGGAACGGGCAGAAGATTGAAAACGGCATCGTATGGAATTGCGGGAAAATCAGGAACCGCGGAGATAGGTTATGACAAGAAACATGCAGGTATTCAACACAGAGCTTCGTTCGTGGGTTATTTTCCCGCCGATGCTCCGAAGTATTCCTGTATTGTGGTGATAAGTAAGCCCCAAAAGGCTCGAACTCATGGCGGAGATTTGGCTGCTCCTGTATTCAGAGAATTGTCGGATAGGGTTGTCGGAACGAGGATAGATTTCAATAAAACGAATATAAAGGAGTCAACTGTGAAGTATCCTGTAATAGGGTATGGTAATGGGGGAGATTTTTATGCTTTCTGTAAAAGTCTCGGCTTGCATATTACCAAGCCGTCTGTTATGTGGGTCAAAGGCAAGGATATAAACGGAATGTGTGCTTTGTCGGAGCAAAATGTACAAAGCGGGATTGTTCCTAATGTTGTCGGACTGACGATAAAAGATGCGGTTTATATGCTTGAAAATTTGGGGATGAAAGTGAGATTTCATGGGAAAGGCAAGGTCGTCAGCCAGAGCGTAGCGGCGGGAAGCAGAATAGATAAAAGAAATAACGTGATAGTTCTCGGACTGAGAAGCCCGAGAGAGGAGGAGAAATAGAGATGAAGAGTTTGTCTTGTTTGTTGAAAGGTTTGAAGGTGCTTCAAAGAACGAGCGGTGAAGATGTTAATGTTCATCGGATACAGTTCGATTCCCGCAAGGTGGAAGCAGGTGATTTGTTTGTGGCAGAAAGGGGAGAGGTGTCTGATGGTCATAATTATATAAATGCGGCAATAGCAAAAGGTGCGGTTGTGGTTGTCGTCGAGGATATGCCTGTCGAGTTGAATGATGGGGTTGTTTATTTGCATGTTGAAAATTCAAGACAGGCAATAGGAATTATTGCAAGGAATTTCTACGATAATCCTTCTTCCAAATTGAAACTTATAGGGGTTACGGGAACGAACGGGAAAACGACCATCGCAACGCTTTCATATAATTTGTTCAAGTCGCTTGGCTTCCGGTGCGGATTGGTATCAACTATCGTAAATAGAATAGGCGATAGAGAAGTTGCGACTGAAAGAACCACTCCGGATTCCTTGACACTTAATCAACTGCTTGCAGAAATGGTTGACTGCGGTTGTGAGTATGTTTTCATGGAGGTCAGTTCGCATGCCGTTGTCCAAAAAAGAATAGAGGGTTTGATCTTTTTCGGCGGAGTGTTTACAAATATCACGCATGACCACTTGGATTACCACAAAACTTTTGCCAATTACATACTTGCAAAGCAGGGATTTTTCAATTCTTTGCCCAAACAGGCATTTGCTCTCACCAATGCAGATGACAAAAACGGCGGTAAAATGTTGGAGAATACCCTTGCAAAAAAATATACATACAGTCTGACAAAACCTGCCGATTTCAAAGCAAAGATTATAGAGAATTGCTTTGAAGGTTTGTTGCTGGAGGTTAATGGAAAGGAGGTTTCTACAAGGCTTGTGGGAAAATTCAATGCATATAATCTTTTGGCGATTTACGGAATAGCACGCTTGTGTGGGTTGAAAGAAGAGGAGACTTTGGTCGGATTGAGTAATTTGAGAGCTGCGTCGGGAAGATTCGAACCGCATTATTTGAAGAACGGAGCTACCGCAATAGTGGATTATGCTCATACTCCCGATGCTTTGAATAATGTCATATCCACCATAAATTCAATAAGACAAGGTGGCAGATTGATAACGGTTGTCGGTTGCGGAGGAAACAGGGATAAAACCAAGAGACCTGAAATGGCTGCAATAGCTCAGAATGGCAGTGATATATTGATATTGACTTCGGATAATCCGAGATATGAGGAACCGAATGATATATTGAGCGATATGAAAGCGGGGATAAAAGATTACGCGAATGTGTTTTGTGTTGCCGACAGGCATGAAGCCATAAAGCTTGCGGCCGGTTTGACGCAGGGTAAACAAGATATAATATTGATAGCGGGCAAGGGACACGAAACTTATCAGGAAATCAAGGGTGAAAAGCATCATTTTGATGATAGAGAGGAAATTTCAAAATATTGAGTATTCAAAATAACGACAAAATATGTTGTACTATTTGTTCGATTGGCTGCATAACAGCTTGAATATACCGGGAGCAGGAGTGTTTCAATACATATCTTTCCGTGCTGCTGCGGCAATAATAACATCATTGCTGATAACGATAGTGTTCGGCAAGAGGTTGATAGAACTTTTACATAAGAAGCAAGTCGGAGAAACCGTCAGGGATTTGGGCTTGGAAGGACAAAAGGCAAAGGAGGGAACTCCGACAATGGGAGGCCTTATAATATTGGCAGCCATATTGATACCGACTCTTTTATTCGCAAGGCTGGATAATATTTATGTGATTATAATGTTGATTACAACCGTTTGGCTCGGAGCATTGGGCTTTATAGACGATTATATCAAGGTCTTCAAGAAGAATAAGGCAGGTTTGAGCGGAAAATTGAAGATAGTGGGACAGGTTTTGCTTGGTGTGGTTGTCGGTTGTATGATGTATTTTCATCCTGATATAACCATAAAGGAAAAGCAGGATATTGCCATATATTCCGAGAATCATAACCTTCAAAAGAAGTCGAATTACGAGCAAGCGAAGAAAGAATTCATGCAGGAGTCTTCCCGTTCCACAAAAACAACCATACCATTCGTCAAGAATAATGAGTTCGACTACAGTTGGCTTATAAAGTGGATTGGAAAGGATTACAAAAGCTATGCTTGGATTATTTTCATTCCGATAGTCATCTTGTTCATTACGGCAATTTCAAACGGAGCAAATCTTACAGACGGCATAGATGGTCTTGCAACAGGGACTTCTGCCATAATAGGTTCCTGTCTCGCTGTGCTGGCATGGGTGTCAGGAAATATAATATTTGCCAACTATTTGAATATAATGTATATCCCTAATGTCGGGGAGTTGACCATATACATAGCAGCTTTTGTCGGGGCAACGGTGGGCTTTTTGTGGTATAATACATATCCTGCACAAGTATTTATGGGCGACACGGGTTCTTTGGCAATAGGCGGTATAATAGCTGTTTTCGCAATTCTGATAAGAAAGGAGTTGCTGATACCTATATTATGCGGTATTTTCATTGCGGAGAATGTGTCTGTTATTTTGCAGGTGTCGTATTTCAAGATTACAAAGAAAAAGTATGGAGAGGGTAGGCGTCTTTTCCTTATGGCTCCTCTTCATCATCATTACCAGAAGAAAGGTTATGCGGAACCTAAAATAGTACAGCGGTTCATGATAATATGTATCATTCTTGCCGTAACCACAATAGTAACTCTAAAACTAAGATAAGGACTTATGAATATAGAAGATTTGGCTGTTCAAGGTAGGAAAGTCTATGGTAATCTTGCCGAACGTAATTATTCCGACATGATTCGAATGAGGAATGAAACTCTTAAAAACATGTTGCTCGATAGGAGTGCATTGCGGCATAAAAATCAAGTTGTGGCAAATATAAAAGGGGTAGATTATATCGACGATTCCAAGAGTATAAAGCCTAATTCCACATGGTACACTTTTGAACTCACAAGCAGTCCCATTATATGGATTTTGGAACTCGGTTCGGAGGTGGAAGATTTAACTTCATTGATAGATGTGGTTAAACAGAAAGTTCATACTTTAATATTGACAGGTGAACAAAATGCCGCCGTGCAGAAAGCATTTTCAGGTTTGACTAATTTGATTAGGGTGAATAGTTTGGAGGAGGCTGTGAAAACGGCATATTTCTTTGCAAATAATCCCGATGTCGTTATATACTCCCCGGCAAACGGTTCGGAGGATAAAATCGATTTGAACGGAGAACGATTTCTTAGACTTGTGAATGACTTATAGACCTGGGAAACCTGCCTGAGAGAAATGAAAATAGATATCGAGAAGTATAGAGTAAAGGGGGATAGGGTAATATGGATTACCTATATTGCGTTGATGCTGATTTCTCTTATTGAAGTTTACAGCTCTATGGGCAAGACCGTGTATGAGAAAGGTAACGGTGATATTGTTTATATGTTCGTGAAGCATTTCGGTATTATTGTTGCCGGTTTGTTCGTAACATATTTTGTCCATCTGGTGAAGTATTCTTATTATCCGAGAATTACCAAGATTGCGTATGGGTTTTCGTTACTTTTGTTATTGATTACTTTGGCTCTGGGTGGAATTTCCGGTAAGACGGCAGACAGATGGATTGTTATTCCGTTGATAGGACAATTCCAACCTTCTGAAATAGTCAAGTATATTTTGGTATTATATGTTTCCAATGAACTTGCGATTTTGGGAGATGGCATAAGAGATAGAAAGAATTTTCTGACGTTATCATTCAAACTGCTTTTGGTATGCGGATTGATATTTCCGGAGAATTTCTCCACTGCTTTATTGGTTTTTATAAGTTGTTACGGATTGATGTTTATTGCAGGGGCAAAAATGAAGAATTGGTTGCTTATTGTTCCGGCAGGAGTGGTATTGGCTTTGTTCGTTGTCGGCGTTTATGTGGTGAACCCTGATATTTTGAAGCGAAGCAGCACATGGGTTAATCGTATCGAGGGCTTTGTGAATAATAATCCGGAAGAAATAACTCAGGCTAATACAGCGACCATGGCGATTTCCACAGGGGGGATAGTGGGGAAAGGTATAGGAAATACCACGCAGGGAAGATTTCTCAGCGAGTCTCACAACGATTTTATTTTTGCCATAATCTTGGAAGAGGGTGGTGTCTTGTACGGGTTCATAGTAATGATACTGTATTTCATATTGTTTTATCGTTCGGTCAAGATAGCGAAAACAGCAAGGGGGCTTTTCGGCAGTTATGCAGCCGTCGGGATAGGTTTGGTGTTTTGTTTGCAGGCTTTGGTCAATATGATGGTGGCAACCACTTTGATACCTGTCACCGGACAAACATTGCCGTTTATCAGTTACGGCGGTACATCTTTTATCATCAGTAGTGCTGCATTGGGTATAATGCTTAATATAAGTGCAGATGCAAAGAAGTATCAAATGGAACTTGAATCCGAAAAAACGAATCTTGATTCCACGGGAATGAATCTTGAAGAGAATGTAACGGATTCAAGAGATAATATTCACGAGAAAAAACAAGAAGAAAATGAGAGCGATAATTAGCGGCGGTGGTACGGGAGGACATATCTTTCCTGCAATAGCGATAGCTAATGCATTGAAAGAAAAATATTCTGACGCAGAGATATTGTTTGTGGGTGCCAAGGGAAGAATGGAGATGCAGAAAGTGCCTCAGGCAGGGTATAAAATCATAGGTCTTCCGATAGTCGGGTTTCAGCGTAAGAAGTTTTGGAAGAACATATCGTTTCCTTTCAAGTTGATATATTCGACCATAAAGGCAAAGAAAATCGTAAAGACTTTTGCTCCGGATGTAGCAATAGGCGTGGGAGGATATGCGTCAGGTCCTACTTTGGCTGCTGCTGTTTCAAAGCATGTGCCGGCTCTTATTCAGGAACAAAATTCTTATCCCGGGGTTACCAATAAGATGCTTGCCGACAGTGTCGATACAATCTGTGTTGCATACGATAATATGAACAGGTGGTTTGATGCCGATAAAATTGTGTTTACGGGTAATCCGATAAGGCAGAATATTTCGCAGTTATACGATAATATAGAAGAAAAAAGAGCAAAGGGGTTTGAGACTTTCGGCTTGAATAATGGAAAGAAAACGGTTTTGGTTATAGGAGGAAGTCTCGGAGCTTTGACGATAAACGAAAGTATTTCTGCGAATTTGGATTACTTTGCAGGGAATGATATACAACTGATTTGGCAGACCGGTAAGTGGTTTTATGAGAAAGCAAAGACGAGGGTGAAAGAGGTGGACAGTCCGTTTATAAAGGTGTATGAATTTATATATGATATGGATCAGGCATACGCTTTGGCGGATGTAATCGTTTCAAGAGCCGGAGCTATTGCTGTTTCCGAGTTATGTATAGTCGGAAAGCCATGTATATTGATTCCTTCTCCGAATGTGGCAGAGGATCATCAGACGAAAAATGCCAATGCTTTGGTGTCGAAGAATGCCGCATTGATGGTAAAAGATGCGGAGGCAAAAGAAAGATTGATACCTGCTATCGATGAGTTGATGAATGATGAGGGGTTGAGAAAAGAACTCTCTTCCAATTTGCAGTCAATGGGAATAAGAGATGCCGATAAAAGGATAGTTGAAGAGGTTGAAAAGCTTGTAAAGAAGTAAGATGAAAGCAAAAACGTATTATCTGGTAGGAATAGGCGGAATAGGCATGAGTGCCATCGCAAGATACCTTAAAGAAGAGGGAAACAACGTTTTCGGCTATGATAGGGTATGTACAGCCTTGACAAAGGAGTTGGAGCAAGAGGGGGTGGAAATCGTGTATGAAGATGATAGCTCTCACATTGCGACTTTGAATGTCGATGAGGTCATATATACTCCGGCAATTCCGTCGGATAGTGCAATTCTTCGATATGTAAAGGTGATGGGTATTCCATTATTCAAGCGTTCCGAGGCCTTGGGCAGGATAACACGAGGAAAAAAGACAATAGCTGTTGCAGGCACTCACGGAAAGACGACAACCGCAGGATTGACGGCACATATTTTGAAAAGCAGTCGTATCGGTTGCAGTGCGTTTCTCGGAGGTATCTCAAATAATTATTCCACTAATTTTTTGATAAACCATAATTCTGATTACGTCGTGGTCGAGGCCGACGAGTATGACAGGTCTTTTTTGAGATTGTCTCCGTTCTTTTCATTGATAACTTCAATAGCCGAAGACCACCTCGATATATACGGAAATCTTGATAATTTGGAGCAGGCGTTTATTCAATTCGCAAATCTGACCGATAAAAACGGCAGATTGTTTTTGAAAAACAACCTGCCAGTGAAAATAGAGTCGGAAGTACCGGAAACGACATATTCTTTGACTGATGTCGATGCGGACTATTATGCGTCAAATATCAGAGTGAGCGAAGGGGCATACTATTTCGATTTTCACACGCCGGATAAGGTATATCATGATATGAAGATGACTTATCCGGGACGGCATAATATCGAGAATGCAGTTGCTTCTTTGTCGATGGCTCTTTCTTTGGGAGTGAATGAATGTGAATTTCGAGAAGGTCTTGCGACATTCAAGGGAATGAAACGCCGTTTCGATTTGAGAATAAAGACAGATAAAACAATATATTATGATGATTATGCTCATCATCCGCAAGAAATAGAGGCTACAATCAAATCTTTGAAAGAATTGTATCCCGATAAACGGATTTGCGGAGTATTTCAACCGCATCTTTATTCGCGAACGAGAGATTTTGCCGGTGAATTTGCACAATCGTTGGAGTTGTTGGACGATATTATATTGTTGCCGATATATCCTGCAAGAGAAGAACCGATAGAGGGTATTACATCGGACACAATACTCGGAAAGATACGTAAGTCGAGTAAATATTATGTTGAGAAAGACCGGTTGTTGCCACTACTTAAAACTTTGCAACCTGAATTGCTGGTTACTCTGGGTGCAGGTGATATAGACAGATTTGTGGAACCTATAACCGAAATGATAAGAGAGAATGAGTAGAAAAGCAATACGTGTTTTGTTGATTTTATTTGCCATTGTTGTGATTGTGGTTCTTGCGAACATAACAATGCGAAATCTCGGTATTGCGACAATCGAAATAAAAATAGACTATAAAGGAGGCGATACACTGATTTCCAATGGAGACGTATTGAAAACAGTGGAAAGGAAATTCGGTAAGTTGTCATCCAAGAAAAGGAAAGAGATACATTGTGAGGAAATAGAAACGTATCTTTTGCAGCAAAATCTTATATCGACTGCTAATGTTTTTCTGACTTTGGGCGGAACATTGAATATGGATGTCTCACAGAACAGAATGTTGGTGAGAGTATATAATACTTCGGGAGGACAGTTTTATCTTGATTGTGATGAACAGGTGTGCAGTGCTTCGTTTCGTGGTGCTGCCAATGTTATTATTGCAAGCGGAGAGTTGGAAGGATTACCGAAACCGAAGGCTATTTTGGATACGGTAAGTTTTCGGAGATACCATGAAATATATAAGATAGCAAGATTCATAGAACAGGATAATATTTTGAGAAATCAGATAGACCAGATTTATTTCTCGAAAAAAGATAAGTTTCAATTGATACCCAAAGTCGGAGATTATGTAATTTTGCTTGGAGAAGCGGATATGCTCGAAGAACGTCTGCGAAAATTGCACTATCTGTATAAGGAAGGGTTTACGAAGTATGGTTGGGATAATTACAGTCTGGTCAATTTGAGATTTGATAATCAAGTGGTTTGTACAAGGAAATAATTAAACGTTTATCATATATGGAAAAAGAAGATATAGTAGTCGGTATAGATGTCGGCACAACGAAGATAGCTGTTTTCATAGGAAAGAGAGATGAAACAGGAAAGATTTCCATAATAGGAATGGGGAAAACTCCGTCGATAGGTGTTGAAAGAGGGGTCGTGAAAAATATAGAAGCAACAGCGAACTCCATAAAGCAGGCAGTCGGACAGGCTGAGGCAATGGCAGACTATAAGGTCGAGAGGGTTTATGTCGGTATTGCGGGACATCATATAAAAATGCAACAACACAGGGGTAACATAATGATTCATGATGACAATCACATCATCACGGCAAAGGATGTTGAAGCATTGAAAAAGGATCAGTATAATTTGTTGCTTCCTCATGGCGAGAAAATAATACATGTCATAGCCCAAAGTTACAGTGTCGATGGAGACCTTGCAACGACAGACCCTGTCGGCAGAGTCGGAAAGTGTTTGGAGGGAGATTTCCGCCTGATTACGGGAAATGTTACAAATATTCAGAATATATACCTTAGTGTCAAGATGGCAGGGTATGAGGTTAAGGATTTGATACTTGAACCTATTGCTTCTGCCGAGGCTGTTGTAGATGACACTGAGAAAGATGCGGGAATATGCCTTGTGGATATAGGCGGAGGTACAACGGATGTGGCAATATTTCATGAGGGAATTTTGAGGCATACCGCTGTAATACCTTTGGCAGGCAATGTGATAACAGATGATATAAAGGAAAGTTGTTCCATTATAAAGACACAAGCCGAAGCTTTGAAGGTAAAGTTCGGAAGATGTCTTGAAAATGAGAATTCTCAAAATGAAATAATTTCCATACCGGGTTTCAGAGGTCGTAACGCAAGGGAGATATCTGTTCAAACCCTTGCCAAAATCATAAAGTCGAGGGTAACCATGATTTTGGAACAGGTTCTGTATGAAATTCATAATACGGATTACAATAAGAAACTCATAGCAGGAGTGGTTCTGACAGGCGGAGGGTCGATGATTACAGATATTGTGAAGTTGACAGAGTTTACATTGGGTTTGGACACCCGTATAGGAACCCCGGACGAACATATTTCAGGGAATGTTACCGAAGAAATGAGACACCCTATGCATGCAACAGGTATAGGATTGGTGCTTAAAGGCTTTCAGATAGAAGATGAACGTAGAGGAGATAAGCCTGTGCCTGAACAGAAGGTCGAGGAAGCAGAACATGAGGAGAAGTCAGAGGAAGAGGCTAATGATAAACCGAATGAACACAAGCAAAAGAAAAGCGGGGTTGTGGACAAATTGAACGAGTTCTTGAGAAAGATAATAAGTGATGGTCGGTATTAACATTAGGGTGTTGAGAACTTGGCGTTGATGCATGGAATCAAATGAATTGAAAGCAGTAATTTTACAAATTAATATCATACAATCGGAGAAGAGTAAAACATTGGTATTATGGACGAACAAATACAACTAAACAGTATCATAGGCGACAGTAATATTTTGGACATCGATGTTCAAAGCAATACTTCTTCATATATTAAGGTCGTAGGTGTCGGCGGGGCCGGTACCAATGCGGTTAACCACATGTTTGCAAAAGGAATCAAAGGTGTGGACTTATTTGTTTGCAACACAGATGCAACGAATTTGAATGCAAGTCCTGTTGCAAACAAAATAAGCATAGGAAAATTGGGAGCGGGCAATGATCCCCAAAGAGGACAAAAAGCAGCAGAAGAAAATGCTGACAGAATATCGGGTATTTTCGATTCCAATACAAGAATGTTGTTTGTTACTGCCGGAATGGGAGGGGGTACAGGTACCGGAGCATCTCCTGTCGTCGCAAAGTTGGCAAAGCAAATAGACTTGCCGGAAGAAGGCGAGAAAATATTGGTTGTAGGAGTTGTTACTTTGCCATTCAGTTTTGAAGGTCGTAAGAGGAGGACGCAGGCAGAGGAAGGTATCAAGAAACTGAAAGAAATTGTCGATTGTATAATCATCGTGAATACCGATAAGTTGAGGGAGCGAGGAAAAATGTCCTTTAAGGAAGCATTCTCTTTGGCGGACGATGTTTTGTTTACTGCAGTGAAGGGAATATCGGAGATAATGACCAATACCGGTTATGTTCAAGTCGATTTCCGAGATGTGCAGTCTGTCATGAAAGATTCCGGTGTGGCACTTATGGGATTGGGTATTGCAGAGGGAGAGAACAGAGCTTTGGAAGCAATAAAAGCAGCTACTGCATCCGACTTGCTTAATGATAATGATATTTCACAAACCAAGGATGTGCTTCTGACCATAAGTTGTTCCGAGAAAGACTTCACGATGGAGGAATTGGAAGTTATTACGGATTACTTGGAAGAACAGACAAACAAAGACATCAATACAATATGGGGTGTAACATTCGACGAAAGCTTAGGAAACAAATTAAGCATTACACTCATAGCAACCGGCTTTGAAGCAAAACAAGAAATGTACACACCGGAACGCAGAACTCCCGGTGGTACGATACCGACCCCGGAAGAAGCGTCAAAAAAAACTGAAACAATAGTAGTACAACCTGAGAATAAACAGGAATCGCTTTCACATGCCGGTGCTGACGATATGACAATCAAAGTCGTAGATGAAGTTAAGCCGATAGACCAAGAACAGCCCAAGCAGGTTGAACCTGATAAGCCTGAGAAAAGGACGATAGTTCTTGATGAAAATATGAATCCGGTTGATACTTCCGTTAAACCAACTGTCGGATTTAATCCGATAACCTCTGTAAGCATACATCAGGAACCATCTATGGTGGATACCATAGCGGAAGAAGAAACATCTCAAACTACGATTACTGTTGAAACTCCTGCGAAAACAGGAGAATTAGCGGATATCGTAAATCAAACCACATGGCCTTCTCAACCTGCCACAAAAGGAACAATGGAAGAAGAACGTGTTGCAAGGATAAAGAGAATCAGAGATATGATGACAACGCCTGACGGCTTGGAGTCCATAATAAATTCCCACCCCAGCATGGAAAATGATTATAATATCTCACAAAACTTCTCTTCTCCGAGACCGAAGTCAAGCCTTGGAATAGACAGTTCGGGCGATTTATCTTTCAGAAATAACTCTGCAATAGACGCACAAGTCGATTAAAATCCGGCTTCATGAAAGTAAGAGTGATAAACAAATCCGCAAATATACTTCCGGAGTATGAAACCATTCTTTCAGCAGGAATGGATTTGCGAGCAAGCATAGAAGAAACCATCATTCTTCAACCGATGCAACGCGTTCTTGTTCCTACCGGTCTGTTCATCGAATTACCCGCAGGTTTTGAAGCACAGGTCAGACCACGTTCCGGTTTGGCACTCAAACATGGTATAACCGTATTGAACTCTCCCGGAACCATAGATGCGGATTACAGAGGCGAAATCAAGATATTGCTGGTCAATCTTTCTGATAAAGCCTTTGAAATAAAAAATGCCGAACGCATAGCACAAATGATAGTTGCCAAGCATGAAAGAGTGGAGTGGGAACTCGCCGAAGATTTGACACAAACCCAAAGAGGCGAAGGCGGTTTCGGACATACAGGAAAATGAAATCTCTATTTGTTATGCTAAAAGGTGGTTCTTTTATAAGAAAAGAACCACCTTTCTTTGTGCTTTACCCGACAATCTGCAGTGAACCCTACTCGACCACGAATTTTTTCTTCACCAAGCCCTTGGCTGTCTTCAATCTTATGAAGCTTGAGTTCAACTCATAAATGCAACTTTAGGAGATAGGGGAAAGATATAAAATATATTTGGAACAATCCGAA
>OQVS01000723.1_pt1 | contig 22817 bp, 24 predicted proteins | sample 1691601 | NCBI WGS metagenome assembly OQVS01 (sample SAMN03418268, study PRJEB22391) | human gut metagenome | biome: human-gut; feature: organic feature; material: feces | host: Homo sapiens | place: Tanzania | collected 2013-01
TGGAAACGTGAAATGCTTTTGCTTGATGAGGATGGGAATGAACTTCTTTTGCCGAAACAAGAACAGATTCCTGGGGATTTTTACCACAAAGGTGATGCAGCACGTGCAATCGTCCAGCGTGTAGATAACCTGAATAATAATCCAAAGATAATGCTGTCTCGTACGGATAACATGTTCTTGCAGCGTTTGTTCGAGTTGGAAGTTCCTGAAATCAACGATGGTTTGATTACAATTAAAGCGATTGCCCGCATCCCTGGTGAGCGTGCCAAAGTAGCTGTTGAATCTTACGATGATCGTATCGACCCGGTTGGTGCATGTGTCGGAATGAAAGGTTCACGTATTCACGGTATCGTTCGCGAATTGCGAAACGAGAACATAGATGTGATTAATTATACTTCAAATATTTCTCTGTTTATCCAACGAGCATTGAGCCCGGCAAAGATTTCTTCTATCCATGTGAATGAAACAGAAAAACATGCTGAAGTGTATTTGCGTCCAGCCTTCTTGAGTTAAGCTACAACTTATGACAGAAAGCGCCGGAACGCTATCTTTTACAGCTTTAAGAGCTTGTTTAGTGGCGCTTTGAGCTAATTGGTTATAGCTGAATTTACTAGAATAAAGCCTGGCTTTACTTACATCTAGTAAAGCCAAAGGCAAATCACCGGGGATAGCTTCAGCCTTATTAAGCTCAAAACTAAACATCGGCAAGCCGTTATTAGCGTTAACAGCGTCTTTTACGTAAATTGGATCAGTTAAGCTGCCGTTAAGCGTTTGGGCAAAATCGTCAGACTTCATATTTTCCAGAGAAACAGCCGTATAACCTAACACTTCACCATAATCGGAACGGGCCAAGCAATTGGTAATGGTTTCGCTCCTGTCCATGATATTGTGGTTGGCAATGCCAAAGCATTCACTACTACCAACTAAAACGCCAGCGTTATAACAATTGCTAATTTCATAATCGTGGCAATCGAGGTAGCCAGTTTCGGCATTTCTGGTTATACCGGCTACATTGACGCCATTCAAGTTGGCAGTATTGTAGCAATTGGCGATAACTATTTTAGTGGCGTCTGAGCCATCACGGCTACAGCCAGCGATACCACAAAGTGTACTGTCGGCAGCAATATTAGCATTTACCAAGTTGCCGTGATTAGCGCAATTTCTAATAATGGCATTTTGCCCACCATTCCAAGCATTAGCAAGGCCAACAATGCCGCCAATTAAAACGGGGCCACTGACATTAGTAGATGTTGTGGTGACAGTGTTGTAATTGACGCAGTTAATAATGTAAGCGGTTTCGAGCGTCTGGCCAGCAAAAGCGCCGACATAAGCCTTTGAATTGGAAGAATTGCTACTAACAATGTAGCCTTCCTTCAAAGTCAAACTTTGGATCTTGCCACCGCTGAGAGTTCCAATCATGCCGAAGTATTCGCCGGAACCGCAGGCAGTCAGGCCTTTTATTGTTTTGCCGTTGCCATCCAAAGTGCCGGAGAAAGTGCTAATGGGAGTAAAACCGGCGCCCTCGTTATAAAGTGGAGCGCTTTCGTTGACGTCGCCACGCACTAAAACGCCGCCTTCTATAGACATGGGTATGCCGATAGCCGCCGAAAAGTCCAGATTATTAACCAAGCGATAAACTGCGCTGGTATTTTCGCGGATTTGATTGAAATCGTAAGGCGTACGCACCAGATAAGGACTGGCCTCAGTACCGCTGCCGGTCATACGCGAAACCCATTCGCTGTTGTACTCATTTTCGTCTAAAGTTTCGATGGTTACGTCTTTGCTAGAAGCGACAACTTTTTCTACAGCGGTTAAACGCTGATCGAAACTGTTTTCCTCTTGCCAAGCCATAAAATTGGTTTGCGCTTCGCTTAAAATTATTTCACCGTCAGAAGGTTGCGTTTCATCGGCGACGACAAGCAAAGCTCCAGCTTCAGTTCCATCACCGATAGACCAGTTATTTTCGCTTTGGTAGATAAAGTAACCGACTTCGAGTTCAGTAGTTTTCTTTAAGCGGTAGAGTTTGGAATCGGCGCGATTGAGCACCAGAGAGCCTAGCCAAGCGGCGTTGGGAGTTGGCAAAGTAGAAACTATAGCTTCCAGGCCACATATTGCCTCTAAATGGCTTTGCTTTACTAGGCCTAAAGCTTGATTATTTACGCATAAGTCGCCATTTTCGTAAGTAAGGCCGTGAGCTCCGGCGGATGAGATATTGGCATTGGCATGAGCTAAGAAATCAGTCCAGGTTAAGCTGGTGGCTGTTGTTTCGACCACTACTTTAGGCGAATCGGAGAAAATAAGCTCGAAGGGAATAACAAAATTGGTAGCCGATCCGGCCTCAATCTGGTAGTTACCTTGGGACAAACTGCCGTAAGCGACAGTTATTTCCTCTGTTGAATCGCCCTCTCTGGCCATTAAAGCCAGCTCTTTCCAAGTATAGTTAGCTTCAGCTATGGCCGACTCTAAAATGCCGACCAGCTTTACGCTATTGTAGCTGACTTCTGTTTCTACGCCGTTAATGGTGTAAGTTTGACCGGCGATATACGTAACTTGATGGGCTATACCTATACTTTGCTGAGCAGTTTGAATAGCTTGGCCTTCAGTATCTATACCGCTTCCGGCTACGAAACGAGTAAAAGTTAAGCCCTGGTTACGAGTAACAGCAGCCAGGCCAGCCTGTGTGACGTTCATTTCAATCATTACAAAAGTACCTTTCCTGTGTATATAAAAGTATTGAGCGCCACGTATGGCTGCATAAGATTAAACGGCTCGCTGTAACCGACAGCGCTAGTACCGCAAGAAATAGGATGAGTATGGGAGGCAGTATAGCCATTAGCTATGACAGAATGGCTATGGTTACTGGCAGTGCTTGTGCGATTTGTTCTAGGATAAGCCGCTGGCCAAATGTCACTATCATCAGCGACGCAACTATGAGCTACGTTAAGCATTTTACTTGCACCATAGCTTGTGACAAAGGAGTTATCATGATCATTAACAACGCCGCTATAATGGTAATGCCCTCCGTCAGAGCTTGTTTTTCCGCTAACAGAAACGCTGGGCGATTTACTGCCTGTATTGGTATTTACTGAATGCTTGTGCTGCGGTAATTCACGCTCGGTTAAAACATGTTCCGCTTCGCCGCCGATGCTGCCTAATTCGTAGCCGGTACCAGCGCCAATAATGCAACGGCCCACAGCATTGGGCAGGCTAAAATGCTCTTCATCGGCGCCGCCGTACTTTGTGCCCAGCGCTTCGAAAAGCTCCGGCCATTCGTTGCGTAATAAACTGGCGCCATCACAAAGCAGCGTACCCGCTGGCAAGGTATTGCTAAAAGTTGAGCCAAATTCACCGGCTGGGATAACCGTTTTCCAAGCAGCTCCATCCCAATAGTGGCCGACGCCGTCTACATACTCGATCTCGTTGTGCTTCACATAAACAAAGCTGTTACTAGCGTTGCTATAAGTTAAAACGTAACTTTTATGCGGCAAGAAAACACAGTCGACATCTTTGCCAGCTAAGTCCACAGCTTTAAGTAAAAATTGCGTACCAGCGCAGGAAATAGTATCGCTACCGGAGCTTAAAGCAATTTTCGGCACGAACACAATGCGTTGCCCATCGGAAAAGCTGTTCTTCTCGCCAGAATCTACCAAAGCAGGCTTTTTGTTGTTAATTTGCGTGAAGATATGCCTATTGGCGTTGCTCACGTGCTCTAAAGGAGCGGCGGCATCGGGAGCTGTTTCGATAGTGAGGTTGCCTTCGCCAATTGAGTCAATGATGATAAAGCGATAAGTTAAGTCCTGGCCAGCAGGTAAACTTCCGGCGCTTTCCTCATCTTTATAGACAACAACTTTGTATAAGCACTCAGCGCTAGTTTCGGTTTTAGCGTAAATGCCTAGCATTTTAAGCTGGTAGCTTTCTTCCAACTCTTTACAGTTAAAAGCAGCCGTCAGTTTGGCATAATTGTCGACTTGCTCCACGTTTAAGAAGTAGGCAGTCTGCCGCTCGTTAGGTAAATGTTCCAGCTTGAAAGGCTCATCCACAATGTCTGAGCTGGTGACAGCTCTGGTGTAAATAAGCCGATCTTCGGCAAGGAGTTTGGCTAGCATGACTCTGCCGCCGGTAGTTAAATAGGTTGTGCTCACTGGCTCACCTCGATTCTGGTTAAAGTACCGATAAACAGCTTTTTAAGGGGTATATAAGGCGATAAATTAAAACGTTCAGTGTTAGAAATTTCCACCGGAGTGTGGCCGCCAACAAGGATTACGCTTCCTGGGTTGTCTGCTTTAGCGGCAGTAATTTCTTTTACTATTTGCATTATTGTAGCTGCAGCAGATTTAAGCTCGCTTTCAATGGTATCTTGAGCCTCGATACCACCTTCCAAGTGCGAACGTAAACTCTTTAGCGCTTCAATCGTATAGAAAAGCTTTACAGCTTGAGCTAGGGTTATCTTTATATTGCCAGTTAATTTGAAATAGTAGGGATCGCCGCCATATTCAAACCATTCCTGGATATCCAGATCCGGATTTATGCGTTTAAGCCCCTGACGAACAGCCCAAGGGGTGCCTTTATAGCGATGTAGCTCAACAGCTTGCTTGAGAAGGTCGCGTTTTTCTTGCTCGGTAGTAGCATAGTCCCAACCTTCTAAGCCTAATACATGGAATTGCTCCGCTAAATGTGGCAAAACGCTAGCGTCTACTATATCCAGCCAATAAACCAACAACTTGGTAAAATCGATACGTTTAGACCAAAGCTGTAGTAATTGCTCAAGAGCTCGATAATTAGGATCGGCCAATAAAGCGGGAGGCAAAATGCTTTCGTTAGTCATAAATCACGCTCCCAATATTTACTTCCCAACTGTCTAAGACTGGATACGATTGCGAATCGATCAACAATAAATCTGGCGATCCGATAGTGACAGAATAAACCCCATCCACTTGTAAGAGAGCGATAATTTGCGAAGGGACGACGTCTTTGCCCATTTTCTTAGCTAGGCTTTGCTTATACTCGGAGAGCTTTTGGTTAATAGCCGCCAAAATGGAATCGCGATCACTGCCGCCATATATGGATACTTGAGCTGAGATAGTAAAGTGGACAGCTTTAGGCGCGAGGACTTCCACTTTATCGGTTAAGGGCCGACGCTTTTGATCGTCAACTGCCTCTGCGATTAACTTGAGAAGTTTTTCCGATGGAGCGCCAGAAGATGTTAAAGGAAATATTTGCACCACGCCAGGACTGGGCGTAATTACTGAAACGTCTACAATACTTTGGTGAGCTGATTGGGCCCAGTATCGATAGGCTTCCATCGGCCCAGCGCAGCTAAAAGCCTCCATAGCTTTGGGAATGCGCTCGCGAAAAGTATCGTCATCTTCTTCGGCAGCACCTAAAGAAGTTTCGGTGGTATTAGTAACTTCTTTAATGTTGTCGACGGCTTCAGCTAGTTTCAAATAGCCAGGCAAATAACCGTTGGCGTCTGTCCCTGTGGTGGTGCAAGTTGCTTCGCAAGTCGCTTCTGTCTCGTTAGCGTTAAAGAAACAACTTTCAGAAGTGTAAAACTCAAAGAGACTGTCTACCGTTTGCAATCTCAAACCGGCGGCAATTTCATGGGCGTATGGTAAAGCTTCTTCGAGAGTAATTTTGACAGTACAGGAAGCCGGTTGAGCCGCTAAACGCTGAACGCCAACATTATTGCCAAGTTGGTCAAGGGCGGCGTCTCTAGCATAAGCGACTAAATTTTGTTCACCGGTTTCTTGTACAGCCTGGCGCAATAAAGCTTCAACATAGGTTATAACATCGATCATCAGCCTTTCTGGCTGAGCGGGGAAAAGCGTTTTATCAACTATAGACTCGTATTTCTCGACGTTCTCTTTAGTTAAAGTCTCAACGTCTCGCTCAACAAATTCTGGACGCGATAAGTTGCTCATACTACTACCTCCTGGCTAATTGTCTGGTAAGAAGTAGCCACATAATCTTCGTTGGGGCTCCAATTTACTTGGATCGTATAATGAGCGAAGGTATTAGGCACAACTTGTACAGACTCGACAGTAATTCGTGGCTCCCACTTGCTCAAGGCGTTATAGACTTCCGAAACAATATAAGAAGAAGCCGCTGCCGGAGGCGAGTCTACAAATTTGTAAATATCACAGCCAAAGTCTAAACGGTGCGGAACTGAGCCTTTAGGCGTAGTGAGAATAATTTCGATGCACTGGCTAATGTCGTCTAAACCTTCAACAATTTGCCCCAATTCGCCAAGCTTAGACGACCAGTCTTGGGAGGCAATTTTAACGTAACTGGTACTGCGGATGCTCATGGTGGTTGCTGTTGCCTCCTTCATCAGTGATAGTGCCGTCGGCGTAAATGCTGCCTGAAGTGTAAATGCCACTACTATTAACAACTAAAGGCGACATAATTTCAGCGTTATCAGCTTGTAAAATAAAGTCGTCGCCATAGATCTTAAAGTCACCTTGGAACACGGCAGAAAGTTTTTGTTCGCTACCGTCTTCCGATGGCGGCGCAGCGCACGAAAGAGCGGCAGTATTTAGGGCAATTTGTGGCGACTCCAAGGCGATACTTTGCGCCGCCTTAAAGGTCATAGCTTCAGCCGAAGAAACTGAGACTGGCCCTTCAGCTTCGATCTCTACGCTGCCGCCAGAAGTTACCTTAATCTTTAAGGCGTGGCTCTCGCCATCGTAACTGAGCTCCGTTTCGTCAGCCATTTTAACGGTCATTAAATGGGCTTTGCGGTCGTATTTAATAGCCGTTTTATCTTCAAACTCCATGGCGTAGACGTCGGCTTCGGTCTGGTTAGGCGGATCGACTTCCGAATAGATAGCCCCCAAAATACAACCGTCTTCAGCATTTTCGTCCATGAGTACGTAAACTTGCTCGTCTATATCTGGCAAGTGGAAGTGCTTATTTTTTAGAGTATTTAGCTGCAATACCGGTAGTTCCATACTCTCTTGCTCGTCGTATTGGGGAAAATTGACGATAGCTCGGCCTTCTTCTGGCAAAACTTCTTTTATAACGCCTACACGAAGTTCTAATTCCATATTGCCTCCTATTACCAATAGACGTGCATATGTGGCCCCGTCCAATTTCCACTTTTTTGAACGTATTCGTTATAAGTCTTGAAGCCGACAGATTGGCACATAGCCTCAAGTTCATAAGATTCCTCTGCAGTTAATACAACGTTGAGCATTCGCTCAACAGAGAAGTCTATAGCTTTGCCTTCATAATGTTCAGGGGATGAGTGCCTACCCTTGGTTGTGCTATTAACCCAGATATAGCAGCCAGGCCATCTTTGTAAGATTAAAGCTTTCAACTGTTCCCAAAGCTGAGCAGTGTAAAGCTGGCAATCTTCAGCTCCGCCTATATTGCCACGGATTCTTGCCGCATTAGGCAAAGATGGAACAGCCGGATAATTACGCTTAATCTTGACTTTACGCCCTTTCTTTTGCTTAGCTGCCGCTTGAGTATCGTCTGGCTTAAGCTCGTTGCGCTGCATTTGCAAAACGCACTTCCAGCCAGCTGAGCGTGAAATTGAGTGCTTGGGCGTAGTAATAGTGTAAGTGCCGGACAATACGCCTACGCCGCTAAGTTTTACCTGACGACCAGGAGTATATTTTGTGGCTCCGGGCACAGTAACTTCGGCCACAACTTGACGTTCATTTTTATCAGTTAAAGCCGATTGAGCCAATTTTTTAGCCTGCGCTGCGTTTTCTACTCGGCGTTTAATGATTAGTGTATCGCCAGTTTTTAAGCCTTTAGCATTTACTGTAGCGCTAATGAGCTTTTTCTTTTTATTGTCCCAATAGCTAACAGTGCAAGCTTTATAAACGTTGGCCGTTTTGTCTGTAAAGTTGAGGCTGATACAGTCTTTAAGGTCTAGCTCGATAGGCGTCGATTTATCCTGAACTTTTTCTTTTTTAGCAAAGACGAGCTTGGAGCCTTCAACCGACATGTAATAGCCGTATTCTTCGGCCAACTTTTTCAAAAAACCAAAGTCAGATTGGTTATTTTGCTTCTTATATTCAAGCTTTACGTCTTCTATTTCGCCGCTGAGAGTTAAGCCTAAGTCTTTAGCTTTCTTCTGGACGATCTCTTTAAGCGATTTACCCTTAAAAGTTTCGCTTTTTTTAGTTTCGGCAGCTTTGGTCAAATCGGCAGAAGAGGCCATGATTTGCACCGTATCGGGAGGCATAGCGATCCTGATTTCGCCGATAAAAGTATCGCCAGTTTTTAGTGTATCTTTGGCATCATAGCCAAACTCAGCAGCTATTTTGTCTGTTTTGACAGGGTACCAAGGGCCTCGCCATTTTGCAGCAATATCTTCCAAAGTGATAGAAAGGCTGCCTTTTTTGCCGACGCTGGGTGAATAGTTTATTTGAGTGACATAAGGAGCCAGGGCGCTGGTGATGTCTTTCTGGTTATAGGTTATTTTTATAAACAGATTGAGGCCTTCTATTCCCATGGCGGCACGTCTCCTTTCTCGTCATCAGTTAAATCGTCAGCGTTTAAGATGGGGATTTTCACCCTAGTACCTTCAGGCACGATTGTAGTTATAGGCAAAAGCGGATTAGCTCGGATGATGGGTTCATATAAAGTAGCTACTCCGTAATATTTATCGGCCAGTTGATCCCAACGTTCGCCTACGGAAATGTGGATGAAATACTCAGTAGAAGAAGACAAATAATCACTCATGCGATAATCCTCGTAATTTGCTGGGGAGTGGTGGCTTTTTCTTTAGGAGTATCAGCTCCAGGAGTTTTAGGTGGCTTTACTTGCTCAGTACGGTCTTTCTTAGCTTCGGCTGCGGTTTGCTTGGCTTTGTCTTTTACTGCCGGAGCTTTCTTTTTTGCTTTAACCTCGCCGCCATATTCAACAAAGCTGACCGTATATTCAGAGATCAGAACTTTGCCGTCGCCGGTAGTTTGAGTAAAATTTTCTTCCACGCTCTCGATGACAAAATTGCCAAAGATGATCTCGCCTAAAACCAGCTCGGCAGCTTCATGGTCTCTGGCTTTATTGAGCAGCTCTTTGCGCTTCTTCTCGGGCTGGCAGTGCATATGGTGGAAGAACATAGGAACAGATACTTTGCGGCTATCCATTCCGGTGTATTGCAACTTCGGTTTCCTGCCGATGAGTGCGTGCGAGGGATAAGTCAGCTTATAATTAGTCTTAATTTTGCCAACATTTTTAACGTCAAACTCAAGATCGCCGAATCTAGCAAACATAAGAACTGTGCCTCCTTCCTAAGCATATCCGAAACCAAGACCATCCATTTCCAAGGAGCCGAGAGCACTAGCTACTCTTTGGGCAGTTTCTTCAGGATCGCCGCTGCCATTAACAGAGACTGTGATATTATTGTTGTTAGTAACTGTGGTAGTCTTATGGGCTGCTGAGTTGCTTTTATTCCTGAATTTAGCCACTTGAGCTGCGTCATAAACTGGGCCAATGTTGGCAGAAGCAGAGCCAGAAATCTGAGGCGACATAGCTTCGGCATATGAAGTTTGAGATGGAGCATGGCCGGTTAATCTATTCCACCAACTCGGAACTGGGATGGTAAAGGCATCCTCTAATATTGAGGCAAGTCGTTGCCCTGTGTTCTTGAACCATGATATTAAGCCGGAAAAAGCGCTTTTAACCTTGTTTATGGCGTCATCAAAATGGGTATATAGATCACTCCAAGCTTGTTTCCAAAACGAGGAAATAAGGTTTATCTGATCTTTCCACCATTTCTTTCTCTCCAACCTACGTTGGAGTTTCTCAGCTTCTTTATCTGCAGCGGAGCCTCCGTACCACCAATGCCAAAACGTCTCACCAGCCTTAGTAGCGAAATCTGCGAGTGGGCCTACTGCGCTAGCTTCTCCTAATGCTTGACCAAAGTAAGCCAAAGGCGATAAGCGCTCATCTTCACTAATATTTTTGAGGGTTTGAGCAACTAGGCCACCATCTTTGGAAAAATTGGCTTGGTCAAAAGAAATATCTCCGTTAACAATTTCAAAAGCGGTTCCAGCAACATGTCCGAGCTCTTCAAAGCTTGAAGTTAGCAACTCAACACCGGAGGCGATTATCTCTATTACAGATATGAGATTATTTGTCTGCCAAGCACCAAAAGTGGCTCCATATTCCGTCAAATCGGCACTAGACGGAGCAAAAAGTTTTCTAAGCCATCCCCATAAGGTCTTTGCGGCTTCGACAATAGGATCAAATGCTTTGCGTAATCTTTGTAAAGCAGCTTTTAATTGGACAAAATTTCCAGAGACGCCCTTAAAATATCCTGTAAAGAGCGTTTTTATTGGCGCCCAGAACTTATATATTAGCCCCAAAGCAGTTGCAATACCTAGCAAGGCAGCAGTAGCGCCACCAATTCCTGCCAAACTTAGTGGCTTAGCTAAAAATGTCAATATGGGAGTAAAGCTGGAATTAAACTTAGGCATTTTCGCCAAAAACTTTCCAATATCGCCAAAGCTTTCGCCAACAACTCTTATAGTTTTGGTTACAGCCACCATAGAGGTAAGAGCGCTGCCAATACCTACCAAAGTCGTGCCTATTCCAGCCAGGGTTACAGCTAGCGTTTTTGCGTCCTCGATCCATTGCTTGATCTTTTTATCGTTCTTTGGATCGTTAAGCCACTCGTTAAGCTTGTCTAATTTGTCGATGGCTTTGTCGAAGAGCTCATCCAGTTTAATGTGCTCGGAAATCTTTTTGCCAATAGTGGAAATAGAAGTCTCTATGCCACCTTGGAGAGTCTCCCACTTCATAGCGCCGGTGCCCATGATGTTTTTAATAGACTCATCCATGCCTTTTTGACCCATGATTTCACGTTGCATTGCATGCATTCCGGGGACATCTTCTTGCATGGCGGCCATCATCACGCGACCAGCTTCATCGCCCAGCAAAGCACTAGTTAAGTTCATTACTTGCTGATCGTTTAGCTTGTTCTTTAAATCAGCAAACTGAGCTATAGCATTGGTTAAACCTATAAATTCGCCTTTGCGATCGAATAAAGTAAATCGGATCTTATGCTTGGCTATTAAATCAGCGTATTTAAACTTATCGCTATTGATGATCTCGTTGATCTTGGATAAGCGCATTAACATTTGCGCAGTTCCAGTACCAGCGCTGGAACCTTCTATGCCCTTCTTAGCTAGGATACCAAAGAAAGAGAAGATCTCATCGATCGCATATTCTTTACCAGGGCCGGTTACTTTTAGAGCAGACAAGCTCGGGCCCACGTATTTCATAGTCTCGAAAAGCTGATCCTCAGTCAAACCGGAAGCGTTGCGCAATTGGTTAAGTTTGCCGATCATCTCGGTAGTTTTGGCGGCGCTTACTCCTAAAGCTTCTTGGAATTTAGCCACGTAAACAGCCGAAGTCTGGAAATCGCGTCCGCAAAGCGTGGCAAAAGTGGCCGTAGCTTTACCCAAGCCGCCTTCGCCGTTGCCCAAGATGTTTTTGACGGAAATACCTTGCTGGCGTAAAGCTACAAACATTTCCATCATATCTTTAGTGGAGCCAGGTAACTCTACGCCTAACTTTTGAGCTTCACGATATAAAGCCTGAAGCTGCTGGGCAGACTCAGCCTCGCCGCCAGTTAAAGTATTTTTGAGCGCCGCTTCGCTGGTTTCTACTTCCATAGCTTTTTTGACAGCATAAAGACCAGCTCCGGCGATACCGCCGCCAGCTGCCAAGAAGCCTTTGCCTAAGGAAATAGATAAGCCGCCCAGATTCTCAAAAGCGTCGCTTAAAGACTGGGCCTCAGCGCGAGAAGCTGCGGCAGCACGTTGAATAGTGCCCAAAGAAGCGCTTAAGCTGGCCGCACTGGTCGCGCTGCTGCTTAAACTTGACTCTACGCCACTTAAAGTGCTGCGCAAAGTGCTTAACTGGCTATTAGACGAGCTGACGGCACCATCCAAAGCTGAGACGGAGCCTCTCATCAGGTTAGCCTGATTGGCTGCATCCCTAAGCTTATCGGCGACAGCGCCTAAAATGTCGCGAACTCGGCGGCTACTGCGCAAAAAGCGAGGTAAATCACGGCTGAATCCCTGCAGAGAACGGACAATCGAATTGCCATGGCGCACTACGCTGGGCATTTGCGAAGCCATGTCTCTTAAGGCGCGAGGCAAAGTAGCCAGCGAAGACGATAAAGTGCGAATTGAGCCAGCCGAAGCGTTTAAGCTGCGGAAGGAGGCTGCCGCTGCGGCAGCTCGGCTACCGGCGGTAGTCAAGCTAGCAGAGGCTGTACTCAGAGCAGAAGCAGAAGATCCGAGCGAAGTAAATACATTACCGGCGTTGCGCTTAAAGGCAGTGAGCTTATTGCTCAAAGTCTCTACGGCGCTGCCAATAGTGCCAAGTCGAGAACTAATCTCGTCTTTAAGCGAAATTGTCACATTGGCTTGCATGTCGCTCATGCTCTTTTACTCCTCTTCAATAGTATTTAGCTTCTTATAAAGCTCCAGCGCTTCGGCTGTCCAAAAGTTCAGTTCATCTACGTCCAGCGAGTCGAGTTCGCTCAAGCTCCAGTGGCTTACGTGAGCCAACATTAGGTAGCAGGCACTGTCGTAGGTGTAAAATTTCCCGCCTGGGCTTGAAGTACAGCCATGTAATCGTCAGAATCGAGCTCTTCCAACATATCGATAGTCAAAGGTTTATCGTTTAAAGTAGTAGCTTTCAAAGCTGCCGCTTCTTGCACATCGAGCAAAACGGAGTCTTTTTCCTTTTGAGCCATGCGAATAAAATCGCGCACGTCTCTACCCTTAAGGCGGTATACTTTTGCTTTGCCAGCTCGCAAGTCAAGCTCTTGCAATAATGTACGTCCTGTAGTTGCCATAATTATTGTTGCTCCTTAATAGCTGAAAATAGTAGAGTAAATGTCTTTGCCGCCAATTTTGTAGGTATTGGTAGAGACGTCGTAGTTGTAGATCTCTTTACCATCGATAACTAACTTGGCGCGAGTTACTGCAATAGTAGTTTCAAGCTTCACCGGCTCGCCGTTTTTGATGGTGGTGCCACTGCTGTTGTCGGTAATGACGCCGCCAAAAGTAGCCGTTACCTGAGAGGTACTCTCTAGACCGTTAGAGCCATAGTTCTCTCGAAAACCTCGCACTTGGAAGTCAACCACGCGATATGGGGTATACAGAAACTCACTGATGTCTGAATAGAAGCAAGTCCAGGAGATCTTAACTTCAGTCTGTTCCAAGTTGGCCGGAAGCTTGATGCCGGAAATCATGCCTATAGCGTCAAAGTCGGCAGTTTTGACTTTGGGCGCACCAATACCGCTGACTTCGGCAGCCTTGCCGACAAGATCGGTGCCATTTAGGTAAACCCTGGCATTAACGATCTGGGCAATACTAATGCCACGCCCAGCAACGGTGCTAGTTGCAGTACCAACAGATCCACCTTTAGAGCCGGTAAGAGCGTCTAGCGCTGTGCTGACGGCTGAACCGATATTGCCACCTGCTGCGGCACCGGCTATGCTGCCAATAGTGCCCATAATTGAAGAAATACTAGCCAAATTGTTTCACCTCCTAACCGTAATAACTGCTGGTTAAAGTAATCTGGTTGGTAATACGCTCCAGAGCAGCTGGAGGCGTGAACTCGTAATCAATAATTAACTTGCCGTCGGATAAGCTCTCGGTAGTATTGTCAGCAGAAACCCAACAACTGCCGCCCACAATAGCGTTGCGACTGCGCAAAGTTTCTAAGAAATTGCTACCTAAGCGGACTATCTCGTCAACAATAGGGCCATCGAGTGGCAAATCAACAAAAGGAGCTTGAGCATTTTCTAAGCTCTCGGCAATCATATCGGAAATGCGGCGCGAGCTAATAAAAGTGGGCAATCCATTGCTTTCTGGGAAATTGGCCAAGCGGTTACCAAAGCTCTTATAACCAGTGCCGTAAACATTCATAACTGAAGTTATTCCCTTAGCATTAAGTTGCTGGACTTCAGAATCTTCGTCGGTATAGCTGGCCGTAATTTTCACTTGCGTGCCAGTAACGCCGATAAAATTCTTATTGCTAGGGCTATACCAGTAGCCGTTTTGCTTATCGTTCCAAGCCATTAAACCGGCCATAACAGAACTATAAGGAATAGGCTGATCCTGGTTAGTTTCTTGATCGTAATATTTTAAGTAAGGGTACAATAAATAAACACGATCGGAAGTAGTTTGCCAATTGAAGCTACCTTCGGAGCCGCGAGCTTTAAGGCAATCGTCGACAGTAACGCCTTTAGGGGCATCCACTAAACAGATAGCGCGTACCTTATTGGCGATAGAAATCATAGCCTCGCGCACGCCAGCTTCATGGCTAAATTCAGGACAGACAATAATTTTAGGATTATAGCCATACTGATTAAATACGTCTTTAAGAGCTTGTAAACCAGTACGCTCACCTTGTTCGGAAGTAGATCCAATAATGTCGGCAGCAGTAATGTCTTTAACATTATTGTCTATTTTTATTGTCTCTACATATTTGTAGCTAGCTTTTACTGAATCTACTTCAGCCAAAGCGCCTTCGGCAACTTTAGCTACTGCGCCAGTTTCGGCGTCAAAAGTGTAGTCAGTATTCAGTGCGTAGGTAGTCTCGCCATCGGTAGAAGTAAGCACTAAATTGCTAACTTTTTCTGGATGGGCTAAAGTGGCGCTGCCTTCAGCAAAGGTGAGAGCTTCATCAGCAACAGTTTTTTCAGTTTCAGAAGTTTCTGAAGGCGTGAAAACGTTTACTACCACGATAGTGCCAGTGCCATAAGCTTGAATAGCGTTAATAGTGTAAGGAATGGTAAATCCGCTGGTGAGGCCATATTCAGCAAAAGTGCCAAATTGGGCTGCGTCTTTGGCGTTATTAACTATGGTAGCTTTATTGACAGGCCCTTTAGGAGCTGTGCCTACAATGGCAATTACTGCAGTTTTTACTTCGGTAACAGAAGTAGTAGCCGAAGTAGATTCTATAGTCTCTACGCCGTGTAACCATGTAACAGGCATTAAATTGTCGCCTCCTTTCTATTGGTAGAAGGGATCTTGAGCGCGATAATTAGCTGCGCCCTGGAGTTCTAAAGTGCGGACGGAAAAAGTTTGCATATAAGTCCAGACGCCTTCGTCTTCATCGACAAACTCTTCCGAGTCGATTTTTACCTGGTCGAAACCTAACATCTTGAAGCCGAGCAGCGCTTCTCTAATGCGATCAAGCACTTCGTAGCAACCACAATGGCTGCGGAGGCTGCGGGTTAAGGATACGACCATAAACTTCATGCGCTTAGGCTGAGCGGTCATAGATAAGCCAGCATCGCCTTCAAAAGTAGAAGAGTCGTATTTAACTAAAACGCTGCCTAAAGGGTGAATAAAATCGTATTCAGCGGCTCGATCAGGATAGGGAATCACTTCCAACTCGGGAAAAGCCTCTTGAAGCTTGGCCACAATGGCGTCTTCTGCTGGTTTAATCTTCATTAGTACCGCTCCCAAACGTCATCGGAAAACAGGCGGCTAGACTTACGTTTGTTGGAAAGGTATTCCACCGTCTGGGCGGCTTCTTGTTGATGCGGATGGACTTGGCCAAGCTTGATGTAATCGAGCTCTTTTATGGCCTCTTCGTAGCGCTTGCGAATGTTCTCAATATCTCCCTTGTTGCGACGGCTATAAAGATAGTAGGCAACAATATCGAGACAGATCCTTTTGAGCAATGGAGTCGGCTTCAAGGAACTCAAGTCGGAATAGCGTCCACCTAAGCGGCCCATAATTACTTCCGAAGCTTCAGCTATAGCCGCTTGGCAACGCTCTTGATTGATAGCTACTGGCGGGGTGCTGTCGTCGGTTAATTGGATGAGGGCACGCTCAGTTAAGTTGTTAGCTAAGTCATCTACCGTACAAAAAAGCATAGCTGGTAAAGTACCTTTCCAAGGTCAGAACGCGCCGCAGAACTTATGGGAAATACACGCAGTAGTATAAAATCACTACCTCGCCATTTACCCCCATTCAAAATGCATTTTAAACGGCTCTACGGCGGTTTTATATTATAAGGCTAGTTCACTGCGTCCTTAATCAAGTAGCCCAGGTCGGGAGCCATGACCAGCTCTTTCAAGCGCTCCGTCACACGAATGCGATAGGCGCCTTCTACGCCGGTATTTTGCTCGGCAATAAGCATAGTCTGGCGAGTGCCATACTCAGCGGTCATACCGAAGCTGGGCATATCATTCAGACCGGCGCCGGGTGCAATGTACAATAAAGCAATATGTTTGCCCCAGGCGCTAACAATATTGGCCGATTTGCCACGGTTGGCTGAATTGACGCGAGCTTTGCCGATCAGCAATTTATCTACGCCTAAAATGTTGGCTAATTGCTGAGCGCTAACCACGCCGCCAGCGTCGGCATAAGGGTACACGGTGCGGATAATCTTGGGATGGAACTTCAGCACGTCGAAAACTTGTTCGCCCATAACGATAACGTTAGGCCTAAAGAAAGGCACTTTTAAGCCGTCATCGATAACTTTAAGCGGATCGGAATTGGCGGCGCTAAAATTGCTGGAAGCGGCCAAAGCGTTGACATTGCTATTGGCGTAGGAGCTGGCATTAAAGATTAAATCGGCCATACGGCGCTCGCGGCCCAAAGTCATAAGCTCGGTAAGGTAAGCGGTAGTCTTGCTCTGCAGGTCAAAGCCATCCAAAGCAGTGGCCTTAATATCGGCTACAGGAATAACTTCGCTTAAGCCATAGCCTTCTACAGAAGCGGTTTCGGTAGTAAAGCTGAGCTCAACTTCGTTGGGTACGCCTTTGCGGCCAATCTTGGTTTCGGGGATGGTTAAATACAGTTCTTTAGGGAAGACGCGATACTTGAAACTTTCGGCCGGAGCTTGCACGCGAGGCAAAATCTGGTCGGCAATGTAAGCATCATTTTTATAGGCCAGGCTAACGGCGGTCAGCTTGGCATCTATCGGAAAAGGATAGTTATAGCTCATCTATTTCTCCTTAGCGCAGAAGTACGCTGACATACTCGCCAGCAGAAGTGGTAGTGCTGACCGCTAAACCGACAGCTACAGAGGCCGCAGCGGCGGGAGTTGAAGAGCTGCCGCTATCGTCGCCGCCTTCAGCTTGGCCTTGGGCGTCACCATCGGCAGATTGGGTGGATGCTTCAGAAGCAGCAGAAACGGCTACAGCCTGGCCGTGCTCGTTTACGGTAACTTCGGCTCCGGCGCTGATAGCTTCAGCCGCTTCTACCTCGACAACGCCCAGCAAAACAACGTCTACAGTTTGGCCAGCCGAAGCGGCGTTGCGATCGATGGCGCCTAAAATAGGCTTGCTGCCGTCGCTAGCTTGAGCCACAGTGCCGTCGGCTTTGGCTACCACAAAATGGTAAGCGCCGATGTCGGAGCTGGCTTCAAAGCTTTTAATTAAGACAGGATTGTGCATTAGCGGCCTCCTTCCATAACCATACGCACGGCACGGCCTAAATCCAGGCAACAACCTTTGGCGGCTTGCTCATCTACTAAGCCCCTGGCCTTGATGGCAACTTCTCTGGGAGTAAGCATCTCGACAGAGTGGCCGCAATCTTCCGAAGGGGCGGCAAAACTGATAAACAAGTTGGGATTCCTAGGCAAAGCGATATTCAAAAAGCTTTTAAAGCTGTTTAAAACACTGTTTTCAGGGGCTGCGAAATTAGCTTGATCACTGGCAAACAGGCCTTCCATAGTACAAACCAACGGAGTTTTGGCTACAGGATTAAGTCGGCCCTCACGGATAAGCTCGTCAGCGTAGGCGGCGAACTCGGCTTTGCGATTCTTCTCTTGCTCCACGTTGAGCGCGTTTTCTAAGCTCTTAATGTGGCTTTCCAGCTTCTTTACTGTCTCCTGAAACTGTTTTTGCTGGCTTTCCAAGTCGGATAAAGATACTTCCGGCTCAGCCTTTTGCGCTGCATCGGCGCGTGAACTCTGCATCTCAGCTTCACTTTCAGCAGTTTTAGCCTCAGCTTCAGGCTCAACCTGAACTTCCTCAGCTTGCTCTTGAGCGGCAGCCTGTTCGGTCTGGACGGTTTCGGCGGTGTCCATAGTGATAAATTCTCCTTTATCGGCAAATTGAATATCTTCCAAGCCCTTAACAGCCGGTGCAGCGGCTCCTAAGAAGCCGACATGGCGAAAAGTGCCGTCAGAATTGAAAGAAATAGAGCGATTCTTGTAGAGCCCACGCTTTACGAGGTCGGCAAATTCGTCGGCCACTCGGGAGCAGCGGGCTTGTAAGGTCGGCCCCTGGCGGCGGAATTGTTGGATCCAGCCGAAAGCCGGGGCGTTTAGGGTGGGATGGCCGACAACGATAGGCGCTGAGTCGCTTTGGTAGCTGGCAATAGCCTTGTCGATGTCGGCTTCGGAAAAAGTGCGCCACTTGCCAGAGTGGTCAAGGTGAGTGCCGCAGCGGAAAACGTCAAACCAATCGGTTAATCCTGGCATAAATAGCTAACCTCCAAGGGCAGCCGCTTTTGCTTCTTAAGCAATTGGCTTAAAACGGTGTGCAAAGCGTCAAAATCGCGGCCTACTACGCCGATGCAACCAGCGGTGCCGACCGCTCCGGCGTCTCTATGTAAGCCAATTTCGGTGCGGCGGCCTTTGCCATTAGGCGCGTAAATAGGATCGGGCAAAATGTGGTAAAACTGGCCTTCGATGCCTTTAGTAGCTACAAAATAGCTTTGCAAGTCGATTTCGTAGGAGCCAGGCGGAATAGGTGCGCACTGATCAAAGTAGCGCCCATATACTTGGCGGCCAGGAGATCCGGAAGTGGCTTTATACTCGCGTCCATTCAAAATAAAGACGCCGTCAATAATGTTGGATTGAGCCTTTTTAGGCAAGCGCAGAACAAAATAAGCTTTTAAGTCCTTTTCCTGCGGCCCGAAGTACACCTTATCGCGAGTTTTATCGTAGTTAAACGCAAAATCCACGCGCTTGGCGACTTCCTTTAAGATAGGCACGACGTCTTCGCTCGCTTCGATGGGCTCTCGCCAGTTGTTGGTTGGGCAAATTATTCTAGTCAAATTTTACTGCCTCCATCGCGCCGCCAGCTTAGCTTTGGGTAATTTAGGAGGAAGAAACCCCAAAGCTCAGCCGACGGCTGCCGGAGCCCTTTATCGTTGCGATGAGTTTCGGCTCCGCAGCCAGTGTACCCAAATAGAAAAAGCCGTTCTCCTAAACTTCTTTAGGAAAGTTCTTTAGGAGACGGCTTTTTGCGCCTTTAGCTATGTTCAAAAGAAAAATAGCGAGGCATACCCATGGATTCCAGTATCTTGCAAGACCTTAGTATGCTTGGCGGCGGTGGGTTGATGTTTATCGCTTACTACGTGCTGCTCCAAGCTACGTTCCGAGTAATTAAAAACTTGATGGATCGCTCTGTCGATTCTTTTACTGCGGCTATAAATCAGCAAAACCAAAGTTTTTCTGAAGTTATCAACCAGACGACCGGCTGGTTTGACCGTCTGACTACCCGCCAAGCCGTTATCGATGATCGCAACTACAAAGCCATCAGCCAGCAACTGGAAACGCTGCAATTTTTAGTCAACGCCGTCAGCCGTTTAGAAACCAAACTCGACAGCATTAAGGAGGATCACCATAAATGACTTCCTTAGAAAGATTGCAATTAAAAGGCGCCTTATTTGAAGCCAACCGCAAGGCCAATGTCCTGCGCTACAACATCAAAGGCACTTCCGCACTGATTCGCAATGAGCTCAGCACTTATAAAATGCTTCATCTGGACGAAATTAGCTTGGAGCAATTGGACGCCAATTATTCCCTTTTTAAAGACTCTTTGCTTAAGCTGCGCCAAGTTGAAGCTGAGATCGAGACCTTAAAGGAAGAGCTCCAATGAAAAGTCCCGAGTTTGTTGAGCAAGCTAAAAGCCTTTACGTTCGCGAGCAACTCAGCTTCCGCGAAATTGGCAAACGCTTAGGCGTTAATGAGCGCACCATTCGTGTTTGGCGCAAAAATGCTAAAGACTGGGACAAAGAGCGCGAGGCTTTCTTGCAAAGCCAAAAAGGCTTTCACGAAGACCTTTACGAGTTCACTCGCGAGCTGATGGCCAGCATCCGCACCGATTTGCGCAACGGCGAAAAGGTCGATCAGTGCCGACTTTATCTTTTTAAGGCCATATTGCCACTGGTCGTAAAGCCTCGCGACTACGAAGAAACCAAACAAGCCGAAGAAGAAGCCGCCGAAACTACCAGCAATACTACCGACCTGGCTGCCATTATTGCCGCCGCTATGAATATTACTCCTATGGGAGGTAAAGGCGATGGCTAACTTGGCTGACTTCCTTTTCCCATACCAAAAAAAATGGCTGGCCGATACTTCCCGATACAAAATATGGGAAAAAAGCCGCCGTATCGGCGCTACTTACGTGCAAAGCCTGGAAGATGTGCTCGATTGCTTAAAAAAGCCCAGGTTGGCCGTCTGGTTCTCTTCGGCTGATGATTCTGCCGCCAAAGAGTACATTATTTATTGCGCCCACTGGGCTAAAGCCGCTAATGCTGTCGCCTCCAAAGTCAGCGAAGAAATTATGGATGAGCGCGACGACATCACCGTCTACAACATTAGCTTCAAAAACGGCAGCCGCATAAACGCCATGAGCTCCAACCCCAAAGCCTTCCGCTCCAAAGGCGGCAAGGTCGTGCTCGATGAGTTCGCTTGGCATAAAGACCAGCACGCTCTTTGGGCGGCGGCACGTCCGGTTATTACCTGGGGCTATGATGTACGTATTTTAAGCACGCACAATGGACGGCAAAGCCTCTTTTACCAGTTTTTGCAAGAGAAAAAAGACGGCCAACAAGTTTGGAGCCGCCATAAGACCAGCATTTTTGACGCCGTAAATCAAGGCTTGGCTGATCGCTTAACGGAAAAGCACTTGACTGAGCAAGAGCGCCAACAATGGCTAACTAACGAGCGCTTAACTTGCGCTAATGAAGATGTTTGGCAACAAGAATACTGCTGCAATCCGCTGGATGAAACGAGTGCTTTTCTTACTTACGAAATGATTTTGGCGGCCGAAAAAGCGCCAGAAGAAATATTGCAACCGCTCAGCCAGCTTAAGGGCGATATATACGTGGGCTTTGATGTAGCTCGCAAGCAAGACCTCAGCGTTATTGTTTTGGCCGAAAAAGCCTACAACGCTTTAATCGTGCGCCACATTATTACGCTTAAGAATACGCCATTTTCCGAGCAAAAGCGCCTTCTTTTCGATATTTTGAAACTGCCCAGCATTAGGCGCTGCTGTATCGATGCTTCCGGTTTGGGCATGAACTTAGCCGAAGAAGCGCAGCAATATTTTGGCGCTTATCGCGTGGAGCCGGTTACTTTCAGCGCTCCAGTAAAAGCCGAGCTGGCTACCGATTTGCGCATCGCTTTTGAAGACCACGCCCTTTTTATTCCTGCCCAGCCTGAACTTAGAGCTGACCTCCACTCAATTAAGCGAGTTACCACTATCGCGGGCAATATCCGCTTTGACGCCGAGCGCAGCGAGACTGATGGCCACGCCGACCGCTTCTGGGCTTTAGCTTTGGCTACTCATGCCGCTAAGAGTGGCCAGGCGGGTACTCCTTGGGTAGTTAGCGGCAGCAGACGCGAGTGCAACAGCCTTTTAATGGGCTTTTAAGACCGATTTAAGGGAGTTTGAATATGGCTAAAAGACAGAATAAAACAGCCGAAAAACAAGCTTTTCAAATAGCAAAAGCCCCCAAGCGCGATTTAGTACAAGAAATAGCCACAGCTTTGCAAGCTGGCTACGCTTACGATCTTAACGCTCTTTTGCTCGATCCCGATCCTATTTTGCAAAAGCTGGGCTATAGCTTCCGTATTTACGATGACGTGCGAGCTGATGCCAAGGTTTCAGCTTGCATCGAATCGCGCAAGGCCGGATGCCTGGCTATGCAATGGGACTTATTCGGCACTAAAGAAAACGCCGCAGCTACCGAAACGATTAAGCAAGCTTTGCTCGACTTGGATATGCCGCGCCTAATTGGCGAAGTGCTGGATGCTTTTCTTTGGGGCTTTCAGCCGCTCGAAATCACTTGGAAATACGAGGGCAGTTTAATTCTGCCTAGCACTGTAGTTGGTAAGCCTCCGTATTGGTTCAAGTTCGATAATGCCAACAATTTGCGCTTTATTTCCAAAGATAATCCCAACGGTTTGGAGTTGCCGCAGTACAAGTTCCTTTTGGCTCAACACCACGCTACTTATACCAACCCTTATGGCGAAAAGGTGCTTTCCAAGTGCTTTTGGCCGGTCGCTTTCAAAAAAGGCGGCTTGCGTTGGTGGGTTACAGCCACCGAAAAATACGGCACTCCAGCTATTTTAGGTAAACTCCCTCGCGGCACCGATCCTAAAGAAATAGCCCAATTCCTCGACAATTTAGAGCGCTTAGTCCAAGATGCAGCCACCGTTATTCCCAACGATAGTGCCGTAGAAATTCTCGATGGCAACAGCGGCCGAGGCAGTTCTTCTACTAGTCCGCATAAAGAACTTATCGACCATTGCAACGCTGAAATCGCCCTGGCTATCGTGGGCCAAACTCTCAGCAGTGAAGTGGGCTCAACCGGTTCCTATGCCGCCGCCAAAACGCATAACGACGTGCGTGAAGAGATCGTAGCTTCTGATAAACGCATGATCGAGCGCGTTATCCAGTGCTTAGTAGAGTGGACTTTTAACTTCAATTGGCAAGGCCAGGCGCCGAGTTTTGAGCTTTTCCGTGAAAGCGATGTTGATAAAGTCTTAGCTGAAAGAGACAAAATTCTCCACGATAGCGGCTTAAAGTTCACTAAAGCCTATTTTATGAAGGCTTACGGCTTCTCGGAAGATGATAT
>OQVS01000724.1_pt1 | contig 22816 bp, 27 predicted proteins | sample 1691601 | NCBI WGS metagenome assembly OQVS01 (sample SAMN03418268, study PRJEB22391) | human gut metagenome | biome: human-gut; feature: organic feature; material: feces | host: Homo sapiens | place: Tanzania | collected 2013-01
CCTCGAATATCCAGGTTAGGATTCAAATCCTCTCTCGTCTCCTTGATAGCATTCAGAATCTCAGCAATACCTTTCGTAGCCAACATTTCCAGCTGCACAGGTATTACCACACTCGTAGAACATGAAAGCGCATTGTGAGTGAGCAGAGACATGGCTGGTGGGCAGTCTATCAGGATATAGTCAAACACTTCTTCCACCTTCTGCTCTCCCTTACCTGCAAGCTCATCGCCCTGCATCACGGCAAAAGGTTTAGCCAGCAACTTAGTAAGAGCCTTGCGTGGTACGGGCATCTGATTGAGGAATGGTTCGATACCTATCAGGTTGGCTGATGCAGGAACGAGGTGAATGCCTTCTCTTACCTGATACACCGGCAGTGGCGACTGCTTGATGAGCGCATCGTAAACCGTAGGCTTACCTACATTCTGGACTTCACTCCACCCAAAGAGGAAGGAAAGGCTAGACTGCGGATCGAGGTCGATAAGCAAGATACGAGGTTTGCGCTCCTTGCCATCCTTGCTCTTACCAAAATAACCCTTACCATAGCGGCGCAAACCTGCTGCCAAACTCTGTACGGTTGTAGTCTTACCAACACCGCCCTTGTGATTCACAAAGGCAAGAACTTCTTTCAATCTAATTTCTGCCATAATCTTTATTTTATTTTAAAGTATTAATTTATATTTTTTTTTCTTCTAATATTTTTGTCTTGTCTTCTAGACGTACCAAAGTACTAAAGTACCAATGTGCGAAAGTACAAACGCACGAAAGTGCAAAAGTGCAAATGTACTGAGACATAAAACGTCCTAACGTTCTAACGTACGAATGTACCGAAGTACAAAAGTACTAAAGTCCGATAGAACGAATGTACCGTAGTGCATAAGTACTAAAGTACTACGGTGCAAAAGTACTAAAAATAATTCATTCCTGCAAATAAATACCTTATTAATTTTAAGAATTTAATCATATTTAAATATTAAGATACATAATAGTACTAAAGTACTAAAGCACGATAGTACGAAAGTACTAATGTAGGATGAAATTAAAGTACTAATGTACGATAGTACGAAAGTTCCAATGAACGAAAGTAAGTTTTTGCTTTCTCACATATTATATATATAGAAGAAAACGGGAAACTATATCTACGAAACTGTTTACCTCGTACCAATGTACAAAAGTACTAACGTACTAAATAATAGAGGTGTAAACGTCGATAGTACGAAAGTACCAAAGTACGTTTGCACCCTCTGATTTCTGCGATAGCCTATAATCTATAAATTATAAATTATAAATTAAATATATACTTCAATTCCCTTCTTATTCCATTCCGTCTTCAGGCTGAAGGTAACGCCAGACTGGTGATTGAAGTACTGGCCCTTGATAGTCGTAATCTTGTTGCGCTCAAACTGCACATCGGGAACCGTGAAGGTGGAGTAAGGTTTGTCGCTATCCTTCCTGCCCATGGTGAACGTGATGTCCGTAGAATAACCTTCTTCAGGTACCAGCAGAAAGTAGGTGATGAAGACATTGCTGCTGCCAATGTAATTCGTAACGTCAGAAACACGCTGGTTTTTCTCAGCGCCTATAACGTTGAAGTCTGACCAGGAAAACGACTTGTATTCGTCCATATCCATCTGCAGGGTAGAGCAGTCATCTGGAAACTGATCCGTACAATTCAATACCAGCTTCGCCACGATACGCTCCATCAGGATATTCACAGCCTGGACCTTGCCGGCAGCCACGCTCACGTCCTTCTCGGCACCGAAACTGTCCGAAGTCTTGTCGCTCGTCCAGCTGGCAGGCTCCGAGTTAGAAATGGCAGTCAGCACATTGTCATCTATCGCCCAGTCAGCCTTGTCAGCATCCAGAAGGGTAGGGGAGATGCTGCGGGTAGCAATCACCTTCAGCGTATGCTCACCGTAGGCAAGCGTCATGTCAGGTTCCGCAAAGTCGGCAGCAGAGTTCGTCTGGTGGAGCACCTGCAGCAGCTTCCCGCTCGTCTTGTCGTAGTCCAGGATAAAGATGTCGGTCAGTTCCTTGCCGTCTACCTGCAGCGAACCACGGGTCTCAGCTTCCGGAACAGCCGCAGAAAGGTTCAGCTTCACATGTTCCTTGCCATCGACAGCCTCCTGGCTGCCTCCGTTCTCCACTACATCGTCCATTGCGTACTTGGTGCATGAAGTATTCATCATCATGCACGCTGCCATCATCATGAAGGTGGTGGCAAACAAAAACGTTTTAGTTTTCATAAGCCTTTATTTTTTAAGATTATATATTAAAACTCTGTTTTTGCATCGGTGAAATTTCAGTGATATTTCACCGATGCTATAACGTAGAAATCCCTATTCCGTCAGGTTTGGGTCTTTGTCGTATTTGCTGGCGGCTTCCTGCTGCCAAACATAAGACTTGCTTTTATATGCTTCCTCCTGATACTCTTTATCCAGGAACTCGTTCCACTCCTTTTCAAATTCCTCCTTAACAAATTTCCTTATCGTTCCGAGATATTTCTTTTCTGCATCATAGATGATACGGTTTTCCTTTTTGCGGTCGTCAGCTTTCCAGGAAGTTGATTTCCTGAAGAATACTCCAATTTCAACCTTAGAACGAAACAGCTTGCGGTATTCTATCAGGAAAGGAACTAGGCGGTCTCTCAGCTTTTCTAATATCTCCTCTTCCTCATCCTCTAAACCGCTAGCCGAAAAATGTAGAATCTCATTTAAAGACATTACTACCACTTTCTTGTCTGTTTCTACCGTCAGTTCACAATACCAACATTTATCTTCAGAATCTCCGTCATTATAAAAGCAGTGGTTTATGAATACCTTTAAGGAACCAGTCATATTCGATTTATCTATATGAACATCATAATTGTCTAGATCAGGAATAAGTGATGAAATATATCGAGTATATCCAAAGACATGACATAGATTTTCAAAGGGTATCGTTTCGCCACGATGGGCGATGACTGGGTTATCATCAAAGTCGTCCTTTGCACCTGCAGGAATGTGCCAATAATCATCAGTGCCGATATAATACGGATTATCTAATCTATCTGGAATATCTTTGTCTTTCTTCCATGCTATACCAACACGCTCACTCAATATGCCATACTCATCAACGAAAATGGCATGATCATTATAAGGAATGGCTACTATTTCTTCATTATCTTTCATCATTCTAAGTTTTTAAAATTATTCTATAATTGATAACGCAAATGGTGCAAGAATATTGCGCCCCTTGCGATATTTTCCTACTTGAATGCTCCAGCCAGAAGTGGCAGGAAGAACACTGCTACGCCGATGGTAGAGAAGAGCAGCACGGCTACACCTACGAAGGCAAGGGCTGCAAGAGAATATGTAATTGCTTTTTTCATAATGCTATAATCTTTTTGAAGTATTAAAAATTGATGTTTATATTTTTGTCGCAGCATCGGTGATGTTCCACCGATGTTATAACGAAGAGTTTTCCTGCGCCTGCAAGGTCGTGGCCTTGATAGCTCGGAAAGTTTCCGTGATATATCTGCTGCCTCCATGCTTCCTGATCCAGTCGTGAACGTCATCGGGCACAACATATTTGTGGACGCTGCCCTCTGCTGCTGGTCTGCCTTTCTTATTTGATGTTTTATTGATCTCCATATCTTTTCCGCTTATCCGTGATGCGGTAGGGCTGAATGATTATATTACTTTTTCTTCTTTAACCAAGGAAAGAACCAAGAACCTTCCAAACATTGTTGCGCCCTGATAACGGCATACTCCCTGGTATGTATGCGCAAATCGGACGGAATCTTCTCTATTATCTTCCCTTCTAACTCGTGGTCATAATTCACTCCGCACTCTTTCAGAAGCTCATAGAGAGGATCATCGAAGAATGAGGCAAATATATGCTCCTGAGTGTCGAGGTTTAGAAACTCGAACGAGCAGAAGGGATAATCAAGGAAGGCGTGCAATATCTTAAACATCTTTATTCCGCTTATCCGCGATGCGGTAGGGCTTTAAAAACTTAAAATTCTATAATTTTTCGGGTAAATTGATACATCGTATTGTTTTATTTTTTAAATTTGCACCGTCTTCGGAAGATTTCAATCGTACCTTTATGGAATAGAAAGAAACATAAAACTTCCGTTGACGGTCAGACTTTCAAAAGTCTGTGGATTCAAACGCTCTTAAAGAGCCAAATTTCTACTATAGTAGATTCGAGCCGGAAGGCTCGCGGTTGCCCCGGCTTCGGTCGGGGCTTTTCCGTTTTATGCGTAAACGCCAATTTTATGAAACTCCAAAGTCGTGTGATTATCAGGATAGCTACAATCCTCAAACATAACCCAATAACCTTGCTTATCAAGGAATATCTGACCGATCGAGCTTGCAACGTCTTTCGGCTTGCCTGCCAATCTATTGCATATTATCCTAGTCAGGTCTTTATAAGGTTGACGTTGTTCGTCTATGATACGGAAAGAATATATATTCTTATCTCTTCCAGTAATCGTCAGTGTGGTTATTAAACCTTCAATCGTTCCGACTCTCTTGTACGTATCATCCTTGCACACCAAAGATTCACCATTATCAAACAATCGTCTTGCAAGAAACGTTGTTGTATTGTTACAAATAATCTCCGACATAATTATTCCTCCTCTTCTTTTTCGTCCTCATCCTCGATAGGATTCTGATAGTCGTCGCTATGTGCGACCAAATCATCGAGAGCTGCCTTGAAGCTATATTCTTTCATCGAATAATATGCGTCATCATCATTTAAGTCGTCGTAAAAGTCAAAAGAACGGCTACAGTCAGCAGCTTTTAGAATACCGCCATCTGGGTCAATCCAAAAACTAAACCAATAACTATCATTATTACTACCCATAAAGTTTATCTCATGGTCGGGATAATCTTCGGGATAATCTAATGTTATATAGGATACCTCGTTTAAGAACTTAATACCTTCTGAGTCGCCTGCTACCGCATAGATTTTACCATTATCGCATAAACGTAAGTCAAACCATGCTTCTTTTTCATTTGCCTGGTACCATGCAGCAAAAATCTCAGAATAGAACCTGTAATAATCGAAGTATTTTAAGACTTCATCATTTATATAATCATCATCAAAAAAGTCCTTTCCAAACTTTGAATATTTAGGATCGTCAACGGACAATTTTACGCTTAACAAACAGTTAAGGTTTTGATTGTACCCTTCTATAACAAGATTTAATTTATCCATATCTATTGACTTAACCGTGATGTCGAGGGCTAAATAATTATCACTTAAAATCTACACCTTTGAGCGGATCATTATCGCCGCCGTCTTCAATCTCGATGCCTTCCGGCTTAGGTCGGGGCTTTTTCGTCTCTTAATCTTTGGTTAAAGAAACTTCTTCGTAATCTACAAACACCTTGAAGTTATCACGCAACAAAGTTTCAATAGCTTCTTTCCTGAAACGCCATCCAGGAGCAGACCAGAACATATCACACTCCTCCAGGAAATCGTGGTCGTAATATACGCCGAATTTCTTTATCTTTAAGAACACTTCAGCAGGTATGCGATGCGTCAAGGTGAAGGAACCTGAATTTGGGCAAGGACGGGTTAAAATGGCCTCGCTCAAATCTTCGTCATGTGGCGCCGATTCGCAGTGAAAAGAGATTGCGCCATTTTCTATAGCCTCTTTAACTCTTCTGATCTTCTCATTCTTTATTACATTCTTTTTCTTTCTCTCCTCAATCTCTTTAAGTTTCGGAGCAGCAAGCGCAAAAAGTTTATCCATATTCGTACTATCAACACGATAGGTCGTATCATGTCCTTCAAAGCACGACGTAAACTTCAGCCTATCCTCAAACTTATCTATCGCCTTAAAAGCATTCAGGATGTTTAATGCCTTTTCGTTGAAATAAAGAAATCTATAATTTTCCGCACAGTCGCTACCGCAAATGAAATCATCAGTAAACTCTATGTAGGTAAAACTCAGTTCCTTTGCTTTTTCTTTAATCGACTTGAGCAATTCTCTATAAAAAGCATTAAACTCTTCTTTAGGGGTAGAATCGAGACGGATACATATACTTTTCTTGGTGTTCAGGCCCAAAGCGACTTTTGCATCTTGACACAAACAAACAGCCGGTATTACCTCATTATTAGATATTCCGGCCTTCATTAAACAATGATACCATTCTCCGGATATATTTATAAGACCGCCAAAATCTTGCCAAGATAGTATTCTTCCGTCCTTCTCGCATAGATATAAACAGAAAGGGTCTTTAGTATTCAAGAACTTCACATCATAAACAGTTCCGCTTTTCGTAATCGCTTTCATATCTTATGACTTAACCGTGATGTCGAGGGCTAAAAATAATCTATAAATCCAGTAATAAATCTCCGATGTTATAACGAATAAACTTCGTCACCAAGAAGGCGAGGAATGATTTCTGCATCCAGGATGCTATCGTAATCCCATAGGCGGGCACCGAAATCTTTCTTCAGCTTCGCTACTGCCATTTTATATGCCTCCTCGCCGTTCTCGGAATAGCCTTCGTACTCATAATATTTATATGAGAAATTGACGGTGGCATGAAGGCAGACGGTAAAGAAACCTTTTGGCATCGCTGCCAGCTTCTTGCGGCGCTCATTGATTTCTCTGGCGATGCGCTGCTTCTCCTGAATCTCCTCATCCTGCTTGCGCTTGCGGTCTGCTGCCTCCTTCGCTATGATAGCCTTCTCACACTCCTCTGGGGTACCAGCAAGGGCAGGGTAGCAATAAATAAAGGATGAAGGGCTACAGCCTGTAGTCTGCAATTTTCTGCCCGCCTTCTCGTCCTGATAGATCTTTTTCAGAAGGGCGTGAACGTTGTCGTTAACCTCCAGCTTTCTGCCGCCCGGCTCGTTCTTGTCGGTCAGGCTATTGATAAACTCCTCGGCTTCTTCTACTGAATCGATGATAACTTTTTGGTCGAAATATACAAAAAACTTCTTCATGTTGTCTGCGCTTCACCGTGATGCGCCTAGGGCTGAATAATTTATAATTTATGATTGATAATCTGCTTAGTTTTCTTTATCTGCTCACGCGCCCACTCCTTTGCAGTTCCTGGCTCAATATCGCCATAAAGCTCCATATCGTGCGCCTCGCTCAGAAGATTATCGTAGGTCGTATTATTATGCCGTTTGCTAGCTGCGATGATAGCCAGGGCGTGGTCATAATCTCGGATAGGGCGAAGAGGATTTTCACGCTCCATCTTTGCGATGAGCTTACCGCGCTTTACGCTATCGCCTCGCTCAAACTGACGTGAAATCATCGCTGATATTCTGTCGTTCTTATAATCTACCTTTTCCTCTGCCATCTGCTGCGCCTCCTCGAAGGTAACTGCATTCTCAGATTTTCTAACCAGCGAGCGCGCCCAGGCATCGCGAACGTCTTCCCAGGTTTTCACCTTCTTTACAACCTTCTTCTTTCCGTCGAGCATTTCAATGAATGCTTTTCCGTCCTTCGCGTTCAGGTAATACTCATGATAATGATCCTGATAGCCATAGCCGTTGTAGTTATCACCGAAGGTATGATAATCTACCTTCTTTTCCTCGACGAAAGCCTTCAGCTTACCCAGAAGTGATTTGGTACCATCAAAGATACAAATGTTCACTACGCCGTTCTTTTCGCGCGCTGAAACGCTGCTCTTATGTTTCTTGTTAGCATTCTCAACGGATGAAAATTTGGAAGGAATAAATACTCTTCTATAAGTTCCCATATTGTCTGCGCTTCACCGTGATGCGCCTAGGGCTGAATGATTATTATTTTACTTCAAACTCCTTAATCTCGTAAACAAAGGTTTCTTCCTGGCACTCTACTTGAAATCCCATCACGTCCTCTGTATGCTCCGCTACGTGAACATAAATAGGGGTGTTCAGATAGAAATTATCCGCTGTAGGAATAATTGCTTCCTCACCGTCACAAGTGCGTACAGACTGAGAAACTTCTGTGAACTCATCTTTCTTAGGAAGGCTATTGAAAGCCTTTTCTGGGGAGTCGAAAACGTTTGCGATAATCTTATTACAAAGAACAATATATACTTTCTTGTCGTTCATATTCTCGTCGCTTAACCGTGATGCGCTAGGGCTGAAATGATTATTATTGTTTTTATTTATCTTCTTATTTTATTTTCTGATGCAAAGGTACGAAGAATTTTTGAAACTACCAAATAAAATGCACTTAAAATGCTATTTTAGGTGCATTTTTTAACCTTTGTTTTATTTGCAAAGTAAATTCCCGATACCTTTTTATCTTCTTTTCTTCTCTTGTCGCCCACCTGGGAATCGGACCCAGAAGGATGAAATCTTTTCATCCATCGCCAACGTGGGCAATTTTTCGGCTGCTGCTATCCTCACGAACCGCAGGCAGCCTGTAAACAAAAACGCGGACGCTTCCGCAGTCAAACACTTAAAATTTCAAAGTTATTGAAATTCATAGTTCCCCGCAGTGGTGTCGATCCACCCTTGCCGGTCTGCCGGACGGGGTAGGGGAAAGCTCTCGGGCTTCCCCAGTATGAAGTGATTGAACATAATGGATGGTCATCCTATGCCACATCACCTTGCGCATGGCGCTTATTGTAATCAGCCTTAAATTCTTCCTCGGTCATACCCCGGAAGGCAAGTAACTTCTCCCATTCTCTATCTCTGGTGTACTCCTCCTTAAACTCCTCGAAGGTATGAGGAGCGAAGCTCTCGGCAACGTAGTATGCCTCACATCGCAGTTCGATACCGTCACCGATCCATTGCCCTGATAAGATGCGGTTCTCTTCGTCCGGAGTTTCCTCATCCTCCTCCAGAAGCTCGGCGAAATGTTCGATGGAGTACTTAATCATCGTGCGGATGTCCTTTGCCCATGAGCAGGTATCATCCGGCTTGATATTGCATTCCTGCAGCACCATCCCCACCAGCTCGTCGATGCTTGCACGGCTCTTGATATAGGCGTTGTGGTAAAAGTCGAAAGGGATAACGTGGTCCAGCTTCCATCCCTTTTCCTCGTTAACGGATGGTCGGCCGTATGCCTTGCGGCTCTCTTCTGTCACCTCACACTCAATTACCTTATTCTCAATAACGTTCAAACCGTTGTTTTTATTATTCTTTGCGTTCATAATTTTCTAATTTTTAAATTGATTCTATAATAATGTTTGTGATTTCCGAAGCCCTCTATAATGAGGGCGATTTTTCTACTCGGTTATAATACATTTACCTTCTGGTGTCTCGTAATCTATCTGATTATTCGCCCAAATGGTAATTTCTTTCGGCTTATATACGTTATAACCTTTATGATCACTAACGTATTCCCATTCCGTTCTATTCTTTTTCTCGTACACCAGAATGGCAGCCGTTTTTTTGAAAGCATAAGCCGCGGCAAACATATCACCAGCAATCTCATTAATTTCTTCCGGCTTATTCCACCAGCTCTTCGCAATTACCTTCTTAATTTTTCCTGCAATGCACAGGATGTAAGCATATTCTTTTTTCATACGATTTCTAATTTTTCAGATGTTCTATAATATATTGTTTGTGATTTCCGAAGCCCTCTATAACGAGGGCTTACGGCTTTTTGATGTCTCTCCATACCTTGCGTGCCTTGCACTGTGATACGCTGCCGATCGCCCAGCCTTTATGCTTGGCGGCAATCTGATTAAAGCGATACCAGATATTTATATCGGTGAACTCAAAGTGCATCGTACCTTTTTTGTAGAACTTCACGCGGAACCAGTCGAAGTAAAACCACTCGCCGAAATTGGTGCAGCTCTTTACAATCTGCTGCTCAAATGGGCGGCCGTAGTCATCGCTTAATGGCTGACCGGTGAGGAAGCTCATAGCTTTATAAAAATCCTCCATTTCTCCCTGTCGACCATAAGAAGAAAACGTACTATAAGACAGATAACCTCGCCAGATTTCGCAGTCCAGGTAATCGACGATAAATTTCTGATTGATCATATAGTTACTATTCGTTTTCCATTTTTCACCCGCTGTCGAGTTCTCAGCAGACAGGCTGCAAATGGTGTCGAATGCCTTCACTACGCACTCCTCCATGATATTGCCGATGTTCTGTAATACGGAAGATACGACCAAATAGATATTTTTCAGGTTGAAGGGGCGAGCCTCTGAAGTCTCGACGAATCGGGCGATTTTCTCCTGCAGTACGTTGGTGGTGTACTTCTGCATGTTGAGTAACTGGAAGACGTTTTGCCATGCTGCATGCTGCAACTCCTTGCGGAAACGGTCGCGGGTGATGTTCTGGAACTTGTTGCCCTCTCTGTCTGACCCGTGAGCGCCGAAATGAATGCGGCAAGATGAGAAGGTTTTTATATCTGCGTTTATCTTTTCGCTCGCCTCCTGCACTGCATCAAACTGAGCCAGGGCAGCGTTGTAACGTTTCACCATATCGCGCACAGCATCGTATTTTATTACGCCTTCCTGTCCGTTGCCCATATCCTCCCAGCCTTCCGGGGTCTCGTCAAAATCGAGGTTTTCAAAATCCTCTGTTTCATTTGATGGCTTATAAAGACGAAGGAGAGAGATTTCCGCATCTGTTCTGCGGTCTGCGGTTGCGATATTGAAGACATCGCCTAATTTTTCGCAGCTTCCATAAAGATCCGCCAGCTCCTTTAATTTCTTATCCTCGCCATAACAATGAACGAAGCGAGAGGAAGGGCAGAGGGCTAAGATGGTGCAACCATCGGGCGCAACCTCCCAAGCGTGCAAAATATGCTTTTCTACGCTGGTAAATGGCGGGTTCATAATAATATAGGTAACGTCTGCCACCTGCTCGCGCTGCACCGTCAGGAAATCTGGCGCAATCACGTTGCACTCATTATAAAGGCTATTCCGCAGGGTGTCGTTTATCTCGCAGGCCTTTACGTACCTTGCGCCGTCTTCCTTGCAGAATTTTACGATATTCCCCGAACCTGCGGAAGGTTCCAGTACCACGGCATCCGCCAGGCTCTCGCCCTGAGTCATCATATTAAAGACTTCGCGGGGTGTGATGTAAAAATCACGGTTAAATATATTTTGATAATTTACCATTTTATTTTCTGTTTTAAAAGAGTGAAAAATTTTTCTTGTGGCGAAATTTCCGGTGAAATTTTTCGCACGCTATAAAGAGGGATTTTCAAGCCTCCGAGGGGTAGGGGGTGAGGGTTAGACCCTCACCCGGTGGCCTCAGTTCCCGGTTTATGCGGCTTTATTACTGCCCGGCTCGGTACCTGTGCGAGTATAAAGAGCCATCAGAACTTCAGGAGTACAAACAACCTCCGCCCGGTTCGCTGCGAACTTTCGCACCTCTGCGCACCTCGTTTTCACTTCTGCCGGCTCGCTGTCTTCGCTCATGGCTTTTAGCCTGTCGATGAGGTCGAGCACATCGACGCCGCAAGCGCAAAGGGCGTAAAGTTCTGCCAGGGCTGCCCGCTTATACTCGCCCGCCATCGTGAGCCGCTGCGCGTCTTCTGCTGCTGCTCTCAACATTGAGAGACTGACACCCGAACCGCTGCCGCTATCTTGGCGGCTCTGTGCGGTTTCTTCGCTCTGCTGGGCGTTTGCGTCATCCTGTACGGTTTCGCCCGTCTGTGACTCTGCTGTCGCTTCCTCGCTCACGTCCTGCCCTGATTCTAGGGCGTTTAATCGCTCCTGCATCTGGGCGAGGGTATCGGACAGGCTCGCCACCTGCTCAGATACATTTTTTATCTGTTCGCGAAGGATGGCGGCGGCCTCCTTGCGTTCTTCCGCCCTGTGCTCTGCCTCATATTTTGCGGTTGCTTCTGCTGCCTTGTCTGCTGCCTTCTTCAATGCCTCGTTTGCCTTTTCGGTTGCTTTTACGATGGCAGAGATCAGGAAGGAGAGGGCAGACGCGAGAGCGCCGACCACTTCCACCTGCTCGCAGGTTTCGGCATCTGCTGCGCTCTGCTCTTCGGTGGTCTCGCTATCGTTTGCGGTCGTTTCGTCCTGCTGTGGCTCATCTGCTGCGCCCTGCTCAGTCATGCCGAACCACTCGCGAAGCTGTGAGACTGCCTCCAGTGTGGTTGCTTGCCACTGCTGCGCGTCCTTATTCCATCGCGCGCCATGCGCTTTTATTGCCTTACGGTTTTTATAAGTTGTGCGCTGATCGCCTACGACTGCCACACCCTCGGCGATCTCTACCAGTTCCAGACCCTCGGCAGGGGCCGCGCTCATGTCTACGCCCTCCGCTGCCTTCTCGTTCTTCGCTGCCTTCTGGTTGCGGTCTGCCTTCGCTTTCTTCTCTGTCTGCTGCTTTGGCTGTTCATTTTCTAACTTGTAGCGCTCGCAAAGGAACTTTAGCAATGTATCGTAGTGCATTTTTCCATCGTATCGAATGCAATTTAAAATCTCGCTGCTAAAGTCCTGATACTTGCGGGATGCTTCGTAATAGGCTTCGATCTCGTCGAAATCTTCTGGCTTTGGATACACGAAGCCGCACAAATTCATTAGCTTCTGCGCGTCCGGGTTCTTGCCCTCAGTAGTGAAAACAAAATTTAAATCTTCTCTTTCGTTCTTCTCGTGTGCCGCTCTACTCTCTTCTGCCTGTAGGAAGTTCTCGGCGATGATTTGACGCACTTTTACCATACTTTCTTTTGAAAAGGTACGTTTGAAAGCGATTGAGGAATCAGAGAAAGACCCGAACATCTCACGGAATCGGCACATTGTTTTTTTATAGACATAGTGCCCATAATCTGCGTACGGGTCGCTTTCGTAATATTTCCCCGTGAAATAGTAAAAGGCTTCGCAGGCTTCCACCTCTTCCACAATCGGGCCATCTTCCCAAGTGATTTTTGAACCGTGAAAATATTTTTGATTGTCTGAAACGGTCACTTTTACGCCCGGCCAAAAGTGGTTAAAAACCGCTTTAACGTTACGCTTGAACGCTGCCAGGCGCTTGGCGTTCGCGCTGCGCGCTGCCTTATCCTGCGCTTTTTTCTCCTCGCGTGAGAGGTGGAGCCATTCCACGCCCATCTTACCCTTGAACGTTGGCGGGAGTTCTTCCAGGATGCCGGACCATTGCGCAATTATTGCGGCTTCCGCGCGGTCTGCCTCCTCCTGTGCAATGCGTTCCTTTTCTTCCTGGTCTGCCTTCCAGTTCTTCGCCCATGTGTCGAAGTTGTCGGCGATGCGCTCAAGGTTCGCAATTTCCTGCTCTGTATAGGTTTTATTTGTCACGTTATCCCAATAAAGACCGCAACCAAACTCTTTGCTTAATGGGTCGATACGGTCATATTTGCCGAAGGTTCGGCGGCTCTCGTGGCTCTCATATTCTCCGCTCATGATATAGTCGACATCTTCCAAGCTCTTAAAGTCGTGACCGAATAGGCGAACGGTTTTAATATCTTCACCATGTACCGACAAAACAACATACTTTGTTTCTCCGCTCGGTCCCCAAATGCAGACGATAACAGAGCCGCGGCGGATTCCCTCCGCTTCCTTCTCTTCGTCCTTTGTCCAGGCTCCGGCGTTCTTCATTGCTGCCTGATACTCCGCCATCATGTTTTTAAACTCCTCAGGGTCGCCGCCCTTGTCTGGGTGCATACTGACACAATAAACGCGGAACTGCTTTTTTAACTCTTCGACTGTGGTAATATTATTAAAGTATTTCATGACTCTAAAATTTTAAATGTTTGTATATATATTATATTATTAGAACTTAATAGAAAACAGGAGACCGCAGACGATAGCAACCGCAGCGACTCCGAGATATTGCCAGCCGGTCAGCGTGACCGCCTCGGAGTCATCGCCGAACAGGTGGCGAGTATTGAGCCAGCGCCAGACGATGCGGGAATATCTGCCCGCCGTTCTTGCGGTCTGTGCTGCGCCCTGAATGATAAACAGGGCGCAGAGGGTTAAACACTTGGCGAGGGATTCCAAAACCTCGCGGGATGTAATATTGTTATTTGCTGTTATTGTTGCCATGATGATATATATTTATAAGTTCTTTAATCTCGTTTATTTGCTATTTAGATATATTGTATACCAAAAGGAAGCGGGCCAAACGAAATGCGGCTTTTGCGCTTTCTCAAACTCTGACGGGAAGAAATGGGCAAGAATTGCCATAACATTAATAACGACAAAACACATAAAATCAAGGCCAACCGTAAGCAGGAGAGCCGAGCCCAGAAGGGCACCCCAGAAACTGCCGCAGAGTCCCAGCGCCTCGACGATTGAAGCAATAAGGGCGATAGATCCGTACATAGTCAGGAGACCAACCGCGAAGACTACGAGCAAACAGAAAATAAAGCCCATCTTTTCCGCTGCTGCCTTTGCGCTGTTCTTCACCTTCGCCAGAATGTCGGCGAGGTGTGAAGGCTCGCAAGCTGTTGCGCTCTCTTCGCTCTCGCTGTTCTCCTCGTCCTTCGCTGACTCGATGCGGTGTATCATATAAAGCTCGCCGGCTTCGTCTTCCTCACGGTCTGCGAGTTTTCCCGGATTGATTCCGCGAGCCTTGCAGGTCTTGACATACTCCCAAGATAGATCAATTATAATTTTAGCCTCTCCGGTCTTCTCGATGCTCTCGATAGCATCATTTACCATTTTGTTTTCTCTTGCCTTCTGCTCCAGCATCTCGCCTGCAATAAACTCCGCGCGGTCGTATCTGCAAACTAAGTACTTGTTACGATTGCGATCTACAAAGTAATAGCGGCCGTTGCACTTGCGAAATCCTGTTATAACTTCGTATTCGTTCGCGCTGATATTATAAGCCTGCACACCCTGATAATTCAAATCGAAAAACAAATCATTGTTAACGATTTCCTTTAACTGCTTGATATTATTATTTGCTTTCATAACTTTTAAATTTTAATTGTTTGACATTGTTTTTATTTTCTGATGCAAAGATACTAATAAAATATTGAACCGACAAATAATTTGCAAAGAAAATACTTAAAAGATAGTATTTTTAACCTTTATAAACAATAATCTAATAGTATTTTAACAAAATAAACAATATCTTACAATTATAGACGGTTAAAAGCTATTATATTATATTATTATATATACCTTATTATATATAGAGAAAAACAAAAGCAAACAGAAGAGCGAGGAACGGGGAAGACGGAAGGGCAGACAAAAAACAAACGAAAAAGAAGGAACGAAAGAAAGGAACGAGGAAGGAGAAAGAACGGGCGAAGGAACAGAAGGGAAGAGAGCGAACAGGAAGAAACGAAAGGAACCAGGGCGAAGGATGCCGCCGACCTCTTCGCCCTGATCCTGTCCGCTCGCTCTCTTCTGTTCGCCCTTCCGTCTTCCCGTTCCTCGTTCCTCGCTCACTCCTTCCTGTCGACTGACTGCCCAGCCATCGCCAGCCGCTCACCCGGTCACACCCTCGCCAAGGCGGGAAGGAGTCCACCCCGTCCGGCTCTGGGTGATGTCATCGCCACCACCTCGCCACCATCGAGCCGCCGACCGGCAACCAGCCGAACAGCGCCTCAGGCTGCCCGATCTCCTGCCTGCCTCGTCTCTATCGTCCCCGCCTGGTAGGTGGTGAGGGTAGGGCAGAGAGCCAGCCAGGGCGGGCCATCCCTTCCCGCTCACCCTGCCGGGGTGCCTTCGCATATATGCGGACACCTCAGGAGGTGGGGAGGGGGTCGGTCAACTCCCTCAGGGCGGCGGGGCTCATCGGCGTGAATCAAAGACTCCAGGATAATCGACACGATGGGATTGCTCTAAATATCAATTATTTAGATTCTCCGACGGGTTTGCAAAAACATAGAGATTTAAACGTAACTAACTAAAATATAAATAGTTATCGGGGTGAATAAATAATTCACTTTAGTTACAGTATATGTTTTTCATATCATATTTTAAGGCTTTTGCCCTTACTGGGCGAACTGAAACCGCACGCCTATACCCAGGGCGATGCCCTGGGCTAGGAGCTGCTGCCCCTTCATGACGTGCGGGACTTTTTGTTGTCTATATCTTAGGCATAGGTATCGGAATGGAATCATCTCCATTGGTATATCTTACTGCCTTCAGATATTCTATTCCGTCACACTTTGCAACACCCTCTAAAAAGATGAGGTCGCAAATATTGCAGCGGTACATATCATATTCTCTGTAATAAGCATTCCATGCCTGAGTTACACTCGGACAACCGTCAGTCATTTCCTTCAATCGCTTGAAACGAGCCATGATGCTACGGTTAAGCTCTGACAACGGCTCCAATGTATCGGTGAAGCTGATAGGCTGGAAAGAGGAAATGGTGGCTGATTGCACCGTATCTACTACCTTGTGGAATACCTTGCGGTAAACCTCGAATACTGGTCGAACCTTGCGGGCGATAAAGAACTCCAGGCAAGGGACGGAAAGCATAAAAACTTGCGTGGGGCGACCCATGAAATCTAGTTTTTTTCCCTCTTGGGTAAAAACTACCGACTTTTTAACCTTTTGGTTAAAAATTTGATAATCAATGCCTTCAATGAATAATTCGCTCTTTTTGAGCGTCTGCACCGCCTTTCCTTTGGTAGCATATACCAATGGCCAAACATCTTCCAGGTTAACTGGAAACTGCTCATTGCTCTGCATCAACTTGGCAATACCCTCGAAGTATGCCTTAATCTCACTCTCACTACTCTGCTTTGTTAACTGAAACTTGCTGTTTACCATGATTTCTTACTTTTAAAATGAATACTTACTTCTGACCAGCGATGGAATCGCTGGGAACGGGGGCACAATTAGACATTAACTGCTGATACTGCGGGTTTGAAAGTGGAGCGCAAGCAAGTGCACAATACTTCTACTCCCATCGTATAGGAAGTAACTCTGTCGTCGCTCATCTGTGAGAAATCGGGTGGCGCAGTGGCAAGCTGCTCGATTACTGCCGTAGCTGCCTCCTGAAGGTCAGCTTTACCCATTGGTAGGGTGATTGTTGTTTCTTTCATTACTACATTACTAATTTTAATCAGACATTGGCGCACATATTTATATATAAAAAGAGGCAGTACGCCCTTAACCCCTTGTCTAATGACATAAAACGCTCGAATGTAGGAAAGAGCTTGCCACGCCAGCGACATTACTTCGCAAGCAGGGGAGTTCGTACTGCCATATATCTATACGCAGCCTCTGTATCAGAGACACATCACGTGCTTCGATACTTTCCCACATTCCGAACATTTTATTTTTTAGACGGTGCAAAGATAAGGAGATTTATCGAAATTACCAAACTTTTTCTAAGAAAATTCCATTTTATGAGTAATTTCTCTCCAAAAAACTTGCGTAAATCAATATTTTGTTATACTTTTGTACCCGAACAATAATATATTAGATAAAGATTATGAAGAAACTGGATATAAAAAGAGCCTTGCGTGAACATAACATGACGCAGGTAGAACTTTGCAAAAGAACCGGATTGCTTACTCAGAACATGAGTCCGATTATAAACGGCAACCCTACCATCTCTAAACTCTTCCAAGTAGCCGAAGGCATCGGCTGCGACATCACCGACCTTTTCTATCCCGACCCATCAGAAGAGGAAACAGAGAAGGAAAGCGCTCATCTCTCCATCTCGGAACTGAAAGAGATAATGAAAAGGGCTTACCCTAGCATACCGAAAGAAGGGGTGGAGGAGATTGTGAAGATGATTGAGGAGAAGGGGTTGGTAAATAAGACTCCGAAAGAACTCGACGAGGCTAGGCGCAAGCATGAAGGCGAAACCCTGAACGCTACGCTACGAGGAGATTTGCCGGAAGGTGTTATTAATAGAGATGTGAAGTTCGTACAGGAGGCAGCAGAGAGCGAGCCGGCCTACCCAGTTCACGAAAACGGACTGGTATCGGATAATCAGCAACAGATGCTGAAAACAGAAACCTTCTGCCCACATTGCGGACAGAAAGTTAGGGTAGGAGTTGTGCTCTTGTCAGAGCAATGTTAAATGTTAAATGCTGAATTAGGCTAGCGCCGTTGAGTGGGACCAGCGATAGAATCGCTGGGAACGGAGGCTTTGGTCCGTTAGGCTAATTCAACATTCAACATTTAACACTTAACATTTCCACACGCCCCCGTAGGGGCGGGTGGTTTATCCTTCGCCGCCAGGGTTGCCGGAAGCGCCGCCTTCGGTGGTTCCGGTATCAGCCTTGATTTCGCCCGTGATGTCGAGGTCGCCAAGCATCACCTTCAGGTCATCGGTGACGAGAGAACGGAGATAGTTGAGCGGATTGCCAATCTTGTGCTGGCTCTTGTAAGCCTTCATCACAAGCTGATAGTTGTCGCTGCCCTTTGGGTTTGCCTCAGACGGCTTGTTAGCCAGCCACCAGGCAGTGCCGAATTTAGCTTTCGACGCAAAGAGCTTGCGAACGGTCTGCTGTGCCTCGGTGTTGGCATCTGCATGCTCGTGGCGGTCGGAACGGGTTGTTTTGCCCGTCTGCTTGTTTACGGAATAAATGATACCCTCGCGCTTGCAGAGTCTACCGGAAATGGACTGAATGTCCGATGGAAAATTTACATGTGCCATAATCGTAAAATTTTAAATTGTTAAACATTTAATTTACGGAAAAAGGGGTGCGGTAAAAACGGATAAATTCCGTGAAACAATTCGCTGCTTGAGCGTGAAGAAGGATATGAAAATCGGGCTGGAATGATAACCCTATCATAACCCTATCATAACCCTATCTTAACCCTATGTTATTTACCTGTAATATCACATCGGATTTTCCACAGGTAAAGGTACAAAAAAGCTGCGTGAAACATGGGACAAAGGGAATGGCGGACCAGCGATGGAATCGCTGGGAACGGGGGCGAGAAGGGAACGAAATTTTATTAACAACTTAAATATATAAACGGTATGAAAAAGAAGACTTTTAATTTCTTCGCTGCCATGCGAGGGAAAGCGATGGCAGCAGCTATCCTTGGGATGGCGATGATGATGGTGATGGGCTGCGGCGTAATGACAGGTTGCAGCAGTAGTGATGATGACAACGAGAAGGAAATGGCTAAGGTGAAGGAGTATCTTGCCGGCAATGAGTGGACCGTGAACAGTACCAGCGGTACTTACTCTTATTACAAGAACCATCTGGTTATCTATGAGAATGGTGGCGGTTTGACTCCGGGCGGTTATGTTATCGAGCCTGACGTTGCCTTCGGCTACTGGCAGATGGATGGCGACAAGCTTACTACCCGCTTCGAGGTGGGCCGTCCGGAAGGCTTCAATATCAAGAATCTACTGAATGAGACGATTTCGGGGGTGCATCTGCAGGAAAGCAATAAGATTACGGGCAGCAGGGTATCTGTGAGCATCGATATGCGTCCGCTGATTGTGGGTACCTTTGCCAATGGCAATGAATGCCAGATGAGATGCGGCAAATCGCTGGATGATATTTCGGACGAAACGGAACATGACGGGGCACTGCGCGGCACCTGGTATAGCGGTATCTCCATATCCGATTCTCCGGGCAAGACGTATGTAGGCTCCATGACGTTTAACGATGATGGAACAATGCACATGGTGATAGAAGGCAAGCAGGATTTCACTACCACCTATACTACCAGGAATGGAAAGGTTACTATCAATGGTTATCTAGTGAAGAATCACGTGGCTACCTTCTATTACCTGAACCTTTATGGCTCGCTCATCAAACTTTATAGCTGCGAGAACGGATATATGTCTTCTATCTGGCGAAAGAATAAGGAGGAGATATATCAGTAAATGTTATTGCTTTTAAGAATAAAAAGAAGCCTTCTGCTCCTCTGATTGAGGGGGCGGGAGGCTTCTTCTTTTCATGGTGGTGGACCAGCGATGGAATCGCTGGGAACAGGGGCGAGAGGGAAGCGGGGAAAATATTAAATATTCAAAATTTGAAGGCTTTTCGGATTTTTCTTCGTATCTTTGCAGGCGTTTCCATGGTCCACAAGGGTCATGAAAGCTATAATCTTTATAAAAAAAAAGTATTAAATTGATGAAGCCCTGCCGTCCGCGATGGATAGCAGGGCTTTTTCTTTCCTCTATGGACCCAGCGATGGAATCGCTGGGAACGAAGGCTTTCTTTTTTTTAGAGAGGGCTTCTTTTGGGGGGAAGGCTTCTTGGCAGAAACGGGCGCTTTTACTCTTAACGGAGATAAGTAAGCCATCTATATCGCTTCCTGCCTTCACGGTACGCAAGGTTCTCCTGATTTGCGTAGGCTTCCTGCTCAAACGATATTGACCGATAAGCTTTATGACTGTCTCTAAGGATGATAAGCCTGATGAGCCATTCTACCACATACCAAGCGTAGAAGAACACATAGAGCATTTCTTTCATCTGCTCAGTATGTATCATTTCATGATTAAGAGTCTTATCACTAATCGGTCTGTCTCTTCGTGTGAAGAGAACCCCGAAGAGGTTCACGTAAGCGAAACCTCTAGGGGGAATGATTTTATTCTTGATAATCTTCATACTAGATAATGAATAATTCTACAAATAAATACGTAAGGAACACGTCTACAAACCCTGATATCTCAAGCCAATACCAAGGATGGAACTTAACATCCTTACTGATATACCAGATACCGTTTGCCACCTTGAAGAAATCAATGGCAACTAGGTAGATGGTGTATAGGAGAGCTATCACGAACGTTATCCACCAGCACACAGACAAGCACCAGCCTACACAACCTGCCGCTGCCACGATAGCTGCCGACTTATGCACCGAATAGGCATCACGGTCGCAATAGTTAGGGGCAAAGCCTACGAAGCACAAGCCTGCACAGCCAAGGAAGGCAAGGAACTGGATGCCCCTGCCCATATCGAGCAGGCAGATAAGCATAAGGAAGGCTACCGCAACCATGATCAGCGAGAAGAGCCAACCCATGTTGCGGGGCTGCTTAAAGAGAGCGATTTCGCTGCCCGTAGTAGACTGCAACTGATAATATGTATCGCTCACCATATTAGGGATGCCGAAGCGCAAAGCCATCAACAGCAGATACCCTCCAAGCAAGAGAAACGAGATAAATGCAAGATACCACATAAGCCTACACCTCCATCTTTAGTTTATCAGGATAGCCTGCACGATAATCATAGGTCAGGACACCCTCAATGTTATCCAACTCCATCACTGCCTTCTTGTGCGCTGCCGTCACGTTGAAGCACTCCAGGGCATACATTTCGAGGGCTGAGAGCAACTGTATAGCCTTGTCGCAGTCTACTTCGAGCTGATAGCTTCCCAGCCAAAGTGTAGTCTTCTGCTGCCCCATGCTCTTGGCGATGGTGGTAGAGTTCATCAGTCCTACTCTGGTAGCCTTGTCGAGCCATACCTCCATGCCGTTCAGCAGGAAGGAATTGACGGACGAAGAAGCATCGTACTTTTCAATGTAGGCAAGCATCGCCTTCTTCATATATTCCAATGGCTCTGCGCCAAGACCCTCACTAATCTCTTTAATCTCCTCCATGCTTGCCTGTTCTCCACTCGACAAGATGTCGTTCAACACTAAATCCATGCTTGGCTTGTAATCATATCGCTCAAGCATGTAATCACACAGGGAGGATTCCTTTACTTGCCCATCCTCTGTTTTTTCAACCTGCATGGTCTTAGCCCATGCTACACGATAGATGTCACCATCTATCACCCTAAAAGCCGTGAAATCGGCTGATTCTCCAAACGTTTTTACCATATTATTACAATATAATTTCGTTTTAAAATATATTCTCCATTACTACCTTTTTCTTGCTTAAAGAAATGTGGTAAAATAACAAAGTCTAAGTGTTAAATAGAGCACACGGCAATGACTGCTATTTCATTATACTTATAGTCTTGGAAAATTTCGGAATTGTAAACATCACACTTCCAGGCTCTGGAGGCGTTTGCCTGAGTGGAAGTCCAATAGTTGGATGTCATATATTTACTGCCAATTTTGTTCATTGCTACATTGATAGCCTCTTGATTAGCGCAAGCATTCATTGCTTCGCCTGCTGACCATAAGTAGCCTTTCTTTCCATTTTTAAAGGTATAATTGCGACAATACTTAGCAGCTTGAGCAACAGCAATACCGAGTTGTGCAATAATCTTGTCTGTGTTCAATTCTCCTGCATAGTCTTTCTGTGCTTCTGTAACACCTTCGCTAGTGACAATTCCAGATATAGCTACTCCGGTATCTCCCCAATTTACACCTAATGAATTGAAGGTTGGAGCAATCACAAAATGACTATTTTCAGTTCCAACGTATACACCTACTGCCTTGCTATTATTGGCAGTATCCCAATTCTCAGAGAGCGTAAAGTGTCCATCTGTATCGTATATATATACACCAAGCGGTAATTTAGTATAAGTTATTATTACATTTCTACTTGTACTAACACCTGCTGTGTAAGACTGACTTAAAGGTGTAGCATATTCACTTATGCTACTTACACTTACTGTATACGTATTAACCGAAGGAATCTTGAACACAAGCGGTGTTCCCTTCCAGGTCTGCGTCTGTGTCTCTCCACTCATCGTGTTCTTAACGGTCACAACAGCACCGTTCAGCTTGCTATCTGACGATGATACTGTACTTTTAAGTGTCACTGTCACAGTTTCATTGTAATCACCTCCGCTAATCTCTCCCCATACAGCTTTTATACCTGTAGATGTACCTATAACGTTGTATAGCTGATAAAACTTATATCCATGTTCAGCAGAAGAATCTCTTACTCGGCACATGTATCCTGCTCTATATAGGTGAGCAACTCCATTATCAATGTAGGTAAGTGTACTTGATGTAGGAGCAGATGAGAGTGTAGGAATTATATACTCTGTATCTGTAAACTTAGCATTTTCAGGTACATCTGCATTGACTGTATGACCATTAACTCTGGCAGCATTATCCGCAGTTGATGCGCTCGCAGCCTTCTCCGTCTTGCCGAGATACTTT
>OQVS01000727.1_pt1 | contig 22770 bp, 18 predicted proteins | sample 1691601 | NCBI WGS metagenome assembly OQVS01 (sample SAMN03418268, study PRJEB22391) | human gut metagenome | biome: human-gut; feature: organic feature; material: feces | host: Homo sapiens | place: Tanzania | collected 2013-01
GAAACAATCAAAAACGTTGGCTTTTTTACAAAAGCCGACCACGACAATCAAAATGATGAAAACAGGTATGATATATTTACTCATTGGGAATTAGGGGAAGAGAGGGGGACTTGTTTGGTTTGGCAAAAATTTTGGCAAGCACGACTCCAATCAAAGTGGACAGAGTGGTCGCCACGAGTGATGGCAAGATTATATCCGACGCCGATGTAGAGCCAGCCGCCGCACGCATACCTATGATTGTGGCGGGCAAGAGCTGAATAGACGTGGAGTTGATGACCATAAAAAGTATCATATTGTCGGTAGCTTTGTCCGAGCCGTCTTGCATATATTCCATTGCCTTGATGCCTAGCGGAGTTGCCGCCCCGCCCATACCTAGCAAGTTGGCGGAAAAGTTGAGCGCAATATATTGAAGAGCCATATCACTCTCGCCCTTGAAGAGCTTTTTTGTCACAGGGCGGAGCATACGATAGAGCAGTTTGTTTGCGCCGATTTTCTCCATAATTTGAAGCACGGACAGCCAAATAGCGTATATGGAAACGAGCGTTATTGCCAGCTCGATAGCGGTTTTTGTACCGCCTAGCATAATCGAAAATGCCGACTCGGGAGCAATGGCGGTTATCAAAACAAGTGACGAAATTGTCATCACGAAATACACAATATTCATACCATAATGTATGGAAAAATCAGTGCAAAAATTACAAAAAAAGAGAGCATAGCTCTCGAAGTATAGTTGATTAGTCAATCAACTCGATATGTTCGATATGCACCAGCATACAAGTGCCAAAATAATTGTCGTCTTCATCTACACCCGAGAAGTCGACTTGGACGCAGCCGTCCACCAAAGTATTGTCCACCACACAGCCTAGATCGTCGGGATAAATATCATTGTCGATATACTCGGTGCTTATCATACGCACCGAGCAGTATTTTGGAAATTGGTCGCACAAGTTGTTTTTTGTCATAATTCACCTACCAATATTGTATATCATTTTGCCCGCTTTGGCAAACAAGTTGGGCAGAGAAAAGCGTAAAAAAAAGACTTTGACGAGCAAAGTCTTTCCTGGTGACTCCAACGAGAATCGAACTCGTGTTACCGCCGTGAAAGGGCGATGTCTTAACCGCTTGACCATGGAGCCATATATTTATAGCTTAATCAATATATAATAAATTTGCTTTCTTGTCAACGAATTTTGCGACAATTTTTCAAAGTTTTACAACTTCTTGCGACTTTTGGGCGTAAATTATTGATTTATTGACGGAATTTGCACTATAATTGGGATATGAAATACGCAGTTGTAGATATAGGTTCCAATTCTGTCCGCCTTATGCTCAGCGAGGGTGGCAGAGCAATCAAAAAGTATGTTACCACGACAGGCTTAGGCCGTGGACTCAACACTACTGGCAAGATGAGTGACTCGGCTATTGAGCTCACTATTCGCACTATGCTCGACTATCGCCAAACCGCCAACGAGTGGGGCGCAGAGCAAATGTTTTACTTTGCAACCGAGGCAGTGCGTCGTGCGACCAATCGCCAACAGCTGTTGGACGGAGCAAAAGAACATAGTATGTTGATTGACCTTGTGCCAAGTGCACTGGAAGCTCAACTAGGATTTATGGGCGCATACACAGGGGGAGTTTGTGCCGTTGTGGACATTGGCGGGGCAAGTACGGAGATTGCTGTCGGCGACCAAGACGGCTTGATTTATTCCAAAAGTTTGCCGATAGGTCTTGCTATCATCAATGACAAATGTGGCGAAAACCCAATACATATCCACAATTTTGTAAAAGAAACCATACAAAATTATGGCAATGTTCCAAGTTTTGACCACCTACTCGGCATAGGCGGAACGGCGGCAACTTTCGTGACAATGGACACACAGATGGCTGTCTATGATCCAACGATTGTAGATGGATACGAGCTGTCCTTGGTGACGGTCGAGAAATGGTGCGACTCAATCCACCGAATGGATATGAATGAGCGAGCAAGTATTGTGGGATTGGACGCCAAGCGTCGTGACCTTATCGTCGGCGGTGGCATTTTGTTGATGGAGATAACAAAAATGATGGGCAAAGATAGCATTATCGTCAGCGACGGCGACAACTTGGAGGGCTATCTCGCATACAAACTGGGCGAAAAATAATCAATCGAAAAATGCGACAAGCGCTTGCTGTGCAAAAAGAACGCAACTTTGCAAAACAAGATTGTAACGAAAAACATTGCAAACAATGTTGCAACAGGCAAATGATGATTTTATATTAGGCAGTTATTGAATGACTTGTTGGCTATTGGCAATAACTCAAGCGGGGAATTGTAAAACCGAATTTGCGACGGATATATCCACTGGCAAACTTTATATTGAGAATGTCAGCAAAATCATTTCAACAAAATGAGAATGGCAGGAATAAAAAACACAGCTATGTCCACTGGCAAAACTTTATATAGAGAACGTCAGCAAAGTCATTTCAACAAAATGAGAATGACAGGAATAAAAAACAAGGAATTTGGCATATAATTTATCAAAAGCAAACTGTTTTTTGAAAATTATCACAAAACCCTTGACAAAACATAAAAATTTTTATATCATATACAAGCATTTAGAATATCGCGGGGTGGAGCAGCTGGCAGCTCGTCGGGCTCATAACCCGAAGGTCGGAGGTTCGAATCCTCCCCCCGCAACCATTTGGCGAGATAGCTCAGCTGGTCCAGAGCACCCGGTTCATACCCGGGGGATCGTGAGTTCGAATCTCACTCTCGCTACCACCAGCAAGACGAAAGTCTTGCTTTTTTGTTTGAAATGTTGTGATTTTTAATAAGAAAGTTTATATATTGTAAAACAATTCGGTATTGAAAATAATAAAATGTGTGTTATAATAAAGAAAAGATTTTATTGTAGGAGCAAGAATGTTTTACGATTTACAACCTGATGACCAAAAACAACAATATAAACAAATGCTTGGTATTATAGGAAAATTAACACATTTATTTTCGGATAATGCGTGTCCTTATTTGCCATATAGAGTACAAGAAAATGTGTTTTGTAAATATTTTAATGCGGATAACTTATCTCGCAGTGATTGTTCTGCTGACGCTAAAAAAGGTAATATTGGTGTAGGCTTAAAAACTTGGATGGGGAATAACGACCAAAAAGTTGCAGAGTTTGATAGCCTAAGAGAAATATTAAACCCTTTGGTAGGTTTAGAATTGGCAAAAAAAGTATCAGAATTTAGAAACGAACGCATTCGTATAACTAAGAATTTGCATGGTATAGATGAACTAATTTATCACATAGTCAAACGAGTTCCTAATACAATGCAAATTTTTGAACACGTATTTGAGCCTATTGATATAGAAAATATAGAATTACTTCCTGAGAGAGGAAATATAAATAACACATATTTTACGGACGGAAAACACGTCTATCATTTCAGCATGTCAAAAAACACCCTGTATATGATTTTTGATGATTTGATATTATTAGATGCGTTTGAAGTAAATATACTTGATGATCCATACACTTATTTGATGGACTTGGCTGATAATATTCCTCAAAATTTCATAACAACGCCAACTGAATATGATACTAATAATAAGGCGTGCTTGCGTTTATATTCGACAAAACCTAATGGGTCAAAGTTCGTTGCACCTAAAAGCGGTTTGAATCAATGGAACGCAGGTGGTAGAAAGAGAGATATGAACGAAATATATATTCCGTTCCCTGTTGAAGACCGAGAAAGATATGCTGGTTTTTTCCCTAATAGAGATCAGCCATTTGAATTATTATTGCCAGACGGCACGATGATTTCTGCAAAGGTATGTCAGCAAGACAATAAAGCAATAATGAGTAATCCAAATAAAGTCTTAGGAGAGTGGTTATTACGTAAGGTGTTTGAATTGCCTGAAAACACGCTTTTAACATATGAAATGCTTGAAGTATTCGGTATAGATTGTGTTGTTTTTACAAAACTTGGAGATTTAAGATATTCTGTAGATTTTGCTGAATTGGGAACTTATGAAAAATTTACTGAAAAAGAAACAACAGACGAAGATTAAAAAACTAAGGTGCATCAAATACGATGCACCTTTTAATTTATTCTATAGCATTTTTTATTTGTTCGGCTATTCTATGAATAACACTTACAACAACGGAATTTCCAGCTTGCTTGTATAATGCACCATTGCAAAGAGTATCAGGTAAAATAAAATCACTTGGAAAGCCTTGTAAGTTAAAGCATTCTCTTGGTGTTAGTTTTCTAATTTCGCCATTATACATTCTAATCAATGGCACATTATGTCCGCCTGTCCCCATATTTGCAGTTAATGTTGGGCACATTTTGCTTTTATTTTCTCTTACGTAAACTCTTCGCCATTGATAGCAAGTATCTGACTTTGTAATATTTGACACAAGTTTATCGTAAAAATTACATTTTTCAGTATAATAATATCTATCGTCCTGCTTGTTTTCAAAATCAATAAAATCTGCAAGTTTTTTTTCTAATTTGATAGGCTTTAAGTGCTCAAAGTTTTTATATTGTTCTTTATCCTTAAAACAAACAATATAAATTCTTTCTCTTGTTTGTGGGATGTTGCCATAATTACAAGCATTTAATATAAAAGGCTTTATATGGTAACCTAACTTTTCTAACGTATCGCTAATTACAGCAAAAGTATTGCCATTATCGTGTGAAACAAGGTTTTTTACATTTTCAAGAAAAACAACTTGCGGTTTCTTTTCCTCAATTATACGAGCAAGTTCAAAAAACAAATTTCCACGACCTTTTTCGTCATTAAATCCCTGTCTATATCCTGCAACGGAAAAGGCTTGGCAAGGAAATCCTGCAAGAAGAATGTCAAAGTCAGGAATATCTTTTTTTTCGTCCAAATCTCGAATATCACATAAAGAGAATTCCACGTTTGGAAAATTTGCTTTATATGTAATAGATGCGTTTAAGTCAAACTCATTAGCAAAAATTGTTTCGAATCCTGCTAATTCAAAGCCCTTATCTATTCCGCCAACACCTGCAAAAAATGAAGCACACTTCAAGTTCATTTTAATAAAACTCCGTTTTAAGATTGCATTTGCGGCGTGCCGCAAATTTTATTTAATTGTAGCATATTAAATCAAAAAAATCAATCTCTTTGGATAGAGCACAAGCTAAAATTTACAAAAAGTAATGTTCTAACTCGAAAGTATAGATATAGTTTTATAAAGCTAAAAGCCTTTATCTTTTGAGAGAGTTTATTTGCAATATTTAGTTCTATTGCTATTTGTTTTCTTAAAATTATATAAACAAAAAAAACGAACTCAAGATTGTCTCTCGGGTTCGTTTTATTCTTGTTTGGTGCCGAAGGCGGGACTTGAACCCGCATGATGTCGCCATCACCGGATTTTGAGTCCGGCGCGTCTGCCAATTCCACCACTTCGGCTTGTTTGCATAAGTTATGATAACATATAAAAATAGTAAAATCAATTATTTTTGTGGAATTTTTGGAAAATTTTTGCGAGAGAGGGGCGAGATGGGGAAGATAAGGGCAAAAAATAGCGAAAAATGTCACGAAAATGTCAAAAAGGTATGGCAATTATCATAATGTTGTTGTATAATCGTATTATCAGGGAGGAGAATATGAACATTTGGCATGACATCAGAGCAGACAGAATTGCTCCAAAAGATTTTGTTGCGTGTATCGAAATCGCAAAAAGCAGTAAAAACAAATACGAAGTAGACAAAGAAACGGGTATGCTCATACTTGACAGAATTTTGTACACTTCAACTCACTATCCAGCCAATTATGGCTTTATTCCACGTACATATGCCGATGACGGCGACCCGTTGGACGTACTTGTTTTGTGCTCGGAACAAATTGCTCCGCTATCGCTTGTTAGGTGTTATCCAATCGGACATATCACTATGATTGACGAAGGTCAAGTGGATATAAAGGTTATTGCAGTGCCATTCAAAGAGCCAACTTGGAATGCGTACAACGACGTATCCGAACTTCCTCCACACATTTTGAGCGAAATTAAGCACTTCTTTGGCGTTTACAAACAGCTCGAAGGCAAGACAATGACAGTGCTAGAAATTTACGGAAGAGAAGATAGCTACAAGGTTATCGAACAATCAATCGAGGAATACAACAGAAGGTTTGCAAAATAGCAAAATAACAAATAAATGACAATCAAAAAGCCATTTAATATAAGAGCCCTACCTGCTCTCGCATCAATGTTGATAGTGGGGATTTTGTTGGGCTGTTTCGCAAGTAAAATAGTTATGATAGTATGCGCTGTCATAGCTATTATTTTCATTGTGTCGGCTTTTTGTATCCCGCATATCAAATCCAAAGTTTTGGTCGTTGCTTGCTGTATCTTTTTGGGGATAGGTATGGGAGCAAGCGCTATCCAAATTGGGGCGTTCAAAACTTTGTCCGCACCCGCCCAAGCAACCATAAGCGGTACTTTGAGCAGTGACAATCACTTTGCCCAAAACGGAGAACTGGTGCTAGATAACAAAAACCATGTAATATTGGACAGCGTGACGATGAACGGACAAGCCTACAAGGGCAAAGTTATGTTGAGATTGGACATTCCCCACAATTCCAAGTGGCACGTAGGCGACCAACTGACCACGCATGCCGACATAGAGAAAATGCGACTTGTCACCGCCGAGCGATATTCGGTGTCCAACTTTACACGTGGCATCAGGTGGCTGGCATATAAGGTAGATGACGAAGACGTGGACAATCCCATCGTCATATCCGAGGGCAGTCTGGACTTTTCGGACAAAGCCAAAATCTATATCAAGAACACCTTGTTTCGTTGGAGCGAGCCACATATTGCAGAATTTTTGTACGCAATGACTTTTGGCGATTCGCAAGGTATCGAGTCGTCTATCAAGAACGCTTTTTCGGTCACTGGCACGGCGCATTTGTTCGCAGTGTCGGGTTTGCACGTGGGCATTGTTGCTGGGGCAATACTCGGAATTTTGAAATTGATAAAAATCAAAGATCCATACAAAAGTGCGATATGTATTGGGTTTTTGCTCTTTTTCTGCTATCTAAGCGGGTGGTCGCCATCGACAATCAGAGCAACCATTATGATAGCCGTGCTCACTTTGTCCAAGATGACAGGCTTGCGCAACGACAGCTTGTCGACGCTTGCGTTCAGTGCAATAATTTTGCTCATTGCCCAACCGCTTTGGTTGCTCGACTTGGGCTTTTTGATGAGTTATGGAGCGGTGCTCGGCATAATTTTGCTCGACAATCCTTTGCTTAGAGCTTTCCACAAACTTCCCAACTTTATAGCGTCCCCAATGTCAATTTGCATATCTGCCAACGCAGGTATTTTGCCAATAATGCTGATGACATTCGGCGACGTATCACTCGTATGCGTGCTGGTCAACTTGATGATTTTGCCTGTCATATCACTTCTTTTCCCAATTTATTTGGTAGTAGTATTACTTGGAGGAGCAATCTCACCAATCGGGTGGGTGCTCAAAGCAATATGCTATGTTTTCGGGCTGGTCATCAAGCTGGTGGAAATGGCAGTTCCGCTGTCTGTGATGAGGATAAATTTGCCTACCGAGTGGTATGTCGTGTTGCCATATTTGGCATTTTTGTTCGTGGTGAGCGACTATTGTCTGTGGGAGCAAAAATTCCGCAAAATTACCGCTTGCGTAGTGAGTGTGGTAGTGCTGGCAAGCAGTATTTTATCACTCACCAACGCTCTTGGCAGTGACGGAGTGCTCGAAAGCTTTTCGACGAGCAGTTATCACAACTATATGCTCATACATACTCCGCAACAAGAGATTTTGCTCGTGCAAAACAAGCTGGACAGCCAAGCTATGACCAAGTGCAAAGAGCTGATGGACAAGCACCGTATCAACCACATTGACCGCATTGTCATTGCCGATGACAGTCGCTATCACCAAGAAGATTTTGACTATCTAGAACAATGTGCGACAAGGTTGAATTGTGGGATAATCCACAGCCGAATGGGGCTACTTCAAGACAGCTCGTTGAGTTATTTCGAATCCCAATGGGTGGGTGATATACTGATAGATTTGTCCAGCCCAAAGACGGCGAAGATTACGCTTGGCAAGCTGAAAATCGAAACAACGGGGTTGGGTGGACTGGACAGCGACAGCGATATTGTACTTGCTCCGCCAGCCGAATTCGAGCCAAAAACAGGTCAAATATGTATAGATTCTGTAAGATATATGCTCCAAAAGCAAAATTATGTACCTTCTCAATTTACATTTAGACTAAAAAGTGATAAAATAATAAAAAATTATGCTTGGAGCGTAGAGTATAGATGAGAGCATTTGAAATAGTCGAAAAAACACGATATGGAGTGGGTACGATTTATGTATTGAATGGTGCTGACAGCGTGCTTAGAAGTTATGTGCTTGATACTCTAAAAGCTACCCTCAGTGATGAGGAGAGAGAAATGGGCATAATATATCTTGACGCCAATGCCGAAGTCGAAGATATTTTGGCAGACGCCAACACCATTAGTATGTTCGGTGGCAAAAAGATTGTGTGTGTGCGAGAGTTTAACAAAACTTTGACAGACAAACAAAAAAACAAGATGATAGCTTATGCTAGCGACCCCAACGAACAAACGATTTTGATTTTTGAAAATTGTGGCAAGACTTTTGATTGTATCAAAGATTATGCAATCAAAGTAGATTGTGAAAAGGCGGAAACGGCGGAGCTCAAAGAGTACGTGCAAAAAGTTGCCACCACGCACGGCTATACCATAGAGCCAAAGGCAATTTTCTTGCTCATAGAATTTTGTGGCAACGATATGGGCAAAATCACGAGCGAGCTTGACAAACTGATGATGTATTGTATGGACGGCAAAAAGATAACTTCCCACGACGTGGAAGAGCTTACCCCAATAGATATGGAGTCCAAGGTGTTCGATCTTACCAACGCACTCCAACGCAATGACAACGCCAAGGCGCTTGCCATACTCGACAATATGCTCAAAAAAGGCGAAAAACCACTGGTCATTTTGTCGGTTATCACGGGAGCTATCCGCAAGTGGTTTTTGCTAGCCAACTCCAATGCCGAAGACGAAACGTTGTGCAAAATGTTGGGATTTAGCCCAAAGGCACTCGCCGTCAATAAAAGCATTACCAACAAAGCAAAACAAAGCACCCCAGGATATATTCCATATCTCAAAAAGACTTTGGACGAGCTCAATATGCTCGAATACCAATTCAAAAGCGGACTTATATCCGACAGCTCAGCACTTATGCTGGCAATGACAGAACTTATAGGAAAAAGGAGATAGAATGAACAACAAAGCCAAACTAGCGGTCAATATCATCGTCAAAATATGCTTGATTGTGAGCATAATGTTTGCCGTATGGATTACATCGCAAGCTTTCTATAATATGCTCCCATACACATCACAAGGGCAACAAATTTTGTCTATGTTGTCCCCATCAAGCCAAAAGGTGATGTTTTGGGCAGTGTTGCCAATTTTCAGCTCGGCAATTTTTGTAGGACTTTACTTTTTGCTCGAAAGAATAGCAATGAAGTCACTATCTCGCACAATGGAAGTGTTCGGCAGTGCGATTGATACTGACTGGCATGTTATTATGTTGGAGATTGTGGGTATTGTTTTGGCGGTTGTCAAAGCTATACTCGAAGCTATTTGGGCGACATATCCGTTGTCTGCCAACATTGGTAGACCTGTAGCTATCACACTTGCCAAAGTTTTGATTTTGGCGGGTATGTATTGGGTTTTGTACAAAAAACACGGCAAAGAAATGATGCCTTTCGTGTTCAGTGCATTTATGTTCCCTAGCATTTTGGTGCTGATATTCGTGTAGGTGGGCTATGAAGAAAAAGATATTGATTTTGACAACAATTTGTATGCTCGTACTACTCGTATTCGTGGGTGGCTGTCAAAGCAAGAGCTATGACGTTGGCACACATGAAACGCTGAGCGTGGGACAAACGGCGTATGACTATATGCAAACTTTGGCGACGGATTTTCCTGACCGTACTTTTGGTATGGGCAAGGATAAGGACGTGGCAGTTTATATTGCCAAATTGCTAGCAGGTTGGGGATATATTCCACAGGACAGCAAAGCAGACGGCGTGGAAGGTATCAACGAATATACCAACTATGTCAACACGGACAACAACGCCGAAACAGGCAAGGGCTACAACGTTATTTTTACAAAGAAAGCCGTGGGCGAGAGCCGTGGCGAAGTGATTTTGTCTGCCCAATACGACAATCTTTATTCGCACAAAAAATATGGCACGGCAGCGGACGGCTCGTATGAGAGCGGTGCTAGCGTGGCGGCACTCCTCACTTTGGCAGAGCTCATCAAAGACAAACAATTCCCATTCGACGTGACTATTGCATTCTTTGACGGAGGCAGCGTCAACTGGACGGGTTCGGCATATTTTGTCAGCCAAATGGACGTGGCAAGATTGGGCAATATCTTGCTGGCGGTGGATTTTGCCAACCTTGCGGGCGGTGACTTTGACTATGCTTACACCATTGACAAAGATACTGATTATGGCAAGTTTTTTGCGACGTTGAACAAGGCTGACTCGCTGGGCATGAAAGATATTCCTACCAACAAACGAGTGGGCAGTGGACGACTCGTCGAAGACGGCTTGTACAACTATTTCCACGCAGGAATGCTCTCCAACAACATTTTCTTGATGAACAAAGGCGTGCCAACGCTCACACTTCTCAGTTTGAATTGGACAGACAAGAGCGCGCCAAGCAGAGTGGAGATGAAAGGCAAAGAAAACGTACTCCAAACGCCAGCCGACACTTGGGGCAATATCAACAAGCGTGTAGGCGAAGACAAAATCAAGTCATCACTCAACTCATATATCTCGCTTGTGTACAACGCAATGGTGTTGGAGCAAACACAGCTGTTGGACAGCTTGTCCACCGCACGTGACCAAATGCCATCTCAGCTTGCCCAAAGCTATATGACCAACACTATTTTGTCCGTGGGATTAAAAATTTTGTCCGTGGTGGCAATGGTTTTGGTGATGAGCCAATTTAGGAAGTTTGTCAACAAAGACAGAGAAAAATATATGCAAAAAATTGCATCAGCGCAAGAAAAACAACATGAAGAACCTATTGACGTTTTCGGCTTTGGCACTCCAAAGAACGAGAATGGCGACAAGGCGGACGACCAAGACGACGTCTTCAAAGATTTTTAGTGGAAGGAGTAGAATATGTTAGAATTTGTAAAGAATTTTAATTGGTGGTCACTCATTGATATAGCGGTATTTTTGGTTGTATCAATATGTTTGATGATCTTTTTCTACAAACGCAACAGCATAAGGCTTGCCATTTTGTGGGCAATGCACATGCTTGTTTATGTAGGAGTAAGCATTGCCAATTCTTTGGTAGGCAACGGCTTTTTGTATCTCACAATGTGCATACTTGACTATTGGACGATTGCGCTCATTGTGATTTTCGTTGTGGTTTACCAATCAGATTTCAAGGTGCTTGCCAACAAAATATCCAAGGGATTTATGGGCTCAAAAGACGACTTTGATATGACAGAAGAGTCCTTGACGCAGTCTGCCAGCGAGATTGTTAAGGCTTGCCAAAATATGGCAAAGAATGACATCGGCGCACTCATCATCATTGCCAAATCTACCGTTCCGGCGCACTTGTTGGACACGGGCACGACTTTGGGCGCTGACGTTTCGGCAGGACTACTCGAAAGTATATTCAGCACCAAAGGTCCACTCCACGACGGCGCAGTCATCATCAAAGGCGACAAGATTTTGTCAGCGGCTTGCTTTTTGCCACTGTCGCAAGAAGTTGACATTGCCAAAGAGCTTGGCACAAGACACAGAGCGGCTATCGGCGTAACAGAAGAAACCGACGTATTCTCCATCGTAGTCAGCGAAGAAACAGGTATTATCAGCACCGTTGAAGGTGGCAAGATGAAACGTTATATGACCCCAGAGAGATTGCTCGAAGAAATCAAAGTTGCATACGGAATTGCATCCCAACCACTAAGAGAAAAGAAAAGAGAGAGAAAGTTTTTATGACAATCAAAATACCAAAAATATTGTTGCCAAACAAAGATATAGACTTGTCCAAGTGGGCAGTCGTTGCATGTGACCAATTTACTTCTCAAAGAGAATATTGGCAAGAGCTAGACAAGCTTGTAGGCGACAGCAAGAGCTGTCTTAGAATGGTTTTCCCAGAGGCATACCTCGAAGACGCCAACAAAGCGCAACGAACAGCCATCATCAACAAAACTATGGAAGAGTACCTATCCCAAGGCGTGTTTGAAGAGATAGAGGGATTTGTTTTGGTGGACAGAGTTCAGTCCGACGGCAAGCACCGCATAGGACTTATGCTCAGCGTTGACCTCGAAGATTATGACTATACTCCAAGCAACAACGCTCGTATCAAAGCGACCGAAAAAACCGTGGTAGAAAGACTTCCTGCTCGTATTGCAGTAAGACAAAACGCAAGTATCGAAATCCCGCACATTATGCTCCTTATGGACGATAGGGACAAGTATATTTTGGGCAAGCTATACAGCCAGCGTGACCAAATGCCAAAGCTATACGACTTTGACTTGAATATGAAAGGCGGAAAGCTGACGGGCTACAAAGTGCCAGACAGCGAAAGCGTGCTAGCTGAGATTATGTCGCTACTCGACAAGCAAGTTTTGATGGACAAATACCAAAGCGACAGAGAACTTTTGTTCGTGGTAGGCGACGGCAATCACTCGCTTGCAACAGCCAAAGAATGTTGGAGAAATATCAAACAAACTTTGAGACAAGAAGAAAGACAAAATCACCCTGCAAGATATGCGCTATGCGAGCTTGTTTCGCTCCAAGATAGCGCGCTAGAATTCCAACCTATCCACAGAGTGTTGTTCGGCGGGGGCAAGGATATGATAGACTATCTCCAAAGCGTTGTGCAAGGCAGTGACCAAACCAAAATGGTATATGAGGGCAAAGAATATGTACTCAATATCAGCACTTCACCTAGCGACGCTATTGCCGACATACAGAACGCAATAGATGATTATATCAAAACTCACGCCAACGTGAGCATAGATTATATCCACGGCGACGAATACACTTTGAGTGTGGCAGAGCAAAACCACGCAATAGCACTCTTTATGCCAACCATATCCAAAGACAGCTTGTTCGGATACGTTACACGTAGGGGCGTTTTGCCTCGCAAGTCCTTCTCGATGGGACATGCCGAAGATAAACGCTATTATATGGAATCAAAGAAAATCAAATAAAGAAGGAACAAACAAAAACAAGACTGGTGATATGAGCCAGTCTTTTTTGTTAAGCAATTATTTGCAAACAAAATTGCACAAAAACAAGCAAATCGGACAACAATTTTGGATAATAATTATAATGTGTTTTAATTTGCTTGCCAAAAAGTAAATGCATAATATACAATAGGATAGTATTAAAAGCAAAAAATTGTCTAGTACAATAGTATAATTAGGAGTTAATATGGGACTTAAAGTTGTAAAATTCGGCGGAACATCAATGGCCGATGCCAGAGCAATATCTCAATCAGCAAGTATTGTTTTGTCCGACAAAGAACGCAGATACGTAGTTGTATCTGCACCAGGTAAGAGAAATTCTCAAGACCACAAAGTAACCGATTTGCTTTATGCGTGCTATCACGATATCGAAATCAATGGCGAATGCAAAGCCACTTTTGACAAAATTCGTGTTCGTTTTAGAGAGATTGTAGAGGATCTTGGACTTGACTTTGATATCGAGCCATACCTTGACAAGGCCGAAGAAGAAATGAACAAATATCGCAGTGCAGAATTTTGTGCTTCACGTGGAGAATATCTCAGCGCCGTGGTATTTGCAAAAAAACTTGGATTTACATTCGTTGACGCAAAGGATGTTTTCGTATTCAGCGAAAATGGAGAATTCGAGTCCGAAAAGACCAACGAAAAAGTTGCTAGTGCACTTCAAAATATCGAATATGCAGTTATTCCTGGATTTTTCGGAGCTGACGAACACGGCAACGTTCACACATTTAGCCGTGGCGGATCGGACGTAAGCGGTGCGGTAGTTGCAAGAGCAGTTGGCGCAACAATTTATGAGAACTGGACAGACGTAAGCGGTTTCTTGACCTCTGACCCACGTATCGTAAAGAACCCTGACCCAATCGAAGTTTTGTCTTACAGAGAGCTAAGAGAGTTGTCTTATATGGGCGCAAACGTACTTCACCCAGAGTCAATTTTCCCAGTAAGAATCAGCAATATTCCTATCAATATCCGCAACACTTTTGCACCAAACGACAAGGGCACATTGATTGTATCCGAAGTGCCAAAGGAGAGTGCAAGCAAGTCTATCATCACAGGTATTGCGGGCAAGAAAGGATATAGTATTGTGTTCATCGAGAAGTCTATGATGAATGCAGAACTAGGTTTTGCTAGACGTGTGCTTTCAGTATTCGAGTATTACAACATATCGTTCGAGCATATGCCAAGTGGTATCGACACACTCTCAATCGTAGTGGCAGACAACGAGCTAGCAGGCAAGGAAGACGTCATCATCGACCGTATCAAGAAGACTGTCAACCCTGACCATATCGAAATCAAACAAGGCATTTCACTTGTAGCAACCGTAGGTCACGGTATGTCATACAATCCAGGCACGGCAGCAAAACTTTGTACAGCACTTGCCAAAGCCAACATCAACATTCGTATGATTGACCAAGGAAGTAGCGAGCTCAATATCATCGTAGCAGTTGCAACCAACGACTATGAGAATGCTATCAACGCAATCTACAACGAGTTCAAAAAGTAAAAAACTCAATACGTGTCAACAAAATGCACCCAATCGGGTGCATTTTTTGTTGTGCGGAAAACAACATAGTGGCAATCTTTTTGCAAGTTTTGTATAAAAGTTTTTGTGGGAGCAAGAGAAACATTGAGATAGAGGATAGCGCATTTATCGAAAAAGGGAAAATGTTTGGGCAATGTTGGGCAGTTGTGCATTTTTGTGGACAGGACGAATATGCTATCTTATGGATATCAACTTGAACAAACTAAAAAGACTAGATTGCTCCATCGTGGAAAATCATCGCCCAATGTCTGCATTCAAGACGGGCGGTAGGATAGGGGTAGTAATCTATCCGCATTGTGTCAAAAGTATGGTGGAAGTTTTGAACTTTTTGCAAGCCGAGCGGATAGAATGGGTGCTGATAGGCAATGCTACTAATGTACTCTTTCCCGACGAAAAGTATGACAAAGTGGTCGTATGTACCAAAAAGATAGTGAGCTTGTCAGTCGACGGCGCAAGCATTTATGCCAGCTGTGGTACAATGTTGCCCAGCATTCAATGGGAGTGTCGAGAAAATGGACTTGGCGGAATGGAAGAGCTTGTAGGTATTCCTGCCAGCCTTGGCGGAGCGGTTGTGATGAATGCGGGGGCGTATGGCAAAGAAATCAAAGACCTAGTAGAGAGCGTGGACGTATGGCAAAATGGCAGAGTGAGTTGTGTAGAAAGCTGTGACATACCTTGGCGCTACCGTGATTGGGGAATGGGCGATTGTATAGTGCTGGGCGCAAGGCTTTTGCTGGACAAGTCGACTATGTTGGACGTGGCAGCCAAGCAAAAATACTTCGAGAACAAACGCCAAAAATCTCAGCCGACAGGCATATCTTTGGGCAGTGTTTTCAAGCGGGTAGGCGGTGTGTCTGCTGGCTATTATATCGAGCGGGCGGGGCTCAAAGGTTATCGGGTTGGGGGAGCTGTTGTGTCCGAAAAACACGCAGGTTTCGTCATGAATACAGGCGGAGCAAAATCTAAAGACTTTGTAAAACTATCACAGATAATCAAAGATAGGGTTGACAAATTGTATGGAATTGAATTAGAATATGAAGTACATATATTATAATTATAAATTGGTACAAACAAGTTTTTTTGTATCTAATTGATGAGGGTGCATGCAAAAGATAACAATCACCAGTGATTTTCATACACACACCACCTATTCTCACGGAACGGGCAGTGTTCTTGACAATGCACTCGTTGCCCAAGAAAAAGGACTAGATTATATGGCAATCACCGACCACGGTATCAATCATCCATTCGTGGGAGTGCCAAGAAAAAAATTTCCAAAAATTCGCCAAGATATAGAGAATGTTCAAAAACAAATCGAGCATACCCAAATTTTGTTTGGAATAGAGTCCAATATCATTGGATTGGACGGCGAGATTGACCTAAAACCAGCCGACATTTCCCAGTTGGATATTGTGCTTGCAGGGTTTCATCTCACGTCTTTCCCAAGCAAATTTTCCAATTATTTCAAATTGAGTTGGAATGGCGTTTCGCACGCATTGGGCGTTTCGACCAAGAGCCAAATAGAGCGAAACACTCGTGCATATCTCAACGCAATCAAGCACAACCCAATCGACATACTCACACACCCAGGTTTTAGATTGGACATAGACGTCAAAGAAGTTGCCAAGGCATGTGCCGATTATGGTACACTTATGGAGCTATCATCAAGACACGCTACTCCAGGTGAGGACGTGATAGAAGATTTGCTCTCGACGGACGTTATGTTCGTAGTCGACTCTGACGCTCACAGACCACAGAACGTTGGCAAGTGGGACTTTGCAATGCAACTCATCGAAAAATACAATATTCCACCCGAAAGAATAGCCAACTGCAATCACAAGTTGCCTACTTTCCGTTCGAAAAGATAATGAATTATACAGAAAAGGTACGACAAGAATATCTAGAAAGCGTAAAGTCCCAAGGAAAAATGGGACTTGCTTTTGCTACGGCAGTTACCAAGTGTTCGTCGAGCGTTGCCGTCTACAAGAATGCCATAGCACTCGAATACGAATTCCACAGCTATGACGTGGCATTGAAAGTTATGGAAGTGTTGAGAGAGTTGTTCGGTTGTGAGATAGAATTGGTGTTCAACACGGCGACCAACGAAAGCTTTTTGCTCCGAGTTGACAGCGGTCATTCCAACGATATGCTCCAACAAATGAATATGACGCACTACAAGGGCGATCAACTGGTGATGAAAGACAGCTCCCAAACAATGGCTTTTTTGACAAATAGGGAATACGTATCGAGTTTTATGCAAGGATTGTTCTTGTGCGCAGGCAGTGTTTATATCCCTAGCGACATAGAAGGCAGGGGCGGTTATCATCTCGAATTCAATATATTGCAAGAAGATTTTGCCGAGCAAATTGTGAGCGTGCTCAAAGAATGTGACCTAGTGTTCAGTCTTACCGAACGCAACAACAGTATGAGCGTTTACACCAAGAACAGCCAAACTATAAGCGACTTTTTCGCATTTATCAAGGCGGTGGATTGTGCCATAGAGCTCAATGATATCATTGTCAAGCGAGAAGTCAACAACAATATCAATCGCCAAACCAACGTTTATGTATCCAATGCGGACAAGGTACTCAAATCCAATTCTCGATACATAGACGCAATACAAAGTTTGATGCAAAGGGTCGACCTGCAAAAGGTGGACGAAAAACTATACAAGGTAGCCACGGCAAGGCTTGAAGACTTTACCGAGAGTATGGGCGATATGGCAGAGCGTATAAGAATGAGCAAATCAAGTGTCGCAAGAGCACTCAAAAAGATAGAAGAAATGGAGAAGAAGTATGAGCAAGGTTGAAGAGAATAAAGAGTTGGAAATCCATAGCACAATCGAAAAGCAAGCCAATGCGACAGAGTCAGATGTCCAAAATGTAGAAAAAGCAGTGGGCACAATGGAATTGCCATTCGAGGACGCACCCGCCGAGGCAGTCAAGCCAAAGTATGACAAGCCGTTCGTGCACTTGCATTTGCACAGCGAATACAGTTTGCTAGACGGCGCAGCACGTATTACCAAGGGCAAGAAGTCACCGCTACTTGACGCTTGTGTCGAAATGGGAATGCCAGGTTGTGCACTCACCGACCACGGCAATATGTTCGGCGCATACACGTTCTACAAGGCTGCCAATGCACGCAACATAAGACCTATCGTAGGTTGTGAGTTTTACGTATGCGACGATATGTACAAGCCTGAGGGCAAGCGTTATCACTTGGTACTCATTGCCAAGACCACAGAGGGCTATCGCAACCTTGTCAAAATGGACAGTTTGGCGTATGTAGACGGATTTTACTACAAGCCTCGAATAGATATGAAGTTGCTCCGAGAGCACACCAAAGGTGTGATTTGTTTGTCTGCTTGTCTTGCGGGCACTATTCCATCTAGATTGGTGGCGGGCGACTATGAGGGCGCAAAAGAATATGCACTAGAACTCCAATCTTTGTTCGACGAAGGCGATTTTTATATCGAAATCCAAGACCACGGCATACCAGAAGAAAAGAAAATCAATCCGCTGTTGGTCAAGCTTGCCAAAGAGATTGGCGCAAAGGTTGTGGCAACCAACGACGTACACTATATCAGCCGTAGCGATGCAGAAATGCACGATACTTTGCTTTGTATCCAAACAGGCAAAAAACTCGAAGATGAAAACCGATTAAAATTCGATTCTGACCAATTCTATCTCAAAGATTATGATGAGATGATGGACTTGTTTGATTGGTGTCCAGAGGCAGTGACCAACACTATTGAAGTTATGGAAAAGTGCAATATTGTCATCAAGAAAGAAGAACTTTTCCCACCATATCACCCAGACGACGGCTCAACCCCAGCCGAATATTTGCGCAAGTTGGCGTTCGACGGACTTGTCAAGCGTTATGGCGAAATCACCCCTGAGATAAGAGAGAGAGCCGAGTACGAATTGGACATTATCATTCGTATGGGCTTTGCCGAATATTATCTCATTGTGTGGGACTTCATCAACTATGCACTATCCCAAGGCATTCCAGTGGGCGCAGGTCGAGGCAGTGGTGTAGGCAGTATTATTGCTTATGCTATACATATCACCAACGTTGACCCGCTCAGGTACAACTTGCTTTTTGAGCGTTTTCTCAATCCAGAGCGTGTGTCCGCACCTGACTTTGATATTGACTTTTGTATGGACAGACGTGGCGAGGTTATCGAATATGTAACTCGCAAATACGGCAGAGAAAAAGTTTGCCAAATCCTTGCGCTTGGCACGATGAAAGCCAAGGGCGCAATCAAGGACGTTGCCCGTGTTATGGACGTTCCGCTCGACAAGGTAAACAAGACGACCAAAGCTATCCCGAACACGCCGGGGCTTACCCTAGATATGGTACTTGGCAGAAAAGAGGGTGGCTTGTGTCCAGAAGTCAAAGAAATCTATGAACAAGACGACGAAATGCGTCGAGTAATTGATATGGCGCTCAAAATCGAGGGTATGCCTCGAAATTGCTCCAAGCACGCTGCCGGCGTAGTTATTTGTCGTGAAGTCATCTCAGACTTTGTGCCTCTCCAACGAAACGGCGAGGACATTACCACCCAATTCCAAAAGGAAGAAGTCGAAGAGTTGGGTATGCTCAAAATGGACTTTTTGGGACTTACCACGCTTACCGACTTGTCCAAAGCTAAGAAATATGTATTTGAAAACTATGGCGTGACGGTGGATTTTGCGGAATTAGGATACGAAGATCCCGAAGTTTACAAGCTCATTGGTACGGGCGAAACCGATGCGGTATTCCAGCTTGAAGGCGGTGGAATGAAGAAGTTTATGCGTGATTTGCAACCAGAGAGTTTGGAAGATATTATAGCGGGCATATCGCTATATCGTCCAGGACCTATCGACAGCATTCCCCAATACGTTCAGAACAAGCACCACCCAGAGTCAATCACCTATGACCACCCACTTCTCGAGCCTATCTTGAAGATGAGCTATGGCATTATGATTTACCAAGAGCAAGTTATGCAAATCGTGCAAAGTTTGGCGGGATATACGTTGGGCAGAGCGGACATTTTGCGTCGTGCGATGGGTAAAAAGAAGATTGACGTAATGAAGAAAGAAAAGGCAATCTTTATCCACGGTTGCCCAGAAAAAGCCGCTGTCTACAATGACCAAGGCGTGCTCATCGAAAAGGCGGAAAAAGCCGTTGATGGAGCTATCAAGCGTGGCGTTCCGGAAGAAGTTGCGTCCAAGATATTCGACGATATGGAGAGCTTTGCAAAATACGCTTTCAACAAGTCGCACGCTGCCGCTTATGCAGTGCTAGCATACGAAACGGCATATATGAAGAGATATTATCTCGTAGAGTTGGTGGCGGCGGTTATCAATGACCGTATCACCAAGGCTGACGAAATTGCCAAATATCTCACGTTTTTGAGAGAAAAGGGCAAGGAAGTTTTGCCACCTGACATCAACAAGAGTGACACAATTTTCCGTGCCAAAGACAACAGCATTCGTTTTGGACTCAATGGTATAAAGGGCGTGGGCGCAAATGCAATGGAATTGTTGGTCAAAGAGCGTCAAGAAAACGGCGAATACAAGTCTATCGGAGATATGTTGTATCGTTTGCCAGCGGGCACTATCAACAAGAGAATTTTCGAGGCGCTCATCAAGGCGGGAGCTTTTGATTGTTTTGGAATCAACCGTGCAACGCTGATGGCGAACTTTGAAGAAATGATCAATATTGCCAACTTCTTGAAAAAGAGTCAAGCAAGCGGTCAGCTCACTTTCGGAATGTTGTTCGGTGACGAGTCGGCAGAAATCGACAATGTGGTCAAGCCAATAGCCGAATTCAACAAGATGCAAAAGTATATATTTGAGAAAGAAGTGCTCAACATTTATATGACAGGTCACCCGCTCGAAGAATACAAAGAGAGTTTCAAGAAGTTTGACTTCAACTTGTCTATGATTGCAGATTTGCTCCAACCAGCCGAAGAAGAGAGCGGTGATGAAGAGCAAGGAGTGTCCGAGCGAGATGAACTTCTCAAAGAATACGTCGACAAAACTGTTGTGCTTGGCGGTATGATGAGCGGTATCAAGAAAAAAGTTACCAAGAGTGCAAAGCTTATGGCAAGTGCGGTGCTAGAAGACTTGTACGGCTCTATCGAAATAGTATTTTTCCCAGCAGTTACCGAGAAATTCAAGGATATGCTAGTAGATGATACCATTGTCAAAATCAAGGGCAAAATCATCGAAAACAACGACAAAGTGGGCATAAGCGTCAACGATATAAGTTTTTGGAGCAAAGACGGCGAAGTGGAAAAAGTAGCCGAAGTGGTGGAAGAAGTTCAAGAAGACGACGCTCCAAAAGAAAAGTTGTATGTCAAGATTGCCAACAACCAACAATTCAACGAGCTCAACAACATTCTCGAAATGTCGCCGGGCAAAACGGAAGTGGTCATTCAATTCGAGAATCAGCTTGTTATGGCGGACTACAAGGTGTCACTCAGAGAAAATTTGCTCAACCAAATAAGGGCTTTGGTGGGCAAAAAATGCGTTTTGGTAAAATAGTAAGCCAAAAATCATATAAAATCATATAAAAAATCATATATAATTGCTAAAATATTGATAAAAGTGTGGTAAATATCCAAAATTTGTGTTAGAATAATTTGGGTGATAAAAGACAAAACTATCACTTATAAACCCAAATCACACCAAGTCAATTTGACAGGAGAAGAGAATGAGAAGGATAGGAATTTTGACCAGCGGCGGCGATGCTCCGGGTATGAACGCTTGTATCAGAGCGGTTACACGTTATGCGATCGACCAAGGCTTTGAAGTATATGGCATAGAACAAGGCTATGTAGGACTTCTCAACGGCACAGTCAATCTTATGAACAAAAGATCGGTATCCGACATTGTTCAAAGGGGTGGCACAATGCTCAAAACTGCAAGATGTACAGAGTTCAAAGAGCGTGAAGTTATGCAACAAGCAGTCGACACGTTGGACGCATACGGCATCGAGGGATTGGTAGTCATCGGCGGTGACGGAAGTTTTAGGGGTGCAAAAGACTTGTACGAAATGTTCAATGTCAAGACCATCGGCATACCTGGCACTATCGACAACGACCTAGCTTATACCGACTTTACATTGGGCTTTGACACCACTTGCAACACCGTGCTCAACGCAATCAACAACCTAAGAGATACAATGACATCTCACAATCGTGTATGTATTATCGAGGTTATGGGCAGAAAGTGTGGAGATATTGCACTTTATGCAGGTATCGGCGGCGGTGCAGAAATCATACTCGTACCAGAGGTAGAATTCAAGCTCGACAACATTGTCAAGAGCATTCGTCGCAACCAAAGACTTGGCAAAACTTCGGACATTATCGTGTTGGCAGAAGGGGTTTGCAAAGCAGAAGAGCTCAAAGCCAAGCTCAAAGAAAAGGGTGTCGAAGGCTCTATCAAAACTACTACACTCGGATATATCCAACGTGGCGGTGCGCCATCTATGCAAGACAGAATGCTTGCGGCGAAGTTCGCTGTCAGAGCGGTTGACTTGCTCAAAGAAGATATGGGTGGCAGAGTAGTAGGAATCCGTGACAACCAAGTCATCGACGAAGACATCTCAGAAGCGTTGTCAAGGGAAAGAAAATTCAACAAATCGCTGTACAAAACAGCTACAATATTAGGAAGTTAAAATTGGAGGTTTACTTATGGAAAAATTAGTAGGTGCTTTGATGTTCGGTCAATCTGGCGGTCCATCATCAGTTATCAACTCTAGTGCCGCTGGTGTATTCACCGAAGCACTCAAACAAGATTGTATCACAGCAGTTTATGGTGCTGCTCACGGTATCAGAGGCGTTCTCAACGAAGAATTCTATGATATGAGCAAAGAAGATCCAAAGGAGCTTATGCTTTTGAAGAATACTCCATCTTCTGCACTCGGTTCAG